>ERZ773359.1876-NODE-1876-length-27898-cov-6.134576_pt1 | contig 27898 bp, 30 predicted proteins | sample MGYA00374955_ERZ773359 | MGnify/ENA primary metagenome ERZ773359 (study PRJEB29098, sample SAMN04486028) | biogas fermenter metagenome | study: EMG produced TPA metagenomics assembly of the Biogas fermentation microbial communities from Germany - Plant 4 DNA1...
CATGGTGAGTCAGTATAAACTAACCAACTTATGGATGAAGCAGGCTGGTTGATGGAATCTGATGGATACAGATATAAAGACGGACAAAAGTTCTCCATCAGTTGGTTAGTTTATACTGACTCACCATGGCCTGGAACACTGGCTGGAATGGCTGCAGATACATGGAAGCAATTGGGTGTTGACCTCAATATAGAATTGATGGACTTTAACACAGTTGCAGCTCGTACCATGGATGCTGAACCTGGGGAAAAAGATTTTGACATCTATACTATGGGATTCTCATTATCCATAGACCCAGATCCTACAGGAGCATTGTTTGATGATAATGCTTTTGTAGCTGGAGGATTCAATGCTTCTGGTTATAAAAACGAAGAAGCAATGGAACTTGTAAGAGCAGGAAGAGCTGAGTTCGATACAGATAAGAGAGCAGAAATCTACAAAGAATGGGCAAAAATCATGAACGAAGAAATTCCTCATGTAATCATCGCTTACAGAAGCGAAATTTGGGGAGTTAACAAGCGTGTAGAAGGTTTAGAAATAGATACTTATGTGAAATGGAATCAATCATTGAAGAATGTAACATTAAACTAAATACTTGGGGGCAGGCGTCGCCTGCCCTTAATCATAGCAAAATTTACCATAAGGAAGAGGTGGTTCTGTGAGAAACTATGTCATAAGGCGTATTCTTCAGATGATTCCTGTTTTTATAGGGATTTTATTTATATTATTTTTTATACTTGAACAAGCACCGGGTACTCCTGTATCAAATATGATGCACCCTAAGATGACTCCGGAGCAAAAGGCTGAGTTAGCCCAAAAGTTAGGCCTGGATATTCCTTGGCATGAACGATTCGTTAACTATATTAAGGAAGCAGCCCAGGGTAATTTAGGTTATTCCAACACCCACAAAAAGCCTGTAACAGAAGTTATAGGAGATTATATAGGGCCTACCCTATTACTTTCCATTGTATCACTAAGTATTTCACTTATTTTAGGTATACCAGCAGGGATAATAAGTGCTACTAAGCAATATACAGCAATAGATAATATTCTTACAGTAGTATCATTTATAGGTATAAGCTTACCTTCATTTTTCTTCGGACTCATATTATTAAAACTTTTTGCCGTAGACGTACAGCTTTTCCCCTTATTTGGATTACAAGATCCCCTATTAATGTCAAATAATCCTATTGACAAATTTTTGGATGTGGCATGGCACTTAGTACTGCCAAGCATTGTTTTAGGTCTCAGTTCAACGGCAAGTTTCATGCGCTATACCCGCTCCAGTATGCTTGAAGTTATCAAACAGGATTATATAAGGACTGCAAGAGCAAAAGGATTAAAGGAAAAAACAGTTATATATCGTCATGCTTTCAGAAATGGAATAATACCCATTATTACCTTGCTAGGATTTTGGATACCTTCACTTCTGTCAGGAGCAGTAGTGACGGAAACTATTTTCGCTTTACCAGGACTGGGTAAAATATCCGTGGAAGCAGCAATGAATAGAAACTATCCCTTAATTCTTGGAATAAATTCATTACTGACAATTCTTACGCTAATAGGTGCCCTAGTTGCAGATCTATTGTATGCTATTGCAGATCCAAGAATAAGGTATGATTAAGAGGTGGATCATGACAAGAAAAAATACAGAAATTCAACGGAAAAATCAATCCTATTGGGGAGAAGTTTTTTTCAGACTTCGTAAAAACAAAATGGCAATGCTGAGCCTATACGTTTTGGTAACCATTATTGCTCTTTGCATTATTGTTCCCATTATATCTCCTTATGAAATTCAAACTACCAACTTGGCAGGAAAAGATCAAAGGCCTAATTCTCAGCATTTATTAGGCACTGACCTTATAGGCAGGGATTTGTTCACTAGGTTGTTTTATGCAGGGAGAATATCCCTTGGAGTAGCATTGGCAGTTGTGTTTATTGAATGTATTATAGGCGTTGTCCTAGGCAGTATAGCTGGTTTTTACGGAGGTATAATTGATGTAGTAATAATGCGTATAGCTGAAATATTCATGTCCTTCCCTTTCATGATAATATGTATTACCATAGTAGCAATATTCGGCAACAGTATACCTACTCTAATACTTGTATTGGCTGTATTAAGTTGGCCAAGTATTGCCCGTATAGTGAGAGGCCAAATATTGACTCTCAGAGAAATGGAGTACATGGAAGCCTGCGAAGCTTTAGGTATCAGTGATGTAAGAAGAATATTCAAACATCTCTTACCCAATGTATTAGCATATGTTATTGTTTATGCCACCTTGGGTATGGCTAGTGTCATATTAGTTGAAACTTCCTTGAGTTTTTTGGGATTAGGAGTTTCCCCTCCTACACCAACCTGGGGTAATATGATACAGGAAGCAAGAAACATGCTTATAATTCAGCAAAAATGGTGGTACTGGGTTCCTCCGGGAATATGTATTTTTATATCGGTTATGTGCTTTAATATATTGGGTGACGGAATGCGAGATGCAATTGACCCGAAGATGAAGAGGTAAGACTATGAAGAAAAGAATATTAGAAGTAAAAAATCTTAAAACTTATTTTTATTCGGACAGAGGGGTCGTAAAGGCTGTAAATGATGTAAGTTTTTATGTAAATGAAGGAGAAACTTTAGGTATAGTTGGTGAATCAGGATGCGGAAAAAGTATTACTTCCATGTCCATTGTACGCCTGGTAGAAACTCCTCCAGGTAAGTATGAAGGGGGAGAAATTCTATTCAAGGGTGAAGACATGCTTAAAGTTTCCGATGCAAGAATAAGACAAATAAGAGGAAATGATATATCATTTATTTTTCAGGAGCCTATGACTTCTCTTAATCCCGTATTTAAAATTGGAAGACAAATCAGCGAAGCATTAATTCTGCACAGAAGAATGTCAAAGGCTGAAGCATATAAAGAAAGTATTCGCATGTTAGAACTTGTTAAAATACCTAATCCAGAAAGAGTGGTTAATGAATATCCCTTCGCCCTGTCGGGAGGTATGAGGCAAAGGGTAATGATTGCAATGGCATTGGCATGTGAGCCTACCTTATTGATTGCCGATGAACCTACAACTGCTTTGGATGTAACTATTCAGGCTCAGGTATTGGATTTAATGAATGAACTTAAGCAAAAAATGAATACTTCGATTATATTTATAACCCATGATTTAGGTGTTATTTCAGAAATGAGTGACAGGGTAATGGTTATGTATGCAGGTAAGGTAGTAGAGGTTGCATCGACCATTGAAATATTTAAAAATCCCAAGCATCCTTACACGATAGGATTGATTAATTCAAAACCTAGCAGTGCAGCAGGAGAAAGGCTTAATGTAATACCAGGAAATGTTCCTGATTTAAGCAATCTTCCCTCAGGATGCCCTTTCCACCCCAGGTGCCATAAGGCAATGGATATTTGCAAAAAAGAGTTCCCTGAGGAAATAGTACTGTCTGGCGAACACAGGGTGGCATGCTGGCTACACCGGGATAAGGAGGAAGTACAATGAGTGAATACTTGGTAACGGTAAATAATTTAAAAAAGTATTTCCCCATAAAAACAGGGCTTGTTAAGCGTACCACAGGGAATGTAAAGGCTGTAGACGGAGTATCCTTTGGTATTAAGAAAGGACAGGTTTTAGGCATAGTTGGGGAATCAGGTTGCGGCAAATCAACACTAGGAAGAACTCTTTTAAGACTGTTGCCTGCAACTTCTGGTGAAGTACTTTATGAAGGTAATAATGTATTCTCCATGAACAAAAAAGAAATGAACTCCATGCGAACCAAGATGCAGATAGTATTTCAAGACCCTTATTCTTCTTTGAATCCCAGACTTCCTGTTTACGATATTGTAGGAGAAGCCATGCTCCAGCATAAAATAGTGAAAAACAAGTCGGAAATGAAAGACAGGGTAATAGAAATAATCAAGAAGTGCGGACTGCACCCTGAACAGGCAGAGCGCTACCCTCACCAATTTTCAGGAGGACAGCGTCAGCGTATATGTATTGCTCGAGCTTTAGCAGTAAATCCTGAATTTGTTGTCTGTGACGAGGCGGTTTCAGCCTTGGATGTTTCCATTCAGTCTCAGATAATAAACTTATTGAAAGATTTGCAGGATGACTTTGGGCTTACCTATATGTTTATATCCCACGACCTGTCAGTAGTTGAATTTATTAGCGATGAAGTTGCAGTAATGTACTTGGGACAAATAGTAGAAATGGGAAGCAAGAAGGATATTTTCGCAAATCCTCTCCATCCCTACACGGAAGCACTATTGTCAGCGGCTCCTTCATTTGATCCGTCCCAAAGACAGAATAAGAAAAGAATAATTTTACAAGGCGATATTCCTTCACCGGCAAATCCTCCCAAAGGGTGCCGTTTCCACACTCGTTGTCCCTATGCCAAGGATGTGTGCAAGAAAGAAGTACCTGAATATCGTGAAATTTCTGAGGGACATTTTGCAATGTGTCACAAGGTTAATGGGGTGTTTTAATGTTTAAGAAAAATAAAGTAGAAGAAGATTTAGAGAAAATCAGAAGGGCTAATTTACCAAAAGAAAAATTCGAAGATGATGAAATAAATTCTGAGGATATTAAGTTGGAAAAAGGGGATTTACTTGCCATGATTTTGGCTATATTGTCCCTGATACTGCCCTATATAATAGCTTTCATTGGAATAATGGGGGCTGTAATATACATTATGTACTTGTTTTTTAGATAAAAAAATCGGGATATCTCCCGATTTTTTTTTCTGCTTTATAATATCACAACGTTAGCTGCCTGGTCGCCTCTGTTTCCTTGAGTAATATCAAAACTTACTTGTTGACCTTCTTCTAAGGTTTTGAATCCATCTCCCTGAATAGCTGTGAAATGTACGAATACGTCATTTCCATCTTCCTTAGTGATAAATCCGAATCCTTTTTCTGAGTTAAACCATTTTACTGTACCCTTAACCATGAGTACCTCCTAAATATTATTTGTATACTATGTGTAAAAAAAATTTCACACGTTTCTATACATTATACAGCTTATTATAGCCACATATAATATATAAAAACATGTGAAATCCATAAATACATCTGTAATACTATTTGATAATAACATTTATCTAATTAATTGTCAAGAGTTATTTTATACTTCCTCTGTATAATCTAAAATAATATTACGCACTATGCTTTCCATAGTTCCCATATCATCCTCGTCATCAAGGAGTGATTCTTCAAGTATATCTTGGAAAATATTGTATGCCTTCAGATATGGTATGTGCATTTTTGCCAACTCATGAAGCAATTCTGGAGTTAAAGCATTTTTAAAGTCTTCAAATCTCATATCTTTAGCATCTTTCTTAATCATTGATTCACCTTCTGTCTTTTCTATTTTAGCCAAATATATTACTTTTATTATAATTCCTACCGAATAGCCTTTAAAAGGATATCATATTAAATAAAATAATGCAAGAATAAAAAGCCCTTTGGCTTAGGGCATTTTATTTTTGTTTAAGAAAACTTGGTATTGTAAAATCAAAGTGATTATCTTTATCTTTTTTCTCATCTTTTACTGTAGTGCCCTCAGGCTTTTTAACTCCTTCATTATCTCCAAAACCTGTTGCAATAACAGTGATTTTAATCATATCTCCAACGGATTCGTCAATATTTGCTCCAAATATTATATTTGCTTCAGGGTCAGCAGCTTCTTCAATAAGTTTTGCTGCTTCATTTACCTCATGTATTCCCATGCTTGTTCCACCAGTAATATTGAGCAATACTCCTCTTGCTCCATTGATGGATGTTTCTAAAAGGGGACTATGTATTGCCTGCTTAACTGCATTTATTGCTCTGTTCTCCCCACTTGCCTGGCCGATTCCCATATGAGCCAAGCCCTGACCAGACATTATTGTTTCCACATCCGCAAAGTCAAGGTTCATTATGGCAGGAATCGCTATTAGATCAGAAATACCCTGTATTCCTTGCCTCAATACATCATCTGCAAGGGCAAAAGCCTCAAGCATAGTTGTTTTCTTGTCGGATATTTCCAATAATTTATCATTAGGAACAACAACTAAGGTATCTATGCTGTCTTTTAATTTTTTCAAGCCCATTTCAGCGTTCCTCATTCTGTTTCTTCCTTCAAAGGTAAAGGGCTTTGTAACCACAGCTACTGTAAGTATTCCCATAGATTTAGCTATATTAGCTATGTAAGGCGCTGCTCCCGTTCCTGTTCCTCCGCCCATGCCTGCAGTTATAAAGACCATGTCAGAACCTTCAACTAACTCGGCTATGTCCTGCTTATTTTCCTCAGCAGCCTTTTCTCCAATTTCGGGTCTGGAGCCTGCACCTAATCCGTTAGTTAATTTTTCTCCTATTTGAAATTTTATTTCAGCTTTTGAATTGGTTAATGCCTGCTTGTCCGTATTTACACTGATAAAAGTTACACCTCTTACCCCAGCATCTATCATTCTATTTACTGCATTATTGCCTCCACCGCCTACACCGATAACTTTTATATTTGCAAGTCTTTCAGATGGTTCCTCAAATTGAAACATATATTGACCTCCTATAAAAGAGAAAAACTCTCATACTTATAAAAAAGATTATATCATATTTTTAATATTATTGATACATATTTTTCTATAGTTTACTTATTTTTATTAAACTTTTCAAGGGAAATATTGGCTATCTTCCTTAACTTTTCATATATATTATTACCAAAGGCAAACACTGCTGCCAAGTATATGGGCAAGCCCAATTGTTCCCCTACATATCCCAAGAGTAGTGCAAATCCTAAGTCCGTCAATAAAAACGTAAAGCTTTTTAAGAGGGTTAGTTCTCCACTTTTATTTTCATAAAGCATATTGAAAATTGTGTTAAACATTGCCAATATTGCCAAGGAAATATACACTATGTATTCAGGATTATAAACTATATTTAAATTTAATCCTGCAATAATTCCCAAAATTAAACCGGCTGCTACATATATCATATTATTCTATCCCTTCTTCTATTATCTGTGCATATTCTATTTTATAGTTGCCGCGGTATTTGGGTAAGGACATGTTCTGACTCCTTCGTACGGCTACATCCATTCCGTAAGTATTTTTCAGCTCATAGGCGTAGGTTCCTTCCTCTGTTACGGCACTGTAAAGTTCATCTATATCTCCGATTGCTCTTATAATAAAGGGAGCGGGAATTACTTCGCCGTTTACTCTGATTAAGGGACCGGCACAAACCACTTCTGAAATATTAATAATTCTTTTCCCGTTTATTTCAATTGCTTCTGCTCCTGCAGCCTTTAAATCGTTTAGCAACACTACTATATCTACATCATGGACAATTCTGTCCATAATATCCAAATCTGTATCTTCGTTTATATTGTCTGCAACGCTGAGCATTATTCCGGGACCTCGTACATAAGTAAAACCGTTATGAAATTTCAGTTCCTCTATTTGTGCATTTATTTCTATAATGGTATCCAATATATTTTTGTCTTCATAATCTTTTACCTGGATTTCCTCACTGTCAACTGCCCTTTCCATGTTTTCGACCAAGAGTTTCATTTCTTTAATATTTTGTTCGTATCTGTATATATCTTTAATAGAATATATAGTATTTTCATCAATTCCTGCACCAGCACCCTTTACAGTGGCTGCAACTGTCAAAAATACCATAAGGAAAATAATAATATTAAGTATTTTTTTTATGACAACCACCCCTTAAATCCCTTCATCAATTATGGGGACAGCATACTGGAACTGTTTTTCGCCATCAAATCTGTATATAAATATTTCTTTCGGCTTTTCATATAACTCATATTCAACGGTAAAGCCTATCTGCGTTAGCTGCATTACGATTCCGCCTACAAAGTTTAAAGATGCTTCAATAGTTCTGGGATTTCCAATAGCCTTAATTTCCAAGGGGAGTACCATGGCTACGCCGTTAACATTTATGTGATTTAAGACAGGAACTATTTCCGTATAATTGGTATATCTTTGTCCGTTTATTGAAATAGCTTCTACTCCGGCATTATTCAAATAACTTATTAATGCTAATATGTATTGATGACTGGAGGCAAGACTTACATAGGAATTGGGATCTGCGTCAATAGTTATAATAACGCCAGGACCCTTAACATCGTAATAACCTGATATTATCTGGTGCTTTTCAAGCTCCTCTTTCAGTCTGTTAAGCTCTTCCTCTGTTTTTTGTTGCCTTTCCTCCCGTTCCCTGTTGTCTTCTTTTAAAGCTTCCAATTCTTCTCTTAATTTGTTTTTTTCAATATTGAGACGTGTCAATTCTTCGTTGAGTTGACCTGTTTTTTCAACAGCATCTATGCTGCCTAAAATATTCCCTGCAGTCCTTATTTGGGTCATTAAAACAATACCTAAAACTAGGCTTATTACAAAGATCATTCCTTTTTGCAAGAATTTATTCATTATGTTCCTCCAATAAGTAGTCCTCTACATAAACAGGACTGTCCCCTTTTGTGAAATCTATCAGTCCAAATGAAACAGTTAAATTATTATTTAGTCTTTCATTAATTATTTTCATGGCGAAAACAATCTGATACTTAATATCTTCCCCCAAGTCTATTTTAACTGTTGTTCCGTGTCCAGTTTCAAACAAAAAACTGTTATTTGTATCGATTTTTATACTTTTTATTGTTTCATAGCCAAAGTTTTTGTCTAAATATTCAATAGCTTCAAATATTCTCTCATTGCTTTCAATGCCTGTAAATTGGATACTATCTCCTATATTGTATACTACATCAGTAAAACTTTCAATAGTTATTAAGTTTAATTTCTCAATATCCGTCCTCAATACTATTCCATTTTTATCTATTATTATGTATTCACCCTTGTAAAAAACCTGGTATTTTTCTTCCCTTTCCCTTATTTCAATATATAGTTTGTCAGGCAGTTCATATACTACACGAGCATCCTCTATATATACTTCCTTTTCCAAGGTTTCTCTTATACTTGTCCTATCTATAGCAAATAGTTTTTCTCCTAATTCTATACCTGCCCTTTCTATAATGTAGTCGTCACTGTAGGTTGAATTTCCGCTAATTGTAATTTTGATTAAATTGAAATAGTCTGTTTTATAGTATACATAGTAAATGCAAAAAACAACAACTACAGCAGCCGTAATAAAAGCTGCTGTACTGGCTAAAAGTTTTCTATTTTTTCTTTTTTTCCTCTTCTTTCGTATATTGTTCCTTTCAGCCATATGTTTTCCTTTCAGATGGGACACTTGTGCTCTCACCAGCAACCTATCCGCCTTATGTGTCACTTGTTTCTGTTATAATAACTCCTAAGTTTTGTAATTTATATATGAATTTTTCATAGCCTCTTTTAATATGGTGTGTATTGTTTATGGTGGATACACCTTCAGCACCCATTGCTGCTATAACCAGTGCAGCTCCCCCTCTTAAATCCTTGGCTTCTACTTCAGCACTATGAAGTCTCTCTACTCCTTCCACTACTGCCACTCTGCCAATGGTGGTAATATTTGCACCCATCTTTTGAAGTTCAGGCACATGTTTAAACCGGCTGTCAAAAACCGTTTCTTCAATTATTGAAATTCCATCTGCCACAGCCATAGATGCCATAAACTGGGCTTGCATATCCGTTGGGAATCCCGGGTATGGACGGGTGGTTATTTTTTCTACTGCTTTTATTCTTTTGTTGTTTGTTATTACTATAGTTCCGTGTGTTTCTCTTATTTCGCATCCCGCATCTTCATATATTGATGTTATGGACTTAAAATGAGATTTTTCTATGTTTCTTATGTAGATTTTGCTCTTCATTGATGCTGCGGCACTCAAAAAAGTTCCTGCCTCAATACGGTCGGAAATAATTTTATATTCAACAGTATCTGTATTTTTTAATTCTTTTCCTTCAATGGTAATAATACCAGTTCCAGCACCATTAACGCAAAAACCACAAGTATTCAAAAAATTCTGCAAATCCACAATTTCTGGTTCTCTTGCGGAATTATAAATAATCGTCCTGCCAGTATTTCCTACAGCAAAAAGCATTATATTTTCTGTAGCTCCTACACTTGGATAATCCAAATGAATTTCACAAGCCACAGGGTCCTTTACCTCTCCTACCAGCAAGCCGTTTTTTTCGTTTATTTCCACTCCAAGTTTCTTTAATCCTTTTAAATGCAAATCAATAGGTCGTAGTCCAATTTCACAACCTCCAGGATATGCAACTTCAACTTTTCCAGTACGGTTTAGCACAGCTCCCATTAATATTATGGAAGACCTGATTTTTCTTACTATTCTCTCAGGAACAATATGAGTATTTAAACCCCTGGTATCAATTATTGCAACTCCATTATCATACTGAACGCTGCATCCCATGGTGGTTAAAATTTCAAACATATCTTTTACATCTTCTATTTCAGGTATATTTTCAAGAATATATTCCCTACCTACAATTACAGTGCTTGCCAAAATAGGAAGAGCAGCATTTTTTGATCCTCCAATATCAACGATTCCTTCAAGACTGTTTCTTCCTTCAACTATAAAGCTTCCCATTATTTTCCCTCCGCAACAAGCTTATACATACTATATGTTATGCAGAGTTTTATCACTTGTTACTTTCGAGGGTTAATGATATCTTTCATAACTGCATATATTTTGTTTTCCACATCAAAATTTCCCAGTCTCTTGGAGTTTAATGCCATAGCATTGAGGATACTTTTATTCTCTATAATTTCTTCTATTGCTTGAATTAAACTGTCTTCGTTTAAATCTTCTTCCAAAATTACTTTTGCTGCACCTTCTTTCTCTAAAGCCCGTGCATTATATACCTGGTGATTTTCTGCAGTATAAGTCTTGGGTATTAAGATTGAAGGTACTCCTATGGCAGTAATTTCAGCTATGGTTATGGCTCCTGCACTTCCTATTACTATATCTGATGCGGAAAGGGCAGTGGGAGCATCATACATATAATCTTTTATTTCAACATTGTTTCCTATTTTAATATTTTCTTTATTTAATTTTTGCATAAAATCTTTATAATGTTTGCTTCCTGTTACGTGAAGTATTTTTATATTTTCCTTTCCCCTGTATTTTTTAATAGGTCCCAAGATGGCGTCATTTAAGCTTTTTTGACCTCCGCTGCCACCAAAGGAATATATAAAAATATCACTGGGTTTTAATTTGTACTTGGCTCTGGATTTTTTCCTGTCAGCAGTAAATATGTCCTTTCTTACCGGATTACCTACCAAAATAATTTTTTCCCGCACATCTTTTGGGAAATATTTTTCTGCTTCTGTAAAACTTATACCTATTACATTTACAATTCTGCTTAATAGTTTATTTGTAACTCCGGGAAATACATTTTGCTCCAATATCATTGTTGGCTTTTTCTTTAAATAGGCAGCCAAAACAACGGGACCACACACATATCCTCCCGTCCCCACAACTATATCTGGATTAAATTCATTTATGATTTTAATAGACTCAATTACACCTTTTGCAGAAGCAAGTAAGGTTTTAATATTTTCAAAGGTGATTTTTCGCCTTAAATATTTAGCTGTAACATGCCTGAATTCAAATCCTTCTTTGGGAACTAATTCACTTTCAAGACTGTCTTTGCCTCCCACGTATAAAATGGCAGCAGAAGGATTTTCAAGCCTTACTTTTTGTGCTATTGCCAGTGCCGGATTAATATGTCCTCCGGTACCTCCGCCTGTTATTAATACTCTCATTAAGTACCATTCCTTTGGTTTGATTTAATTGACTGTATTCCTTACCCATTGTTAAAAGGGGTCTTCTTAACTTTAACTTCTATAGGTGCTGGAATACTTGGATATATTAAGCAGTATCCCCATTGAACATAAAAGAAACATTAAGGAGGAACCTCCTGCACTTATAAAGGGCAGAGCCCTTCCAGTAGGGGGCATTGAGGATGTGGCAACTGCTATATGTATAATAAACTGGACCAATACTAAGGTTGTAAGGCCTAAGGCTGCCTGACTTCCGTAGAAATCTTCCATATTCATGGAAATTCTCAGGCCCCTCCAGGCAAATACCACAAAGGCCAACATTAAAAATACACAACCTATAAATCCAAGTTCTTCTCCTATTATTGAAAAAATAAAATCATTGTATGCTTCAGGAAGATGGAAAAATTTTTGCCTGCTCTTTCCAATTCCCATTCCAAACAGTCCTCCTGTTCCAAGAGCATACAAGGAATTAATTATTTGATATCCTTCGTCCAAGGGATATTTAAAAGGGTCAAAAAATACTATTATTCTTGTAATACGATAGGGATACATTGCAACTAAGACTACTACTCCTGCAGCTGCTGCTATTAATAGCAATATTAAATGACCAATTCTTGCTCCGGCACAAAAAAACATAACCATCAGGGTACCCCCTAATATTATTGCCGTGCTTAAGTCGTCCTGCATTGCTATTAAACCGCAAAAAAATCCTATGTAGAATAATGAAGGTAAAAATCCCTTCATAAAGGAGGATAAGTTGCTTCTGTTTCTGCTGAAATAATCAGCCATGTACAGGACAGCGCCAATTTTTATTATTTCTGAAGGCTGGAGTGAAATACCTCCTATAACAATCCATCTCTGAGCTCCGTTGGAGGCTATTCCAATAACTATGGTCAGCATGGCTAAAGCTGTACATGTAATAAGTATTATTTTATTTAATTTTTTGTATAATATGTAGGGTAAATTAGCAAAAAATATCATTCCTACAAGGCCAATACCTGCAGCAAAGACTTGCTTTCTAAGAAAGAAGAAAGGATCTCCGCCGTATTTATAATAACCGTCGGGATAACTGGAGCTGTAAACCATTAAGAATCCAAATAACACCAATAAAACTATCAAAAAAACCAATACCCAGTCTACAGTCCTAGTCTTAGTTTTTCGTACTGTTTCCTCCATAATAATTTACCCTTTCTTTAAAATCTCTGCCTCTGACTTCATAATTAGGGTACATTCCCCAGCTGGCACAGGCCGGCGACAGAAGGACATTATCTCCCTCTACAGCTAATTCAAAACTTTTTTTCACAGCCTCATCCATGGTATTTACTTTATAAATATTATTAAATTTATATTTTCTGGCACATCCTTCTATTTTCTCGGCAGTCTGCCCAAGGAGTATCATGGCTTTTACTTTATTATTAAAGGATTTTATAAAATCATCGAAGGAGGCTTGCTTATCGTATCCTCCTGCAATTAAAATAATAGGTTTATCTATTCCCTCAATTGCCTTTATGGAAGAATCGGGATTAGTTCCTTTGGAATCATTGTAAAATTTTACTTTGTTGAATTCCCCTACATATTCCAAACGATGTTCCACACCTTTAAATTCCTTTAATACCTTGCTGATTACTCTTCCTTCTATTCCCAAGGCCAAGGCAGCACCAGCAGCAGCCATAGCATTTTCCAAATTGTGTTTTCCAGGTATGAAAATATCATTTACATTAATAATAACCTCTTTCCTCAGAGAACTCTTATAAATTAGTTGATTGTTTTCAACAAAAATTCCTTCATCCAAAATTCTCTCTGAACTGAAGAAAATTTTCCTTCCCTTAATATTATCGGAAAATTTTTTTATTATTTCATCTTCATAATTCAATACTGCATAATCATTTTCATCTAAGTTTACTAGATTTTTTAATTTAGCTTCCATGTAATTTTCCAAAGTATGATGAAAATCCAAGTGGTCTGAAGTTATATTGGTTATAACGCTTATATGAGGTTTGTATCTATGGGTTCCTGCCAACTGAAAACTGCTGACTTCCGCCACCAAAATATCTTCTTCCTCTGAATTAACTGCATCTTCAAACATTCCATATCCTATATTGCCTGTTACTTTGCAGTTTCTTCCGCTTTCTTTTATTATTTCCCCGATTAAGCTGGTTGTAGTTGTTTTCCCATTTGTACCTGTTACAGAGACTATTTGTGCTTTAGTTACCCTGTAAGCAGCTTCCACATCGCTTATTACCTCAATATTATTTTTTATAAGCTTTTGAATTATGGGAACTTCGTACTTAATGCCAGGACTTTTTATAGCGTAGTCCAATTCTCCCAGATTAATATTGTCTATTTCATCTTCTCCGAAGAAATATTCCACATTAATACCTTTTAATTCTACTATTCGGTCTTGAAGCTTTTCCCTGCTGCTTTCATCATAGGCATAGATCTTCGCCCCCAATTTGTTTAATCCCTTTATACATGCAATGCCTGAAACTCCCAAACCAACAACTAATACCTTCATTTTTACCTTCTTTCTTAAAGCCCACTATAATTTTATGTTCTTATATTGAATAAATTCCTATAAAAGCTAATATTAAAGTTACAACCCAAAACACACCCACAACCTTAGTTTCTTTCCAACCGCACATTTCAAAATGGTGGTGGATGGGTGCCATTTTAAATACTCTTCTTTTCGTTCTCTTATAATGGAATACCTGGATTATTACAGACAATGCTTCAGCAAAGTATATACCGCCTATTATGGGAATTAACAGCACTGTATTAGTTATTACCGCCACAGCAGATACAGCCCCGCCTAAGGCTAAAGAACCGGTATCTCCCATAAATACTTTGGCTGGATTTGCATTGTGTTTCAGGAAACCTAAACAGGAACCACTCACTGCAGCACTTACCAGTGCAATACCTTCGTATATGGGATGGGTTTCTTTTAAGCTGTTGGCAATTAAACTGAAAGCCGCCATAACAATAAGTGTTACTCCTGTATTTAAGCCGTCTAATCCATCAGTTAAGTTTACTGCATTTACCAAACCTATGATTACAAATGTAACAAAAGGTATGTAGAGTACTCCTAAATCAATATATGCATTAAAGAAGGGAATAACAAGTGTAGTGCCCATAACACTGTACTTTGAACCATACCAAGCTAAAAGTATGGAAAAAATCAGCTGACCAATAATTTTTTGATAGGCACGAAGTCCTAAGTTTCGTCTCAAAACTACTTTTATATAATCATCTATAAATCCAATTGCTCCAAATGCCATCATGAAAAAAATTACTGCCCATACTTCTCTTGTAAAGTACCTGCTGGTTATAACAGAAATTAATATTCCAAGTATTATTATTACGCCACCCATGGTAGGGGTACCCGACTTGCGGTAATGAGACTTAGGCCCCTCCTCCCGGATACTTTGTCCTACTTTAAGCCTCTTTAAAAGAGGGATTACAACAGGTCCCAGAAAAAGTGATATTAAAAAGGATACTATTATTACTCTTATAATTTGTCCATTGCCTACCATATTAACTCCTTAGCCCCCGTTTTTTCTCCACGTCTCTTATTGCTCTCTTGGCTATCATAGTTTCATCATAGGGTACTTTTTCTATTCCCATATCCTGATAGGGCTCAGTGGATTTTCCCGCCAACAAAATTACATCATTTTTCTGACAATTATCAATAGCATAGTAAATAGCTTCTTCCCGCTCAACTATGATTTTATACTTGCCGTTATATTTTTCAACTCCCGTGGCTATTTCCTTACATATTTCGTAAGGATCTTCAAACCTTGGGTTATCGGATGTAAGAATACTTAAATCACAATATTTTCCTGCCACTTCACCCATTGGAGCACGTCTGGATAAATCTCGTTCCCCACCGGCACCAAACATTACAATTTTTCGTCCTTCAGCAAATTCATTGATAGTTTCCATTACTTTCTCAAGTCCGTCGGGAGTATGAGCAAAATCAAGTATAATGGTGCAACCTAGCTTGTTAGGTAAAATTTCAAATCTTCCTGTAACGCCTTTTATTTCTCTCAAGGCAGCAATAATTTCATCAACATTATGACCTAAGGCATAGGCTGCTCCAAATGCTCCCAAAGAATTAAGAACGCTGAAGGTTCCCGGAGTATTTACGTGGGCTTTCTTTTCCATGCCGAAAATATTTAAATCAAAGGATGTTCCCTTCATTGTTGTCTTCAAATTTGAAGCTTTTATATCAGCCTCATTTTTCACACCTATGGATATGGCATTTATACCTTCCTCTTTGAGTTCATGGTACAACCTTTCCCCGTAAGGATCATCCACATTAATAATATTGTTGACTTTAGTAAGGTGGAAGAGTTTTTTCTTTGCCTGGTAATAATTTTCCATAGTTTTATGAAAATCTAAATGATCCCTGGTAACATTGGTGAAAATCCCCACATCTATTTCAACATCTGTAACTCTGTTAAGTTCAAGAGCATGAGAAGAAACTTCCAAACAACAATGAGAAATATCTTTATCTTTCATCATTTTTAAATAACGCTGTATATCAGCTGCTTCTGGTGTTGTATTGTCGATTTTATATTTTTTGCTATCAATAAGAACACCCATGGTTCCTATTATGCCTGATTTTATTCCTAAATAATCATAAATACCCTTTAATAAATATGTAGTGCTGGTCTTGCCGTTTGTTCCTGTAACTCCGGCAATTCTCATGGTTTTAGAGGGTCGTTCGTAGATAATATTTGCTGCTGTCGCCATTTTTTCCCTGGGGGAATCTACAATGATAAAATTGCTTTTACCTTGTAAGTTCTCTGGAATATTTTCGCAAATAATGGCAGAAGCTCCACCTTTTATGGCGCTTTCTATATATTTATGTCCATCATCAGTGAAACCTTTTATTGCCACAAATACATCATTTTTATTTATTTTTCTTGAATCATTTGTAATGCCTTCTATTTCAACATTTTCTTCGCCCACATATCTTATATATTCTATTTCCCTCAGCAAATTATTTATATTCATAAATACTCCTCATTAATAGTATGATAGTATGTGCAATTTTATCATAATTAAAATTCAATTACAATAATATATAATGGTAATCTAATGGTCATTTTACTCTCCCTATGGTCGGAAAAATGGGAGGTCATTTAATTCAAAATCAGGGTTACCATTGATTTTTTCACAACTTGTTCTCCAGCCTTGGGGAATTGTGCTTTTACGATTTTTTCAGCATCTACTTCCATAGTAATATTGCTTTCCAAGCCAGCTTTAATGAGCAAGTCTGTTGCTTCAGCAATGGTTAATCCCAAAAGATTTGGAACTTCTACCACTTGTTGTTCTACATGACTTAGTTCTTCTTCAGTATAGACAGGTTCAACATCATAGTATTTCAAAATATTTTCTAATAAGTCTGCTGCCACAGGTCCTGCAACTATACTTCCATAATAACCGATACTACTGTCCGGTTCATCTACCATAACTAAGACAACGGCTTTTGGATTATCTACAGGAGCCACTCCTATAAAGGAAGAAATAAATTTACCATCCACATATCTGCCATCTATTACTTTTTGTGCCGTTCCCGACTTTCCCCCTATTCTGTAACCCGGCCTGTAAGCTTGCTTGGTTCCCGCTTCTGCGGATTCTTTCATTAACTGAAGCATAATTTTGGATGTTTCCTCAGAAATTACTCTTCTTCTTACTTTTGTATCGAAATTTTTGATTATATTTCCTTCTTCGTCTATAAGCTGTTTAACAATCCTTGGCTCCATTAAATTTCCGCCGTTGGCAATTGCTGATACGGCTGTGGTTAACTGGATTGGAGTTATTGCAACTCCCTGACCAAAAGCCTGGGTAACTAAGTCAACATCTTTCATATTTTCAGGTTTTTTTACAATACCTAAGGCTTCTCCATTAAGCTTAATGCCGGATTGCTCTTCGAAACCGAAGGATCTTAAATATTTATAGAATAAATCCTTACCTACATCTAAACCTATTTGAGCTAGGGCATCATTACAGGAATTTTGTAACGCTTCCGATAGGGTTTGATCTCCGTGAGGTCTGTAATACCTCCAGCATTTTATATTTTCGTTGGGAATTTGCCTTACAAATCCGTCACAATAATATTTAGAGGAGAGAGAAGCAGCATTTTCCTCAAGAGCTGATGCAACTGTAATAAGCTTAAAGGTGGAACCTGGTTCATAAACATCATTAACTGTTGGGTTTCTCCACATGTCGAACCAAGCCTTCTGAAGTTCTTCATTAGACAAGTTTTCCCATTCTGCTTTTAAATTTTCATCTATGGGAACTCTGGGATTGTTAGGATCGTAATCAGGCTTTGAAGCCATGGCCAGCACATCTCCCGTGCTTGGATCCATAACTAAAATAGTTGCCCTCTTGGCATTAAAATCCGTTAATACTTTTTGTGCTGCTGATTCAGCATAGTGCTGTATCACTTCATCTATTGTAAGTACTACTCCTAATCCGTCTTTAGATTCATAATATTCATTGTAGCCAAAAGGAAGTTCTCTTCCGTAGGCATCTGTGTTCACTACCGTTCTTCCCGGTACTCCTGTCAAATATTCATTAAAGGTAGCTTCTACTCCATACAGGCCATCCTGGTCAATGTTTGTAAAACCTAGTACATAAGGAGCAAAGTTACCGTAGGGGTACACCCTTTTATTATCCTCTATTATATTTATACCGCTTAATTCCTGTTCTCTTATCTTCTGAGCCTGTTCCTCTGTAATCCATTTCTTTACTATTACATAGTTGTAATTTGCAGTAATTTTTTCTAATACTTCCTCATAGTCCATCTCTAAGATTTCCGACAATATCTGGGCAATTTCTTCCGGCGTCTTAGTGTTGACTGGAATTGATTCTGCAGCAGTTTCTTCCGTAAACATGGTTTTGTTTAGTTTTTTCAATAGTAGTTCTATAAATCCCCCTTCTTCTTCATCAAGGGTATCAACTGGTGACTCCACACTTTTTTTCACATCTGCAGGAAAACAGGTAACAGTATAAGAATTTACACTTACTGCCAACTTTTTGCCTTTGGCATCATAAATGGTTCCCCGTTTTGCATTTATTGTAATATCTCTTGACCAGTTCTCCATTGCCTGTTTTCTGTACTCTTCACCTTTAATTAACTGAATATAACCTAATCTTACTACTAATGCAATGGTAACTAAAAAAAAGCATGCTAAAAAAAATAACATCCTTCTTTTATTTTGCAAATTAGTAGTAATTTTTTCGCGCTTTTTCATGGCAGCCCCCTATCGAATGAAACTTACTACCTTATCAATTAATCCTATTAGTATGTTTTCATCCTTGGCTACTATACTACTTTCATCTTCAGTTATTTCAGGACTATAGGTAAAGTCCAAGAATACAGTTTGCTTTCTGGTAGGGTAATTCATTCCCAAGTAAGTTTTTGCCATTTCTTCGATGCTGTTAGTGTTTTTTATACTCTCCAAAGCGATATTGTATCTGTCAATTTCATCATTTAAATTCGCTATTTCCATGTTTAAATTGTTCAGTTCCATTTGTTTATCAGTTATTACGGCATAATTATATACTATTATAATTCCTAACAAAAAAGTTATGCCAATCATAGCTGTATTTTTAAAACTCTCTATAAAATAGTTATTTTTCTTTTTCTTTTTTATTCGCTTTTTTGGAGAATATTCCTTTTCTTGAAAATATTTTTCCTGGTCATAATAAATTTCTATAGCTTCTTTTCTTAAAGCTGACATTATAACCTCTCCCCTATTCGTAATTTTGCGCTGTGCGCTCTTCTGTTTTCTTTTAATTCTTCTTCTGATGGAATTATTGGCTTTCGCGTAATTATTTTAAGTGTTCTTTTGTGGTCACACATACATTTAGGAAATTCAGGAGGACAAATACAGTCCTTATTAAGTTCATTAAAAGTATTTTTAATTATTCTGTCTTCAAGGGAATGGAATGTAATAACACAAATTCTTCCTCCCTTATTAAGTTTTTTTACAGCTGATTTAACTGCATTCTCCAATATTTCTAACTCTTTGTTAACTTCTATTCTTATTGCTTGAAAAGTTTTCTTGGCAGGATGGGAACCTTCTTGTCTTGCTTGTTTTGGAATTGCTTTTTTAATAATACTTACCAGCTGCCCCGTAGTTTCTATGAATTCCTGTTCTCTTTCCTGTACAATAAATTTAGCAATTCTTGCAGCCCACTTTTCTTCTCCATATTCCCAAAGAATACGAGTCAACTCATTTTCTTCATATCCGTTTACTATATGTCTTGCGGTGGTTGCCTGGCTCTTATCCATCCTCATGTCTAAGGGCATGTCGTAATTATAAGAAAATCCCCTTTCGGGAATATCAAGCTGAAATGAGGAAACTCCTAAATCAAATATTATTCCATCAATTTTATCTATGTTAAGATGGTTCAAAACTTCTTCAATATTCCTAAAATTATTTTTAACTGCTATAAAATTACCATAGTTATTTAATCTCTTACTAGCTCTTTCAATGGCATATTCATCCTGGTCAATGCCGATAACCTGACCTTTAGTTGCCTTTTTTAGTATTTCCTCCGTATGGCCTCCCCCGCCTAAAGTACAGTCCACATAAATACCGTCTTCCTTAATTTTTAATCCTTCAATAGATTCCTTTAATAAAACCGGTTTGTGTATGTAGGTCATGACTCCTCCTTATAAACCTATCCCCAATTCCGACATTTTTTCTGCAATGCTGTCAAAATCAAATTCGTCACTGTTGGAGTATTTATCCCAACTTTCTTTGTTCCAAATTTCAATTCTGTCTATAACCCCTATAATAACTGCTTCTGTATTTAACTCGCTAAAGCTTCTTAGCGATGGTGGTATAAGTATTCTTCCCTGTTTGTCAAAGGAGCATTCAGAAAATCCTGAAACAAATCTTCTTAAGAAAAATCTTTCTTCCTTATTAAAAGTAGACAGATTTCTTAGTTTACCAACGAATTCTGTCCACGTTTCAATAGGATAAATGAACAAGCATTTATCCAAGCCTTTTCCTATATAGAATGTTTCACCTAATTCATTTCTGAATTTTGAAGGTATTATTACCCTTCCTTTTTCATCAAAAGTATGTATGTACTCACCAGTAAACACTTTCTACCACCTTCTGGGCATATTATACCACAATGTGGGTACAATATGCCACTATTATTTTTATATTTTTAATTTTTTTTGGTTTTCAGAAAAAGGCATAAAAAAACCTCGCTTTCGCGAGGGTTAGCTATCGAATTCTTTTATTCTTTTTTATATACATAAGGAGTGCTGCTCCCACAATTATGGATCCTATACTTATTAGCTGTGCCACCCTTAATCCCATAAACATCAGGCTGTCCGTTCGCAAACCTTCAATAAAGAATCTTCCGGTGGAATAGAGGATAAGGTATAGGGCAAGGACTTGACCGTGGGTGGTTTTTTTGTTTTTTCTAAACCACATAAGAAAAATAAATATGCAGAAGTTTATAAAAGATTCATAAAAGAATGTGGGATGGACCTTTTGTCCGTTTATCATTATACCCCAGGGAAGATCCGTAGGTCCTCCGTAAGCTTCCTGATTTATAAAATTTCCCCACCTTCCTATTGCCTGCCCTAAAATAAGGCTGGGTATAATTAAGTCAAACAGTTCTAAGGCATTGATTTTTCTAATTTTACAAAAAACTATTCCCGTTATTATACCTGCTATAACGGCACCGTGAATAGCAAGACCACCACTTCTTATGTTGATTATCTGAGAATAATTCTGACTGTAGTAGTCCCAGGAAAAAATAACATAGTGGGCTCTGGCTCCCACAATTGCAATGGGTATTGCATAAAGCAGGAAATCTAACAGATTATCTTCCTTGAAGCCGGTTCTTTTAGCTTCCTTTAAAGCTAAAAGAACCCCTATTAATACTCCTATGGATATTAATACTCCATACCACATTATATCTATACCGAATATAGTAAAAGCAACTGGATTCATACTTACTCCTGTCTCAACTTGGCACCAAATTTCTTTTCCAATACTTGAAGGACTTTTTCGTGAATTTTCTCAACTTCTTTTTCCTTCAAAGTACGCTCCTTATTTCTATAAGTAACAGAGAAAGCAGTACTCTTATACCCTTTTTCTATATGTTCCCCCTTGTATACGTCAAACAATTTCACACTTTCTATTAAGTAGGGATTTACTGCCTTAATAGCTTCTTCCATTTCACCTGCAAGAACTTCATCCTTCACTACAACTGCAATATCCCTTACCATGGATGGATACTTGGGAAGAGGCTCATATTTCCATTCAGTATTCTTATATTTAAGTATTTTTTCCACATCTAACTCAGCTAAGTATACTCTGTGGTCCAAATCGTAATTATCACTAACCTGAGGTGATGCTTCTCCATAGATGCCTATAAGTTCTTCATTTACATAAAGGGCAGCAGTTCTTCCAGGATGGAAGGTTGGATTTTCAGTCAATGGTTTTATTACTGATTTTATTCCGAACCTAAAGAGCATACCTTCAATTATTCCTTTTAAATCAAAGAAATCATAATTTCCGTACATTCCTATGCAAAGCTTCAATTTTTCAATCGGTTCTTCCCTGACAGGCTGATCCTTAGGAATAAAGATGCTGCCTACTTCATATAATTTTGCCTCTTCTACTCCACGGTTTGAATTTCTTTGAACTACTTCCATCATATTAGGTATTAAAGTTGTTCTCATGGAGCTGAAATCTTCGCCTAAGGGATTAAGTATCTTAACGTAATTTCTTAAAGGACTGTCCTGAGGAATACAAATACTGTCATATGCCTTGGGGCTAATGAATGAATAGGTGGTTATTTCATACAAGCCCATTCCGCAAAGAATTGATTTCATTTCATCTTCTAACATACGTAATTCAGACTTTCTTCCTACCCTGGTACTTCCTCGAAGAGGCTTTGATTCAATGTTTTCAAATCCGTAAAGTCTGCCTACTTCTTCAATTAAATCAGCTTCCTGTTCAATATCTGTCCTGAAGTATGGAATTCTGCTGGTTATTTTTTCTCCATCATATACAGATTCTATTTCTAAAGAATTCAAGGAGTTAAGCATGTGAGCCACAGGAATTTCAGCACCTAAAAGGGCATTAGCCCGATGTGGCCTCATAGTAACTACTGGAGGCTCGTATTGACTTTTTCCTGCTTCCAGATAGCCTCCCACAACAGTACCTGCTCCTATCATTTCAATTAATTGACAAGCTCTGTTGCTGGCTATTTCACACATTACATATCCCATGGGCTTTTCGTTTCTTGCAGAAGCTTCTGAACGAAGTCCTAATTTCTTGGATGTTTCTCTTACGGATTTTGGATTAAAGTTTGCTGTTTCCAAAACCATTATTTTTGTATTCTCGCTTATTTCGGAGTCATATCCTCCCATTACTCCAGCAATACAAGCAGGATTAACAGCATCTGCTATTACCAGCATATCCTCATCCAAGGTTCTTTCCACTTCATCGATGGTAGTTATTTTCTCGCCTTTCTTAGCTCTTCTGGCGATTAATTTTCTTCCTTCTAATTTTTCCAAATCATAGGCATGAAGAGGCTGACCCAGTTCCAACATAACATAGTTGGTAACGTCCACTATATTATTAATTGGTCTCATGCCTGCATCCATCAAGGTTCGCTGCATCCACAGAGGAGAGGGACCTATTTTAATATCTTTTATTACTCTTGCATAAAACCTGGAGCATAAATCTTCATCTTCAATTTCCACTCCGTTTAAATAATCCCTAATATCTCCTTCTTCATTTGTAATTTTTATTTCGGGAAATTTGAATTTAGTTCCCAAAGTAGCAGCTGTTTCTCTTGCCATTCCTACAATATTGAGGCAGTCTGGTCTATTGAAGGTAACCTCCACTTCCAAGGCACTTCCCGTAAGATCTAATACTTCCTTTATATCTCTACCTAAGGGAGTGTCTTTAGGCAATATAATTATTCCATCCTTAGCTTCCTTAGGAATAACCTTGTCTTCAAATCCTAATTCCTCATAGGAAACCATCATACCATAGGAAGCCAAACCTCTGAAGTTAGTCTTTTTAATTTTTAAGCCAATAGGAAGCTCTGCACCTTCCAATGCTAAGGGGACTATATCTCCTTTTTTAATATTAGTGGCTCCCGTAATTATTTGTAAAGGTTCCCCTTCATTTATATCAACTTTAGTAACTGATAGCTTATCTGCATTGGGATGCTTTTTGATTTCCAATATTTTTCCCGTTACAACATTTTTAACTTCCTTGTTATAATCTATTACTGCATCCACATGGGAACCGGTAAGGGTTAACTGATCTGCCAGTGTTTTATCATCTACATTAATATCTACGTATTCTTTCATCCATTTAATAGGTACTAACATACAAACCTCCTAAAACTGTTTTAAGAATCTTACATCATTTTCAAATAGCAACCTGATGTTGGGAATTCCATACTTAACCATGGCTACTCTGTCAATTCCCATACCGAAGGCATAGCCTGAATAAATTTCCGGGTCGATGCCGCAGTTTCTAAGTACATTAGGGTGAGTCATACCGCAACCTAACAACTCCATACTCCAGCCTGTTCCGTTACATGCAGGACATCCCTTTCCCATACATATGTGGCATGATACATCTACCTCAGCACTGGGCTCCGTAAAAGGGAAGTTGTGAGGTCTAAACCTTGTCTTCACACTGGTGCCGAATAATTCTTTTACAAACTGGTCTATGGAATCCTTAAGGTTTGCCATAGTAACACCCTTATCAACTACTAAACATTCCATCTGATGGAACATAGGAGAATGAGTATCATCCACGTCATCGAAACGGAATGTTCTTCCTGTAGATACCATTCGTATAGGAAGTTTTCCTGCTTTAACGGCTTCCTTCATAACTCTTATTTCAACTGGGGATGTATGAGTACGAAGAACTAAATCATCTGAAATATAAAAAGTATCAGACCAGTCTCTGGAAGGATGGTCATAGGGTGTATTTAAATCGTCGAAATTATTTTGCACTGTTTCAATTTCAGGACCACTTATAACATCATACCCCATTCTCATAAATACACTTTCCAATTCTTCCTTTACTTTCATCAAGGGGTGTCTTCTTCCTATTTCAGGAATTCTACCAGGCATGGTTATATCCAATGTTTCAGATTTTATTCTTTCCACAGATTCCTTTCTATGAACTTCTTCCTTCATAGACTGGATTTCTTCTTCTATAGTTGTTCGTACTTCATTAGCTATTTTGCCTATTTCCGGTCGTTCTTCTGGAGACAGGGAACCCATGGATCTTAAGATAGCAGTAAGCTGACCTTTTTTTCCCAAGAAATGGATACGCACTTTTTCTATGTCTGCATTATTATTGCATTCTTTTAGTTGGTTCAATGCTTCCGTTTTTAATTTTAAAAGTTGTTCCTTCATACATACTCCTTTCATTTTCTATATATTCTATAATAATTCCAAATTTTAAAATAGGTACCGCAACTTCTCACAAGAGGCGAAGTCCGCGGTACCACTCTTTTTCACTTTTACAGCAGGATGTAAAAGCCTTATTTCAATAACGGTTTACCGTGCAAAACTACTAGGGGTTCATTTTGCAAGCTCCGAAGGGAATTTCAGTATATGTGTTTAAACTACTTTCAGCCCAGGTAGTTTTCTCTGTACAAACATTTATATACCTACTTGTCTTCATCATTGCCTAATATTAAATTTACATTGGGACCATTACCTGCAGCTTAGCAGGAGGTCTCCTTATCGCTAAAGTATACTATATAGTATTTTTTTTTACAATAGTTTTTTTCTTATTTCATAAATACTTATACCTGCAGCAACGGAGGCGTTAAGAGACTCTGCCCTTCCGGTCATTTTTATTGTTATTTCCATGTGGGACTTACTGGTAATTCCCCGGGAAACACCCTGTCCTTCATTTCCTATAATTAAGCATATTTTTTCTTGTTTTTCCATGTCCTCAAAAGATAATTCAGAATCAACCACTGTAGATACTATGTAAAATCCCTGTTCCTTCAAGAAGTCTATGAAATCTTCCTCACCATAAATAAAAGGGACCCTGAAAATTGCTCCAGCTGAGGCACGGACAACCTTTGGACTGTATATATCTACACATCCCTTATTTAATACTAGGGCTGCAGGACCGAGGGCTTCTGCCGTTCTTATAACGGTTCCTAAATTCCCAGGATCCTGAATACGGTCACAAAAGACTATAAAGTTGTAAGTGTTTAATACTTCTTCTATCTTGTGGGTAGTTTTGTTTACCACTGCTATTATCCCCTGGGAGGTCACTGTATCAGAAACACTATTAAATACCGATTCAGCAGATACAAAGTATGTTATATCCCCGGTCAATAGTTCCTTAACTACATTCTTATTAATTACTTTTTCACTTATTAAAAGGAATTTAATTTTTGACTTTTCTGCAATGGCTTCCTTTACAAATTTTATACCTTCAACCAAAAAGGCATTTTCCTGGTCACGAAATTTCTTTCCCTTAAGGTTTCTAATATATTTAATTTTACTGTTATCCTTGCTTTTTATAATATCCATAACATACTCCAGGTATGAAAAAAGACTGTAACACAGTCTTTTGTAATTAGATTAGGACACCTTTACTTGTTCAACTAATTTAGCAAATCCTTCTGGATCATGAATTGCCATTTCTGCAAGCATCTTTCTGTTTATTTCTATGTTGTTAACTTTCAACAGATTTATAAACTTGCTGTAAGACAAACCATTTTGTCTTGCTGCTGCATTGATTCTTGCAATCCATAAACGTCTAAATTCTCTTTTTCTTAACTTTCTTCCCACATAGGCATAAGAAAGTGACTTCATAACTGCTTGATTTGCTGTTCTATATAATTTACTCTTTGCTCCGTAATATCCTTTAGCAAGTTTCAATACTTTTCTGTGGTTTTTCTTAGCATTTACAGCTCCTTTTACTCTTGCCATCGATAGTTCCTCCTATTCTTTATTAATATGGAATTAATTTGCCTATTCTTTTTTCATCAGCTTTAGATATTAATGTACGTTTCCTTAAATTTCTTATTGATTTAGCAGGTTTCTTTCCTGTAAAGTGGTTTTTACCTGATTTTGATCTTTTAATACGGCCGCTACCAGTCTTAGAAAATCTCTTTGCAGCTGATCTATTAGTTTTTAATTTTGGCATAACAGTTCCTCCTTATGTTATTTTTTAGGCGTCAAAAACATAACCATATTTCTGCCTTCAACTCTTGGTTGCTTATCAATTTCAGCATATTCAGAAGTCAATTCCGCAAACTGCATCAATACTTCCTTGCCGACATCCATATGTCCTAATTCTCTCCCCCTGAAACGCACAACAACTTTAACCCTGTCCCCGTCTTGCAGAAACTTTAATGCATTCCTGGCCTTAACACCAAGATCATGTTCTTCAATATTGGGTGTCATTCGGATTTCTTTCACACTTATTACTTTTTGTTTCTTCTTAGATTCTTTTTCCTTCTTTGCCTGAGCATATTTGTACTTTCCGTAGTTCATTATTCTGCAAACCGGGGGATTTGCATTTGGTGATACATTCACTAAGTCAAGTTTTTTACTTTCAGCAATTTTTAAAGCATCTTTGGTATTCATTATACCAAGCTGGCTTCCATCAGAGTCTATAACTCTTACTTCTTTTTCACGAATTTCATCGTTGATTTGAAGTTCTTTAATAATTTACACCTCCAACACAGGTAATTATAAGACCACCTATTTATTATATAAAAAAATAAAGACAGCCGACTCACCGCTATCTTCACAACACAAAATTATTGTATTTATAACCCTACTAACAGTTACTACAACGTCGTAAGGTGAGAAGCGGTTACTTCTACTTGGACACTACAACAGTATAAACAACATTACAATAAATGTCAACAATTATTTTTATAATTATGTCATAACTTTTTATCTAATGGTAAAGATAAATCTATCATATAGCTCAAACATTAGCTTCAAGGAGGTACAATGAAAATTAAATTTTTTCCAATAATAATTTTCTTGATTATATATATTTTTTTATTTGTTACAATTCCTCAAAACTACAAGTTATTACTTATATATATGACACCTTTTATATTATATACACTATTTGCTTTTAGATCAATGTTAATTTATACAA
>ERZ773359.1877-NODE-1877-length-27895-cov-24.462464_pt1 | contig 27895 bp, 20 predicted proteins | sample MGYA00374955_ERZ773359 | MGnify/ENA primary metagenome ERZ773359 (study PRJEB29098, sample SAMN04486028) | biogas fermenter metagenome | study: EMG produced TPA metagenomics assembly of the Biogas fermentation microbial communities from Germany - Plant 4 DNA1...
TGCCCCGCTTAACTTTAGACGACATTTATTCCGAATGTGATATTATTACCTTACATGTTCCGGTAACGGAGGAAACTATTGGCATGATTGATGAAGCTGCCTTTAACAAAATGAAGCCCGGTGCTATTCTGATCAATACGGCCCGCGGAGAATTGGTGGACCAGGAAGCCCTCTGCAGAGCCTTGAGTGACGGAAGGCTGGGAGGGGCCGGTATTGATACGCTGTACCCGGAGCCTGTACAAGCGGACAACCCGCTTCTCAATCTCCCGCAGGAAGTACGCAAAAAAGTGGCCTTATCTCCACACATCGGCGGCATAACGGCAGGATGCTTTAGGCGAGGCTATACTAATTTTTGGAATAATGTGCGAATCATTTCTGAAGGCGGCCGGCCGTTTAACATTGTGACCGGCTTGTAAACCATTGCTTTAAACCTGAATTCATACCGGCATGGCGTACCGAACCTGCGGGCTTCCGGGCGGAAAGCAATTTTTCAGGCATATGGAATAATAAAAAGAGGTCCGGCAAGTAGAGTTTCTACATGCCGGACCTCTTTAATTTAATACCTGAGCTGTTTAGACATGGAGCCTATCTTTTCCACAGGGATTTCATCTTTGATTTACATGAAAATCAGGCTGCTTCGCCATGGTCAGTTGCTGTGTTGTCCGTTTCTCCATTGTTATCCACATCACCTGCCGGTTGTTCAACTGCTTCTTCGTTGGTTTCCGTATCACCCGTTATTTCCGCTTTACCGGCTTTTCTGGCATTTTCAAATTCTGCTATTGCATTTTCCAGTGCTTCCATTGCTTCATTGACATCTTCTTCGGTTTCGGCAGCCTCCTTGGCGGCAATGGCGGCTGCAATGGCGGCTTCAAGTCTATTCATTTCCTCTTGTGTAACCCAGCAAGTGCCTGCCGGTACGTCCTGCCCGTCTGTGCTTACTGCAGTATTCGCTTTAATGGCTTCAGCTTCTTGGATGGCATGGTTGATTCCGGAGGTGTCCGGTTTAACCGCATCGTCACCGGGGGTTTCTTCGCCGTCTGTTGGCTGTTCCTCATCTGCAAGTGCAAACGTATCCGCTGAGCCGGTCGTCGACACACCCAGGATGTTAAACACCACAAATATATTGTCAGCTTGTGAACTGCGCAAAATGATCCAGGAAGGACTTGCATTGACCAGCGCTTCACCGGCAGCTGGACTTGTACCTGAACCCGTAGCGTATGCAACCGCTTTTCCACCAAAATCAGCAAGTTCTAGTTCATTAACAGCATCTGCTATTTGCTGCGCAGTAAAACCTTCTTTCTTTATTCCGACGATAACGACATCCTTTCTCAAATCTCCCAGAGTGTTGCCAATTCCAGAATCCAGCATTCCGCCGAATTGTGTATATTCCTCAACGGGGTTGGCACGGAAGTTGTCATAACCGCGCCACACGTAATAATCTAGTTCATCTGCTTCGATAAACTGCAGGAGCTCTGCCGGCATTTCAAAGCATTTGCATATCTTTTCTCCATAATTGCAGTCCGGAGCACTGCAACCTTCTTCCTCAAGATTTGCACCGCAATTTCCGCATTTAGCACACTGACATGTATTATGGTAAGCGCACGGTTCATCATCGGAACAGCTCCTGGGCAAACCGGTCGCGCCGCATTCTGCGCATATGAGGCAGTCTTCCTCACTTGGCACATGTCCGCTGCCGCCCTGCGGTATAATGACAACGCCGCATGCAGCACAGACTATATGACATCCGCTATCATCCGGAGTGTGCGCTTTGCCTTTGATTACCTTGCCGCAGAAGAGATTGCCGCAGATTGTGCAGTCATCCTCCGAGGGAGAGGGTTCATCACAGGCGCAGAAATCCGGGTACAGGATGATGTATGATGCGCTGCCGCTGACCGAGAAGAACCAGGTGCCGGGGACAAAATCATCCTTAAAATCTGCAAACGTAGAATTGGTGTGATAAGTTGTAGTAGAGAGGGGTGTATTTTGATAACCTGTTATCCCCTCAGGCAGCTCGTTGGCAAAATTAAGTGATCCTGTGTTGGTTCCGACAATTACTATTTTTTCTCCATAATCTGCCAAATCCCCAAGGCTTGCAATCCCGGTTTTACTGTATGGCGAGTTGCTGGCGGCCATTGAATAGCCGTACCATGCGCCGTATTCGTTGTCCGGGTAGGATGCAAACAGCGCCTGAAGTTCAACCGGAAGCACGAACTTCTGCGGTACGCCGGAGACAACTTTGTATTCAACACCGTTGGCCATTATAGTATAGTTGTCTGCATTCTCAGGGCTAAATGGTTCATCGCCGCCACCTGTTGTGGCTTCGCCATAAGTTGCGATGGATTTTGCAATGTCATTCCAGGTTACCGTACTGCTCCAGTTTGTTGCATCATCGTCATCTACGCCGTCCCACAGCGTTATTGTTTTGTCAATAAGGCTAAGTACCTGTGCATTGCCGATATACTTGGGCATCCAGATGTTCTCATCCGATACGGTGTACAGGAGTACGAAGACCATTGTCCCGTCTTCGCCGGTCACGATGCCCCACCTGCCGGGCCCCATGTTGGAGGGAGAGGTAACTTGTGCATACCCGGCCAGGTCAGTAATGCTGCCGGCTATAGTGTCAAGCCCCGTACCCTTGAAGCCGAAGATAACGACGCTTGCACCGCCGCCCAGCACCGTGCCGTTGTTAGCCCATTTGCTGCTGGAGCCGTACATATCTTCGTGCAGCCAGCCGGACTCGGTTATTTCCTCGTTCAGCCTGTAAGCACCCGCGCCGTACCAGACTTTTTGCTCTGCGGCGGCAGCGGCAAGCTCTGAAAGCTCCGCCGGCATGAAGGAGGGCCATTCTTTTTCCGGCCTGTCGTACCACATAATTCTGACTGTGGAGCCGGAGATGCCGACGAGCATACCCTTGCCCTTGACATAGATGCCGCCCGGCAGGGAAGTGCTGCTCTTGCTTGACCTGTACTCGAAGTCGGACATGCAGCCGGCGCCCGCATAGGTGAAGTTGATCCTTATTGTTTCTCCGAAGACGCCGGGACCTATGGCGATGAAGTCGCCGGGACCGTAGACTTTGTCATACATGGGGTCGGCGGAGGAATGGTTGTGTCCCCACAGGAAGATGACATTGGGGTATTTGTTGAGGACATTGATCAGCTTTAACGAATTGCCCGTTTCCCTGTCCCCGCCTTCGGGAGCGGTGTACGTATGAATGGGATAGTGGGCTACGATAAATACCGGTATGTCTTTTGCCTGTTTGCCAAGGTACTCATCCAGCGCGGCAATTTTGTCCTCGAAGAACATTTGCGCCGCGCCGTATTCTGCGCCGTACCAGTCTACTTCCTCAGGGTCGGTATACTCCGCGCCAAAGGGGATGATGATATAGTGGGGGGTCTCTATGGGATCTTCTCCGGCTTCATACATTCTCGCCACAATTTCCTGGAGATGCGGGTATTCATCCGGATTGTCCTTTACCGTTTGGATAGCGGCGCCTGCCGTTTCCCAGCATTCATGGTTTCCTAAAATAAAGAGGGTATCATTTTTAACGAAACCTTTTGCCTTGAATTCATCGGCAATTTCCGCCAGAGCCTTAATATTTGCCCAGCTGCCTTCAATGTCGCTTGTGTAGGCGCTGGTATGGTCTCCGGCCAGGGTCAGATAATCAATCTGGCCAACTTTTTCCGAGAGCTTTTCCATCCACAGCTTAAACAGGTTTTCGCCCGATGTTGCATTCCTGTCGAAATGCACGTCGGAAGAAAACCCGAGATAGACCTCGCCTTCAACCGGGTTTTCACTCCAGCTCCGGATGCCTTCATCAATGACCTTTAGCGACGGTTTGGCTTCAAACGGTGCTGCGCTTACAACATTTACCCTGATTTTGGCGGTAAATTCGGCAGCGGGAGCGGACTCATAAATGTTTGCGATCTTCCAGGTGACCTCCCTGTTTTCAGCCGGCAAGCTTCCCGTTGCCGACAGCAAAGCAGTAAGGTTCAGGCTTTTGCCCACTTCCAGGGTAATTGCATTCCTTGCGGCAAACTCCAGGTTGCGGGGCGCGCCGATGGCTACTTTTGTTACTTTGTTAACCGGGAAAAGTTCTCTTCCGCGTACAAGCACATAGGAATAATCTGTTCCGCTTAAGGTGAAGTTCAGAACACACCATGTTTTGGGGCCCATTTCCGCAGGGCTCTCAACCTTCGTGTAACCGGCAATGTCGGTTGGCGGATCCCATACACCTACGAAATTGTAGCTCTCGTCAAGTTCAAAGCAGGCGTAGACATATGTGCCGGGGATAATGCCCTGGTCGTCGAGACTGGGATCGTATGCTATATCCGGCGGCCAGGCGTAAATACGTGAAGAACCGGTTGCAACCAGCTCGGGCGGATCTTCAAAAACAGGCTCCGGATACAGAACAACAAAAAGCAAATCCCCGTCGCTGACGGCCAGCCAGCTGCCGTCTTTCGTAAGCTCTTCCGGTGTGGAAACGGGTCCGCCGCCGTAACCTTCGATGCCGGCAGGCGCTGCAAGTGTTGAGCCGTCTGTTGCCCTAAAGCCGATTATTAACAGATTGTCCAGAGCGTCCAGTCCGTTTAGTTCCTGCATTCTGCCGGAGGACCAGTTGGCATCCTTTTCCGCCGTTTTCATATACTCGTCATAACTGCCCCAAACAGCTCCTTTGACTGACGGGTTCAGCATCAAGTCTGCAAGCTCCGGTACGGCCAGCAAATCGCGGTCGAAGTCCGGATCTGGAGCGGGTTCGGGGTCGTTGACTGTTACGTATGCGTAAAACGAACCGGGGGTTTTGCCGGTAATTCTCAGCTGGGTGTTTCCCCCGAAGGTCCTGGGATCCACTCCGGGAAGGTCGTCAATGAGCTCGATTTCATCGATTTTGCAGATCTCATAGGGGTTGGTAAAGGGCGGATAAGTACCGGGCGGCAGTGCAATGGTCCCGTCGGGAGGTTTAATGTCATCTTCTGCCGGTGCCGAAACCCTGCCTTCCGTTCCCGGCTGGACGAATTTTCCGTCGCCAATGCTGACCTGCCCGGCTCCTTCCGCGACAACAACCCTTGCGCCGGACACCGTAACCGAGTTGCCTGTGCCGGATTCAACGCTGACCGTTGATACATTGCCGGTACCTCTTATTTTGACATTATCGGCATCGACGGCAATGCTTGTGACCTTGCCGTTTACCACTATGTCAGCCTTGTCGCCTATGGCTTTGATGCTGCCGGCGGTTGTTCCTTCAGCCAGCGTAACCCGTGTGCTGCCCCCGACAACGACATGTGTAAATGTGCCTTCCAGGATTACATCGTCGCTGCCGTCATTGATGTTAACGACGGTAACATTGCTGTTGCCGCTGACGCTTACGCGAATATCACCTGTGGACGGGTCTACATGGATTACCAGGTTGTTAACATTTGCACCGATTATCTTTATCGAGTCGACCCCGCCGCCGTTAACATACATGGTGCCTGTGACTGTCGAGTTTACAAGCGTGAAGTCGCCGGTGCCTACTCCCTGGGTTACATAAAGGTCTTTAAACTTTGCACCGTCCAGTATCACCCCCGGTGTGTTGACAACCACGATGTCGCCGTCTCCGCTGTATGTGCCCGCCTGGTGTATGAACATGTCGATGAGATTGTCAATGACCGTGATAACTTCTGCGCGGTTAATGGGGTCCTGCGGGCGGAGAAAACCGTCAAACCCCTGTATATAGCCTGCAGCCGCCATGCCGCCGACCCCGGCTTTTGCCCATTCGGACACAGCCGCAGCATCTTTAAACAGGCCTAATCCCCCAGGATCCGGTTTAATATTAAATACCCGGGATAAGATAACAAATGCCTCTTCGCGCCTGATATTCGATTCTCCCCTGACCTTATTGCTGCCGGCGTCTCCCTTGACTATGCCGGCGGCGGCAAGCCTGAGGGTGATTTCGTAATACCAGTCGCTTTTTTTCAGGTCTGAGAACCGGTTTTCGCCAGCGGTTTGATACGCCATAATCGAGTCTATTACTTTGAAGAACTCGCCTCTTTTGATAGGATTGGACGGTTTAAAGCTTCCGTCTGAGTAACCGTGGAGAACTCCGGCATTCGACCATTTTTCAATCGTGCCGGCTGCCCAGTGCCCCGCTATGTCGTTGAATGCAGCAAAAACAGAAAGCGGAGGGAGCATGGAAACCAGCATAACAGCGATTAATACGATTGCCAGTAGCTTGCGTTTCATCTGAAACCTCCAATCTAATATGTATTTCATAAGTACATCACTGTCACGGGGTCGGTTTATGACAGTGATGTATAATATAACAGGTATAGTTATTAAAAAATTCGAAAAATTTTGACATATGCAGCAAAAGCACCCGGCAAACGCCCGGGAAGCAGGCCATTGACAAGCAGTTAGGAGAGAAACAAAATTCAGGGCACAGATGCCAAATCAGCTATGGAAAAATAAGCTTAATTTTAACAATATATATAAACTATAGAATGAATTCTCAGTAAAGTCAATAAAAAAAAGTCATATATGACACATTTCGAAAAAGCCTTCTACCGGCTCCCGCCTTGCTTTACAGCCCCTGAATGCCTGTCTTTGGGGGAAGCGGGAGCTCTTGTTTGTGTGCCGAGTACAAATAAGCCGGAGCAAATTCATGCGGGCAGCACTATACGGGTTCTGACCGGAAACTTCAACCGGCTGCTGAAACTAAGGGACGGTCTTGTAACCTGCCGGTTTTGAGCCGGAAAGGATTTTCTGCGGGTATATTGAATATTGTTATATGCCCTCATGCATTTTCCAGCAAAATTCGCAGACGGGGAGGTATGTTTTATGTTGTGTGAAAACATTAAGGGATGCTTGTTTTACAACGACAAAATGGATATTGACAGCGCACTTGGCAAAATGTATAAACGGAAATACTGCGAGGGAGACAAGACAATTTGTGCCAGGTACATTGTAGCCAGCAGGATTGGCAGGGAAAATGTGCCGGCGAACTTATATCCCAATATGCATGAGAGGGCGAAAAAGATTTTGGAGGAAAGAGGCCTGAGTTTGGATTAAGCAGGGCGGAGATGCCGCATTGGGAGTGAAAAGGTGAAGAAAAAAATCATGGTCGTATTTGGGACAAGGCCGGAGGCAATCAAGATGTGCCCTCTTGTTAAAGAGCTAAAGGCAAGAAGGCTGGAAGTGGTTGTCTGTGTAACCGGGCAGCACCGGGAGATGCTGGATCAGGTGCTTGAGGCCTTTGCCGTCTCTCCCGATTATGACCTGGCGGTAATGGAGGAAAAGCAGAGCTTGTTTGATATTACAAGCAAGGTTTTGCTGCAGATGAAGGACGTTTTGACGGAGGTCAGGCCCGATGTGGTTCTGGTGCACGGGGACACAACCACAACCTTTGCCGCGGCTTTGGCCTGCTTTTACCTGCAGATACCGGTGGGGCATGTGGAAGCGGGTCTGCGGACATATAATATTTATTCGCCTTACCCGGAGGAATTTAACCGGGAAGCGGTAGGCCTTTTGGCCGAGTACCATTTTGCGCCTACGGAAAAGGCCAAAGAGAATTTGCTCCGGGAAGGGAAAAGGGCGGAGAGGATTTTTGTCACGGGCAATACGGCCATTGACGCTTTGAAAACCACCGTGCGGGAAGATTACAGCCATGAATACCTGGAGTGGGCAAAAGACAGCCGGTTGATTATGATTACCGCCCACCGCCGGGAAAACCTGGGCGAACCCATGCGGCGCATGTTTTCCGCCATCAGGCGGATTGTGGATGAATACAGGGATCTGAAGGCCATTTATCCTGTTCACCTGAATCCTGTGGTCAGGGAGGCGGCCGCTGAGATACTGGGAGGCTGCGATAGGATAAGGCTGGTTGAACCGCTGGATGTTTTGGATTTTCATAATTTTATGGCCCGGGCTTATTTGATATTGACCGACAGCGGGGGGATTCAGGAGGAAGCCCCCAGTCTCGGCAAGCCGGTGCTGGTGATGCGGGAGGAAACGGAAAGGCCGGAAGGGATTGCAGCGGGGACGCTCCGGCTGGTGGGCACGGACGAGGAGACTATTTACCGGACCTTTAAGCTGCTGCTGGAGGACGAAGGAGAATACCTGAAGATGAGCCGGGCAAGCAACCCTTATGGCGACGGGTTTGCCAGCCGGCGAATTGCCGATATCCTTGAGTACGGGAAAATAATGCAGGAGTACTCCGGGTGGCCAAAGACGCAAAAAAGCGGGGATTAAACCCCGCTTTTTTGGCAGTCCTGCCTGGAGAGCCGGCAATAATATGTGAAATGAACTGAAAAGTCCGCTTTCATAAATCAAAGCGGACTTTTGGGGGTAAATATGATGATTATGAAGCATCTGCTTCCTGGCTTTCGAGCTTTAGGCAAAGGAAAATCACGGCGGCCGTGAGCCAGAAAAGCATTGTTATTTTCGGCATGTAGATAATGACTTCGGCGATGCCCTGGGTGAGGATGCCAAGCAGGGCGGACAAGGCGGCCATTACGGTGTGGCTTAGGAATTTGTCGCGGCTTGTGCCCAGGGCTTTCATTCCCCTTTTAAAGATGCCGGCCAGCAGCCAGAGGAAGGCGAGAAGTCCGATAATGCCCATCTCAGCCATGATTTGCAGGTAGGCGTTGTGACTGTGGAAGGGCCTTTTTGTCCTGTCAAGCATGTAATAGGGGTACATCTTTTGAAAGGCCTGGTAGCCAAGGCCGACGCCGGTTAAGGGGTAGTCTTTGACCATCCCCAGGGTTTCTTTCCAGACTGTTAAACGGTAGGCTGTGGAAGTATCCTGCGGGTCGCCGATGCTGGAAAAACGCTGCAGGAAGACATCGGGCATGGCGGCTGCCCCGATCAGGGCGGCTATCAGGAGCAGGATGATTAATCTCCTGTCCTTGAGGAGAATAAAGAAGACGGCGGCCACAAGCAGGCCGAGCAGACCTCCGCGGGAGAAGGTTAAAAGCAGGCAGAGGGCAAGGGTGCAGGCTGTGATAAGGTAAAAAAGCTTGGCCTGCGGTTTTTTGGCGGTAAAAAAGAGGGCTGCTGCAAAAGGTATCAGCATCAGCAGGTATTCGGCCAGGACATTGGGGTTGCCGAAAAAGGAGTAAACTCTTACGGTAATGCCGGAGCCGCGAACGGGATCTATCCAGCCCTCTTCCATGGGGGCGCCGGTTAAATACTGGTAGATGCCAAAAAGGGCAACGAGAAGTCCTGAGAGAAGGGCAATGATAAGAAAGGTTTTTAATTCTTTCTTTGTTTTAATCTGATTTATGAGTACGAAAAAGGCGAGGAAGGAAAAAGCATACATGGCGAGATCCCGCAGGCTGCCCTTAAGTGTTGCCGAACCAAGGGTAGCCAGGACTGCCGTAAGCAGGTATATTACAAGGGCCGGCTCTACGGGCAAGGGGAAGAGTTTCAGCCTGCCTTTCAGGACGGAGTGTACGGCAAAGGACACGCCAACCAGTCCGGCCAGGAGAAGCAGCATTTCGTTGGTGACAAAAGGCAGGGCAAAGGCAAGTAAAAAGAGCCCCCAGCCGGTATTATGCAGCACCGGGAAAAGAACTGCGGCTGCTGCCAAAAGTTTCAGGGCCAGGCTGAAGGGCAAAAGAGCAAGGGCTGCCAGCGCAAGTATGCCACAGATGATAAAAAGCAGGTAAGGGCGGGCCGTTGTATATTTATAAGCACGGTAGGTTATGCTTGCGGGCAGGCTCTTGCCTGCGAGGCGGGAAATGGGCAGCAATATTTTGCCAAGCAGCCATTGTGGCGCACGGTAAAGCCTGTAGAGCAGGCTCTTATGCCAGATGGGAGGGGAAACATCCCTATGCCACAGGACCTTTGCCAGGGTGCTTGCGGCAAAGACTGCGGACAAAGAGGCGGCGAGCCTGTCCAGGGCGGCGGCCGTTTTGCTGCCTTTCCGGCAATTGGAAAGGAAAAGGGCAAGTTTCGTGGTTAGCCTGGCTGTTAAACTGTGAGCAAACAATGAAATGCCTCCTTTAGGGGGACCTGAAAGGTGCTAGTCTTCTATGTCGACCTTGAGAACGGTGGTGCTGACCATAAAATCCCTGTTGCCCAGGACAACGGTGCTGCCGACGCGCAATTCATAGGAAGCAATGGCAACCGCTTTATCCGTAACAGAGGCATATCCTTCCCAGGTCACAAGCATATCAAAGCGTTCCGGAACGTCGGCCAAAACCACCCGGCCGTCCGCCGTTTCAACGGGTTCTTTGTGGGGAGTGACTTCCGCCGCAATTATTTTCCCCAAATGGCTTTTGGCGGTGGGGTCAAAGACGGTGCTTCCCACCTGCACGGCATCCACTGTGTACTGGCTGACATTGGAAACCAGGGCCAGGACAACCACTTTCTTTCCGCCGGTGCCGGGCTGGCCCGCTCTTTGCGGGCGGGTAAAGTGGTAGGCGCCCCCGGCTACGACGGCAATTACCAGGATCAGAACCAAAAGGTCAATAATATTGATCAGACCGAATAATCTGCCTTTTTCGTCCAACAGCCTCAAATTAATTCATTCCTTTCCCGTATTTTTTATAAACTTCCGTATGCACGGCGGCAAGCTTGGCAAGGGAGAAATTTTCTCTGGCGTGGCGGTAAAGGTTTTCGCCCAATTGTTTTGCCAGCTCGCCGTTGCGCAAAAGCGTAAGCAGGCGCCCGGCAAAGGCGGCCGCATCTCCGGCCGGGAAAAGCAGTCCCGTTTCCCCGTCTATAATCAGCTTTCTGATTCCTCCTACATCCGAGCTGACGGAAGGTTTGCGCAAAAGGGCGCCTTCCAAAAGGACGTAGGGCAGGCTTTCGCTGTAAGAGGTCAAGGTGTTGATATCCAGGGCCTGCATAAAAGGCAGGGGATCGGAGATGTGCCCGGCAAAATGAACCCTGTCTTTAAGCCCGAGCTTGTCTCTTAAGGCCAGCAGCCTGTCCCGTCTTTCCCCGTCGCCGCCAATGAGAAAATGGGTATCGGGTTCCGCCTCCGCCACTGTTTTTGCCCCCTGCAGGAATATATCAAGGCCTTTAATAGGGTGCAGGCGGGCTAAAATTCCTACTATTTTTGCTTCTTCAGGAATGTTAAGCCCGTGCTTTTTCAGAAATTCCTGCCTTGATACGGTCTTGACGGGGGCATCGAAATCCAGTCCGTTGTAAATCACGGTAATTTTGTCTGCGGGAAATCCCCGGGAAACGAGCATTTCCTTAAAGTTTTCGGAAACGGCAAAATAGCCGTCGAAGGTTTTTAAAGCCAGTGTGTTGAGGGTTGTATATACTTTATGCTGGTAGAAGTTGTGCTGGAAATCCAAGAGGAAGTCGCTGTGGATGGTTGTCAGCGCAGGTATTTTGTAAAGCTTGCGGATCAGGGCGCCGTAAAAATTGGCCCGGGGTCCGTGGCAGTGCAGGAGGGTGTAGCCTTCCCTGCGCAGGAGCCGGCCCAGTTCAAAGACGGTGTGTAGCTGGTATCTTTTCCTTTGCTGCAGGGTTCCGATGTTTAAACCCATTTTGCGGCCTTCATTGAAAAAATCCCCCGCCATCAGGCACATCAGTGTAATGTCTATTTTCTTTTGCAGTGCCTGAACAAGGGAGAGGACATGGGTTTTGGAACCTCCCATTTCACCGCCGCTGATCAGATGCATTACTTTCATTGCCGGTAATAACTCCTTTTGGCATTTTAAGGACCGTTTTCTGAGCCGTCTCACAGCATAAACTCTTCTAATATTCGCTAACGGCTAAGAACTATCCTTCTCCTGGGGTATTAATTAAACTAACTGAAGAAAGGAAGAAAAGCGCGGGCCGCCGCAGGCTGCGGCGGTTTTATTGACAGTGCGGCGACAGGAAAGTAGAATATGATTGCGGAGGAAAGAAGGGATTTTATGTTTACCGGGTTAAAAAAACGGCTGCTTGAAACGGCCAAAAATATTCTTTTGGGCAATGACGCCGCCAGGTTCTGGACCTACAGGGAAAAATACTTCCGGACCAAAAACGGCCTGCTTCGGATGTATTACAAGTACCGCTGCGCCGTCATCCTGCGCCGGAACAATGCGGCTATTCCCATGGATACCGTAATTAAGGGCAAGATTTACCTGCCCCACGGTTTAAACGGCATTTTGTTTTCCCAGGGGGCGGTGATCGGCAAAAACTGCACCATTTTTCATCAGGTCAGCATCGGCTCCATAACTTTGCCCGATGCCCAAAAAAGCGGCGCTCCCGTTATCGGTGACAATGTCTACATCGGCGCCGGGGCAAAGATTATCGGCGGTGTCAGGATCGGCAACAATGTCAGGATAGGGGCGGGCTGTGTAGTTGTGGAAGATGTCCCGGACAACTGTACTGTGGTGATGCCAAAGCCCCGGATAATCAGGCATGAGAAGCCAAAGGACAATACATTTATCTCCTGGGAAGATTTCAGCGCCAAAAACAAATCGGACAAGTAGCTTCCCCGGAGGTGCCGGGCTTTTGCGCCCCGGCAGCCTTTTTGCGGCAGGATAACAAAAAAGTTATGTCGAAAGCTAAAGCATACCCGCGCCGGGCTGTTTCCGGTGCCAAGGAACGGTAGAGAAAAAAGAGGTAGCATTAGGGGGAGTATGTTGTGAGAAAAAAAGCTGCACTGTTTTTATTAATGGTTTTGCTGCTCTGCCTGCCGGTTGTAGGCTGCGGCTCAAAAAACGCGCCGGAGCCGCAAACCGAAAACGATGAGGAAAACGAGCCGCCCGAGCCGGAACCGGTTGTTGATGAGAGGATTACGGTGGAATTTGTGGACCCGGTGTGTGTGTCCGTGAATAATATAGATGCGGCCAGGCCCCAGTCGGGCCTGCAGAATGCCGGCATTGTCTATGAATTTTTGGTGGAGGGCGGTATTACAAGGCTGCTGGCCGTCTTTAACAAGCCGGCCGGGGAAAACTTTATTGTCGGTCCGGTGCGCAGTCTGCGGCCCTATTTTGCCGAGACGGCCATGGAGTACGGGGGAGCGGTGGCCTACTCCGGGATGTCCGAACGGACGGCCAGGATGATCAGGCACCTGCCCTTGAAGGGAATAATCAGCGAAAAGTACTACTGGCGGGACAGGAGCCGTGTGGCGCCCCACAACCTATATACGGATATTGAGAAGCTTTACGAGGCACGGGGCGAGTCCGGTGTAAGGCGGGAGGTGCTTGAGCCATTGGAACTGCCGGCCGGTGAGGAAGTAACGGAATTTGAGGTGGTATACAACGGGGGCAATATTGTCAGGTACTGCTATGATGCCGAAAAGAATGCCTACCTGCGCTACCAGAACGGTGCGGCGCACACCGACAGGGAAACGGGAGAGCAGTATACGGCAACCAGGGTGATAGTCCGCAAAAACCGCCATACTCCCGTGGACAACTACCTGGTTGATATAGATCTTGACGGGTCGGGAACGGCCGTGCTTTACGAAGGCGGGCGGAAATATGATCTTACCTGGGAAAAGCAGGACGGCAAAACAGTTTACTGTTTTGCCGACGGAAAGGAAGTTGACTTGCGGGTGGGCAACACCTGGATTCAGGTAGTCCCCCTATAATTATTCTACATCTGTAATGAAATCATGAGGTGCTGAAAAAAGCTCTTTTTTTGGCGCCTCTTTTTTTTCACCGCTTTTGCCTTTGACAATGGTGTAAAAATTCAGATCACCCGGCTGAACGGGCAGGTCAAAGACTGTGTAAAGCCGGTTTTCCGCCGGGTTGAAGTAATCAATCTGCCTGCCGGTGCGGGAGGGGTAAATGACATTGTAAGGCGGCTGCAGGCTGCGGAGCGCTTCCGCTTCTCCCTGCACGGCAAGGCCAAAAGCTCCTTTCGTCAGGCCGCCTGTATAGGCATAGACGGCAAAGGTATCGTTGTCATAGGCAAAGAGAGAGGCCTGGCCGGGGCCGAGCAGGTAGTAGGGGACCACGGTGCTGAAGCAGGAGCGGATTATTTCCAGTATTTCCTGCGGCAAATTGTAGATGAGGCCGTATTCATCCGGGGCGGTGACGGTAATCAGCTGCCCTTTGCCGTAGGTATCGCGGAGAACAATGGGGTAGTTTTCTTCGCCCACTACTCCCTTGGCCAGCGTCCAGGTGGTATTGTTGCGGTGTTCGAGGAGCGGGAAAGACATCTCCTTTTGAGAAAAGGAGTCCTTGAGCGAGACAACGCCGCCGCTGCGGAAGCGGTTTGTGCGGAAGCGGCGGCCGCGGTAGCGGATGGAAGTCAGCTGTTCTATTCCTTTGCCCAAGCCGGCAATGACAAAGCCGGAGGTAATAACGGCTTTGCCGCCCGAGGCCACAAATTTCTCCAGTTTGGGGATGATGGCCGGGTCCTTGTGGGCCTGGATTGTTAAAAACATTGCTTCCGCCCCGCGGGGGAAGTCCGGTGTGTGTTCCAACGGAATACCCGCCATGCCCAGGAAATCTTCCAGGTGGTCTTCGCCCTGGGCTCCCGGCGGCAGGTAGCAGGGCGTACCCAGGCAGACACCCGCCTTATCCAGGAAATCGTCAATAATTTGCAGCTGCAGCCCCAGGGGAGTGACAACCCGGTTTTTGTAAAGGGAGCCCCAGCAGAAAAGGGTAAGCTCCCTGGAGCGGGCAAAGGCTGAAAGGTAGGCCTGTTCCAGGTAAATATCTATGGGGGTGCAGCCGTAGGGGTCAAACCAGCTGCCGCCGTTGCGTCCCGGGGCGTAATTTTCCAAAAGGCGCACCAGGGAGTAGCTGGCGTAGCGCGGCAGGTGCTGGTCGGAGTTGGCCGTATCGCGTGTTTCAGTGCCCGTATAAATCCCGTCAAAAATATGCCGCTGCGCTGCCGGGTCATAGCCGGCTTCCTGGTAGGCCTCCGACCAGTTGGGGTATTTGATGATAACTCGGCAGTTGGGATTAACTCTTTTGGCTGGTTTAACAATAAGTTCCCTGCTGACTTCCGCCAGAAGCTCCGTTCGGAAATCTTCCCAGCTCCTGCTGCCTTTGGCGGTGCGGCATTCCCAGCAGGTGCAGTTGGTGAAAAACCAGTCGTCAAGCATGATTTCATCAAAATGGGCGGCCGTGTATTCCACTTTTTCCACCAGGTGGGCGCGCATTCTCTCATTGACATAGCAGTAAGTCCCGGCAAGGCGCTGCTTTACGCTGTCCTCCGGCGACAGGTCCGGGCAGGTGGTTGTGAGGGCTCCCGCCACTTCAATGCCGTTGTCCTGAAAGAAGCGGATTAACATCTCCAGCTGTTCTGCAGGCAGCAGCAGCCCGTCCCGGTACGGCTCCAGGTAAACCTTGTCGCAGCCGCAGTAGTGCCGGAAAAAAGCAAGCTGTTTTTGCAGTGCGGGCACGGTGATGTTTGCCATATTCTGCGTCGTGCAGTAGACGGCGATTTTAAAATTCCTGTACTTTCCCATCTTTTTCCCACTCTCCCTTTTCCAGGTTGCTTTACTCAATCATAGTGAATTTCCGCCGTGCAGTCAATGAGTACCGTCAATGGAGAAACAAAAAAAACGTTTTAATTATGGTGCGTATTTTGTCTTCTTGTAGTATAATTTTATTTAACAAAGACAGAGAGATACCAAGCGGAGGAGGAATTTTATGCACACCTGGAAACCGGTCTCCGAGCGGGTTAAAAAAATGAGGGAAAGGTACCGCAACACCCAGCCGGAGATTTGTACGTCGCGCTACCGGTTGATAACAGAGTTTTACATGGAACATCCGGAACTGACGGGTATTTTGAAACGGGCTTTAAACTTCAAGCACATTTGTGAGAATATCGCCATCCGGATTGATGAAGGGGAAGTTATTGTCGGCGCCCAGTCTTCCAAATATCGCGCCTGCGCCCTTTACCCGGAAAACTCCATTGACTGGCTTTTGGAAGAGCTGGAAAGCGGTTTTATCTCCACTCGAGATATTGACCCCTATATTGTTTCCGAGGAAGACAGGGAGTATATCCTGCAAACGGGCGATTTTTGGAGAAAAGAATGCATGAGCGCCAAGATGAACCCGTATATTCCCCCGGGCTACTTCAAGCATATGTACAACGGCGTTATTATGCTGGGGCCCGACGGCTGGGCCCAGGCGCCGGTGGGCCATTTCTGCGCCGATTACAATGCTGCCATCCGCAAGGGCTTCGGCGCCATTAAAGCGGAAGCCGACGCCAAGGTTGCCGAAATTGAAGAAAAGGGGATTTTCGGGGATTCCATTGACAAGTACAATTTCTACCGCGCCGTTTCCATTGTCTGCGAAGCCATGATTACTTATACCAAGCGGTATGCCAGGCTGGTGGCTGAAATGGCTGAAGTGGAAAAGGATCCCGTGCGGAAAAAGGAACTTGAAGCCATGGCCGATACCTTGAACTGGGTGATGGAAAAGCCCTGCCGCACTTTCCACGATGCAGTGCAAACCCTTTTCCTGTACCAGACCTGCATGTGCCTGGATTCCAACATGCATGGCATCAGCTTCGGCCGGGTTGATCAGTACCTGGGTGATTTCTATGAGGCTGATATTGCCGCCGGGCGCATTACTCCCGAATATGCCCAGGAGCTAATGGACCTCTTTTACCTGAAAGTGGCTGAAATGAACAAGCCCTGGGCTTACGGCCCCACCATGGCCAACCCGGGCTACACCAGCGGGCAGCTCATGACCCTGGGCGGCGTTAAGGAAGACGGAACGGATGCCACCAATGCCGTTACTTTTATGATGCTGCAGTCGGCGGGGCGTCTCCTGCTCCATGATCCCCCGCAGGCGCTGCGGATTCACAAGAATACCCCGCCGGAGCTGTGGGAAGCGGCCATTGAGACAACCAAGCGGGTGGGCGGCATTCCCACCTTTGAAAATGACGATGTGATTATCCCGGCGCTGATGAGCAGGGGCCATTCCCTGGAGAGCGCCCGCAATTACACGCTGATCGGCTGCGTTGAGCCCGGAGGCTGCGGCAACGAATGGCCGGCCTGCGGCGGCATCGGCGTGGATACCTATTTTAACCTGGTTAATACTTTTGTGCTGGCCATTAACGACGGCTACAGCGTTATTCCCGGCCAGGAGCCGCGCAAGGAGCGCTGCGGCCTGCCTACGGGCTATCTTTATGAAATGGAAAGCTTTGACCAGGTTCTTGATGCTTTCAAGAAGCAGACGGAGTTTTTTGTCAAATGGTTTGCCTCTTGCATAAATGCCTTTGAATATGTGGCCCGGGAAGTTCTGCCCCAGCCCGTGGTTTCCGCCACTATGCGGGGCTGCATGGAAAAGGGCATGGATGTCATGTACGGCGGCGCCGAATATAATTCCACCGGTATAGCCGGCGTGGGTATCGGCAATGTGGCCGACTGCCTGGCAATAATCAAGCACCTGGTGTTTGACGAGAAAATTTGCACCGCCCGGGAACTGTACGATGCTTTAATAAATAACTGGGAAGGCTATGAAGAACTGCGCAGCTACATTAAAAACAAGGCTCCCCATTACGGCAACGGCAACCCGGAGGTGGATAAGTATGCCAAGTGGGCTGCCGGCGTGTTCGCCGATGCGGTTAACTCCTGCACCGGTCCCCGGGGCAGGTTCAGCGCCGGACTTTACCCTGTAACCATTCATGTTGTCTTCGGCAAAATGACCATGGCCACCCCCGACGGCCGCCTGGCCGGAGAGCCTTTGGCAGACGGCATTTCTCCGGTGCAGCAGATGGACAAAAACGGGCCTACGGCCATCCTTGTTTCCGTCTCCCAGATTGACCAGGGGCAGTTTCCCAACGGTACGCTTTTAAACATGAAGTTCCATCCCAATTGCTTAAACGGGCAGGACGGCATTCTCAAATTGACCAATCTGATCCGCACCTATTTTGACATGGGCGGCATGGAAGTGCAGATTAACGTGGTCAGTGCCGAGACATTGCGGGATGCCCAGAAAAACCCCGACAACTACAAAGATCTTGTGGTGCGTGTCGCCGGCTTTTCCGCCTACTTTATCGAGTTGCATGTTGAGGCGCAAGACGATTTAATCCGCCGGACGGAACTGGCCGTCTAAGGCGGAATAGCATAAAAAAACCGGCATCCCCGTGCAAGGGGAGCCGGTTTTTTCTTTAAACCCAGCCGCGCAGCCTGACGGCTTCTGCGACGCGGTTAATGGCGATGACATAGGCGGCGTCGCGCATGTAAAGACCTTTTTCCTGGGCGAGCCGGTAAACGCCGGCAAAGGCATTTGTCATTTTATAATCAAGTTTTTCCAGGACTTCTTCCCGCGGCCAGAAATAATTCATATTGCACTGTACCTGTTCAAAATAACTGCAGGTTACGCCGCCGGCATTGCAGAGAAAGTCCGGAACGAGAAAGATATTGCTTTTCTTGATAAGTTCGTCGCACTCCGGCGCTGTCGGGCCGTTTGCGCCTTCACAAATCACTTTAACCTGCTTGCTGATTTTGTTGAAATTGTCCACTGTCAGCTGATTTTCCAAGGCACAGGGAAGGATAATGTCAACATCCTGGGCAATCCAGTCTTCGCCCGGCAAAAGTTCGCAGCCTAAATCCAGCGCTTTTTCCTTGTCAATGGTTCCAAAGGGGTCCTTGATGGCAGCCAGTCGCTCGATGTCCAAACCGTCCGCTTTGCGATAGGTATAAGCCTTTTTGTCTTTGTTGTCCCAGCAGGAAACGGCTATTATCTTCCCACCGAGGGCGGTGTACAAGCGGGCCGCATGTTCGGCCACATTGCCAAAGCCCTGCAGTGAGGCAGTGGTGGAGGCGATATCAATGCCGAGGGCCTTCAAGGCCTCTCTGAGCGTGTAAATAACGCCGTAGCCCGTTGCCTCGGTGCGTCCGAGAGAACCTCCCATGCCCACTGGCTTGCCGGTGATGGCGCCCGGGTAGCGGCCGTTGTGAATGACTTCATATTCATCCAGCATCCAAAGCATATGCTGGGCGTTTGTCATGACATCGGGGGCCGGTACGTCCTGCACGGGGCCCATATTCCTTGACAATTGCCTGATATAACCGCGGCAGAGCCTTTCCTGCTCGCCCGGCGTCATCTCGCGCGGGTCGCAGACAATGCCGCCCTTGCCGCCGCCGAGCGGGATGTCGACAACTGCGCATTTCCAGGTCATCCACATGGAAAGCGCCCTGATGGTATCAATGGTTTCCTCCGGATGGAAGCGGATGCCGCCCTTGGCCGGACCCCGCGCATCGTTGTGCTGCACCCGGAAGCCTTTGAATATTTTTGTGCTGCCGTCATCCATTTTTACCGGAATGGTAAAATGGTATTCGCGGCTGGGCTGGCGCAAAAGTACCCGGAGCGGCTCTTCCAGCTTTATCAGGTCGGCAACGTCGTCAAATTGCTTCTGTGCCGCCGCGTAGGCATTGTATGTTTTGTCAGCCATTTTCCATATCCCCCTATCAAATTCAGCAGATTTATAACGGAAATATTATAACACAGGGCGGCTGCCCGTGCCAATAACAGTTAAAACTGCGAGTTTTCGAACCTGCTTAAGAAAGCTTTTGTCCGCTCGTTTGCCGGGTTGTCGATAACCGAGGCGGGAGGGCCCTCCTCCACAATAACGCCGCCGTCCATAAAGATGATACGGTCCGCCACGTCCCGGGCGAAGCTTATTTCGTGGGTCACAATAACCATGGTCATCTGTTCGGCCGCCAGCTGCCGGATTACCTTTAAGATTTCCCCCGTCAGCTCGGGGTCCAGGGCGGAGGTGGGCTCGTCAAAAAAAAGAATTTTGGGTTTTAATGCTAGGGCCCTGGCAATGGAGACGCGCTGCTGCTGTCCCCCGGAAAGCTGGTAGGGGTAGGCGTCCTCCTTGTCGGAAAGGCCCATCTTCGCCAGAAGCTCCCTGCCCGTGGCCAGGGCTTCTTCCCTGCTTTTTTTCTGCACGGTAATCAGGGCATCGGTGATATTTTTGATGGCGGAAAAGTGAGGGAAAAGGTTAAAATTCTGAAAAACCAGTCCGTAGTAGCGCTGGATCCTTTTTAATTCTACAGGCTCCGCGTAAACGGCCTTCCCGTCTACTGTGGCTGCCGCCTTTTCTCCAAGATAAACCAGCTCCCCGCTGTCTATGGTTTCCAGCATGGTTGCGCAACGCAGGAGGGTTGTTTTGCCGGAGCCGGAAGGGCCGATGATGGCAACCACCTGCCCGGCGGAAACCTCAAGGGAGATGCCCTTCAATACTTCCAGGCCGGCAAAGCTCTTTTTTAAATTTTTTATTTCCAGTATTTTCATAGAATCACCTATTGATAGTAGCTTAATTTTTTCTCCAGCAAATCTGAGCAAAAGGCAACCACATAATTAAAAACATAGTAAAAGACACCGGCCGCCATATAGGGGACCACGCTCTGCTGGGCGGAGGCAATGGCCTTGGCGGTGGTGAACATTTCCATGACGGCAATAACAAAGGCGAGCGAGGTGTCCTTAATCAGGGTAATTACTTCATTGGTTACGGCAGGCAGGATGCGTTTTATAACCTGCGGGAAGATGATGCGGAGAAAGGTTTGCGTTTTATTGTAGCCTAATAGCTGTGCCGCTTCCCACTGGCCGACGGGGATTGATTCGATGCCGCCCCGGTAGATTTCGGCAAAGTAGGCGGCATAGTTGAGGGAAAAGCCGATAATGGTGGCGACAAAGCGGTAGCTGTTGGAAATTCTGATGCCGAAGATATAATAAGGCCCGAAATAGACGACCATCAGCTGCAGCATCAGCGGGGTGCCGCGCATGACGGAAATGTAAAATTTAACAAGGTTGCTTAAGATGAAATTCCTGGCCATGCGCCCAAAGGCCACAAGGAGCCCGAGCGGCAGGGAAAAAATGAGGGTCAGGCAAAAAATTTCAATGGAAACAAGCATGCCCTCGCCCAGTTTTAACAGCAAAAGTGACAGCGGCAACGCTAATACCTCCGTTTACTATGACAGTGAAAGAAAGGGCTGCTCCTATGGAGAGCCCTTTCTTTAGCTTTTGTGCGGGCTGTTGTTAATTTTTGCCGAGAGTGGTTATGTCTTTGCCAAACCATTTTTTCGAGATTTCAGCCATGGTGCCGTCTGCAGCCATTTTTTCCAGTTCGCTCTGGATCAGGTCCCTTAAATCCGTATTGCCCAGCTTAAAGCCGACACCATACTGCTCGGAGGCGATGCCTTCTTCCAGAATAACCATATCGATATCGCCTTTTTCCAGCCGGTAATTGGCCACAATTTCATCCATGGCCACGGCATCGACTGCACCTGTTTCCAAGTCCATCAAAGCTATATCGTAATCGGCAACTTTGACCAGTTCGGCAAAGGTTGCCGTCAGTTCCGGCCTGTCTTTTTCCAGGGCGGCTTCGGCGCTGGAGTCAATTTGCACGCAAACTATTTTCCCCGCCAGATCCGCCAGGGTCTCAATGCCGGAATCAGGCCTTACCACGATGACCTGTTCGTTGTCCATATAGGGCTCCGTCCAGGTGTAGCCTTCTTCCCGGCCGTTCATGGTAAAGCCGTTCCAGATGCAGTCAATATTGCCGGAATTCAGCTCCATGTCCTTGGAACCCCAGTCAATGGGCTGCAGGATCAGTTCCATGTCCAGGCGCCGGCAGACTTCGGCCGCCAGATCAAGGTCAAAGCCGGTAAATTCCCCGTCGTCGCCGACAAAACCCATGGGCGGGAAGTTCTGGTCAAAGCCCACTGTGAGCGTCTTGGGTTTCTCGGGTGTTTCCGGCGCTTCTTCATTAATATTGTTGTTGTTGGAGTTGTTGTTGGCGTCGGAGTTGTTGGAATCGGATTTGGAGCAGCCGACAAAAATAAGGCTGATTACAACCACGAGTATCAGGACTTTAAGTATTTTTTTCATCTGTGTACAACCCCCCGTTGCTTTTAGCTTGTTTTATCTTGCTTTATTATACTATCACGTTAGCGTGCTGAAGTAAATAGCAAAAAATAGAAGCAGGCGGCATGTCCCTGATACTGTGTTTATTTTAGTTTGCTGCCGGCTCTATATTGAGCTGCTCAAATAATTGCTTGTTTTTACCGATTAGCAGGCTTTGCCGGTACAACTCCGGCGACTGCTCTTTTAAGGCGGCAAACTTGGCGGCAATACCAGACAGGCCCCCTGTAACCTCGTTAAAGGCAGCACAAAGCAGTTTGTTTTTCCACTGCATAATGCGCCGCATTTTTTCTGTGCGTGTTGACGGCTGGGGGGCCCGGGGTGAGGAAAAAAGCAGCCGGACGGTGTTACCGTCTGTGAAGAAGTCTTCCTCTTCGCTGTACCCGGCATTTTGCAGCCCGGCAGTAAAGGCTTTGCGCATTGCCCTGTCTTTTAGAGTTATTGCCGCCGCCATGCTTAACTCCTCCGGTTCTGAAAATTCCCCGAGAATAAATCCCGTCAGCCACCAGTGCCGGTCCCGGCGGGAAAAAAGTTTTTTGCCGGTTTTATACAGGTCACAGGACATAAATAGAAGATTGCTATCATCTGCGGACTGGAAAAAGGGGCCGCTGTAGAGGCCGGGAAGCTCAATGTCTTCCTTACCGGTGTAGTAGATGCCGATTTCACAGCCTGTTGCCAGCCCATACTGGCCTTTCCACAGCTCAAGCAGCCATCTTTTGCCCTCGTAGGAAAAATAGACCGGTTCACAGTCGACAATCATACTGAGCGGTGCCAGCATTTCATCATACAAGGGAAAATAACCGTACTTTCGCTGCCAGGCATTATGAATGGAGAAAAAAATACTCTGGGCAGGTTCATAGGCAAAGCCGAAGCCTGCCAGGATTTTGTCCAGGGCGGCGCTTCCCGTACCCTGGCCGCCGGAAGTATTGTTCTGCTGCCGGTGCATAAGCTTTCCTCCGCTTCCGCATTCTTTTTTACAGCATATTTGCCGGCGGCTGAGAATGTTACTTTTTCTATGATACGGCAATCTCAGTTTCACTTTTTTGGCCCTGTCTGAATAAACTGCAATATGAAGGTTGGATACCTGCTTAAGCCTTTCTTTCAGATAGCAAGTCACATGGAACTGGCAGAGGCTGCAGCCAATATTCTTGCCAATGACGGCAGGGAAGATATCGTCAGTTTTTTATATTCCACCGACGGGGCAAGCGGCAGGCGGTATATAGAACGGCTTGCCGCAGGCACCCGGGCTGCCGACCTGCCTTGCTCCCGCAATTATGTCTGTACCCTGTCGCATTTTCATCATCCCTGGACACACCGCGGCTACATTACAGGCAGAAGTTCCGCAGCTGTTGCAGCACAGTTGTTTGACAGGGCTCTCAGCCTGTGGCAAGACGCAAAGTGCGGGGAGGCTGTTTTCCAGCTCGGCCGCGCTCTTCACCTGCTGCAGGATATTTTTATCCCCCACCACAGCGGGGTAACTGCTCTTAAAGGGCATGCAGCACTGGAAAAATGGCTTACCGCCAACTGGCGGTCCTTTACAGCGGAAAAAGGCGGCCTGTATCATTGGCGGCGGGATTTCTATGACAAAGACGGAAACTGCCACCATGCTGCAAGCGAAAATCCTTACGACTGGATTGACCATGGCAGCCATATTTCCATTGCCTGGTACGAAAAGTATTTTGCTGCAGGAAAATATAATGAAGACATCTTTCTTGCGGTTGCCCCGCTGATTATTCCTTTTGCCCTGAGGTTTTCCGCCGGATTTATAGCCCTCTTTTTCCGGTGCATAAAGGCCTGAGCCGCTGCGGCTATTTTTTTTATATTTTCTTAATTATTTTTAATTTTTTTGTTGTTCACTGTCGAAAAAAAAGTATTACAATATAATAAGAGGAATTTACCAAGAGGATTTGACTGCGGGGAGGGGAAAATTTATGGCGGGAAGGTTGTTCCGGCGGCGGGCTGTGCTCGTATTTTTGCTCTTGGCTGTCATTGCAGCAGCCTTGTATTTTTTGTCTGTGGATACTACCCGCTCCGGAAACCATACCGCCCCGCCAAAGGGGCAGCCGCCCCCGGGAAAAGAGACGGAGCCTCCGGATAACGAAACAAGGCTGCCGGAAGAGACAGCGGGGGAGAAAAAAGATCCTTACGATTACAGTAAACCTGTTCCGGCGGCGGATGTTCCCCTGACTGAGGATTATTTTGCGGATGCCGTTTTTATCGGTGATTCGAGAACCCGCGGTCTGCAGACGTTGAGCGGACCGGCTTCCGCCGCTTACTACACGGCTACCGGTTTAATGGTGGACACACTGTTTACAAAAGAGATTATCGATAGTGAGGACGGCGGGAAGATTGCCGTCATGGATGCACTGCGGCAAACTGTCTTTGGAAAGGTTTACATAATGCTGGGCATCAATGAACTGGGCTGGGTTTACAGCAGCTTGTTTATTGATGCTTACCGGGATGTGCTTGCGGCCATTCGGGAAATTGAACCTGCCGCGCTGATTTATATCCAGTCCATCATACCCGTTACGGCAGAAAAAACAAAAAATGATCCTATCTACAACAATGAAAATATCAGGGAATACAATGAACTGCTGCAGCAGTTGGCCGAAGAGGAAAAGGTTTATTTCCTCGATGTGGCCGGGCACCTTGCCGGGCCGGACGGCTGCCTGCCTGCCGATGCTTCTACGGATGGCATCCACTTAAAGAAAAAATACTGCGATCTGTGGCGTGATTATCTCTTTACCCACTATATTCCGCAGCAATAGACAAAGGAGGACAGTTAATGCGCAGGGTATTACTGCCGGCGGCACTGTTTTTGCTTGTATTTGCAGCTTTTGCCGGCTGCGGGCAAAAACAGGATGCAGAAGTTGTTTTGGACATTGAAGAATGCGCGGCACAGCTTTTGGCGGAAGTTGATTTTGCTGATGAATTGACCAAGATTGACGGGGAGATGGTGCAGGCTCTTTATCTGCTTGGGGAGGGGGATGCGGAATCTTTTGCCGTGTATGTGAGCAGCGGAGCAACAGCTGAAGAAATAGCTGTTTTTGCAGCCGTCGATCTGCAGGCGGCAAAAAGAATAGAGGAAGCCGTATTAAGGCGCATTGCCGAACAAAAGGCAAGTTTTGCCGATTACCTGCCGGCTGAGATGCCAAAGCTGAATGACCCGTTCCTGAAAAAAAGCGGCCGCTACATAATTCTCTGTATTTCCGGCCATAACGGGCAGGCGGAAAGAGTGGCAGACAGGCTTTTGGCGGAGGGGCGCGATTAATGGTTTTCAGCAGTCTCAATTTTATTTTTGTCTTTTTGCCCCTGGTGCTGCTCCTGTATTATCTTGCCCCGCGCCGCTTCCGGAACGCGGTGCTTTTTTTGGCCAGCCTCTTTTTTTATGCCTGGGGCGAACCGGTTTATATAGTGCTGATGCTGTTTTCCACCCTGGTGGATTATGTCCACGGACTGCTTATTAACCGCTTTCGCGACAGCAAAAACCTGGCCCGGCTGTTTTTGCTGTCCTCCGTGGTTATTAACCTTGGGTTGCTTGGGTTTTTTAAGTATGCCGGTTTTTTACTGCGGGTACTGAATAGCATCTGCGGCCTTGAGCTCGTGGAGTTTTCCCTGCCGCTGCCCATAGGCATTTCTTTTTATACTTTTCAGACCATGTCCTATACCATTGATGTTTACCGGGACCGGATCCCCGTACAGCGCAATTTTATTGATTTTGCCACCTATGTGTCCTTTTTCCCTCAGCTAATTGCCGGACCTATTGTCCGCTACCGGGAAATTGCGGCGCAGCTTGTGGACAGGCAGGAAAGTACCGCCAGTTTTGGCTCCGGGGTAAGGAGATTTGCGCAGGGCCTTGGGAAAAAGGTGCTGCTTGCCAATAATATCGGGCTCCTCTGGCAGGAGGTGCAGCATATCCCGGCGGCGGAACTGACCGCCCTTTCCGCCTGGCTCGGCATAGTTGCCTTTGCTTTGCAGATTTATTTTGATTTTTCCGGTTATTCGGATATGGCTGTGGGGCTTGGCAAGATGTTTGGCTTCACACTGCCTGAAAACTTCAGTTATCCCTATATTTCCCGCAGCATCACGGAGTTTTGGCGCCGCTGGCACATGACCCTTGGTAGCTGGTTCCGGGAATATGTTTATATTCCCCTCGGCGGAAACCGCAAGGGAAAGTGGAAAACTGTACGCAATATGTTTGTTGTCTGGCTGCTGACGGGCCTCTGGCACGGGGCTGCCTGGAATTTTGCCCTGTGGGGGCTTTATTACGGCGCGCTGCTGGCGCTGGAAAAAACCTTTCTTGCCGCCCGGCAAAAAAAGCTGCCGCCTCTGCTGCAGCACACGGTTACCCTTTTCCTTGTCCTGTTTGGCTGGGTATTCTTTGTTTTTGAAGACAGTTCCGTGATCGGGCGCTACCTGCAGGCCATGCTTGGCTTTGGCGGTCTTTGGGACCAAAAGGCCCTTTATCTCCTGACAAGTTATGCCTTCCTCTTGCTTTTGGGCGTCTTTTTTGCTTTCCCAAAGGCAAGGAGCCTGGAAGAAAAACTGTCTGCAAAACGTCCCCGGCTGTATTATACGGCGGCTGTTTTTGCCTGTTTTTTCATACTTGTCCTGGCGACGGCTTATCTTGTCGATGCCTCTTTTAATCCTTTCCTGTATTTCCGCTTTTAGGGGGGGGTACGGTGCAGCTGTTTAACAAAGTTCTGACAGCCCTGCTGGTGATTTTTCTGGCAGTCTTTTTGCTGCTTTTTATCCTGTTGCCGGAACGGGCTTTTTCCGGTACGGAAAAAAGGGCGCTTGCAGGAAGGCCGGACTTGTCCTTCAAAAAATTACTTTCCGGAAAGTTCGCAGCCGGCTGGGAGGGATACCTGGCCGACCAGTTTCCTTTCCGTGAATACTGGGTAAAACTCAGGGGCGGCGCTGAAGTGCTGCTTGGGAAAAAAGAGATCAACGGCGTCTATCTGGGCAGGGAAGGCTACCTGCTGCAGAAGGAGGACCGGTCTGTTGAGGCGCTGCTGCAGGCAAATTTGCAGGCAGTCAATGATTTTGCCGGCAGCCTTGCCGCCGGTATTTACTTTTTACCGGCACCTTCGGCCCTGCATGTGCACAGGGACAAGCTGCCGTCCTTTGCCGAACCGGGACGCCTCACCCTGCCTGCAGCCGTCGGGGCAAAGCTTCATCCGGACATTTGTGTTATTGATGTCCAAAAAGTCCTTACCGCTCACAAAGACGAATATATTTACTACCGGACGGATCACCACTGGACAGTTGCCGGGGCATATTACGCCTACCGGGAGACGGGAGCTGCCATGGGGTTTCAACCGCTGGCAAGGGATGATTTAAGGTTCAAGAAGGCCTGCAGCGATTTTTCCGGGACACTGGCGGCAAAAAGCACCAGCCCCTTTGTCCGGCCTGACGAGATTTTTTATTATGCTCCGCCGGAGGAACTGCAATTAAGGGTCGAGTATGTTGATGCCGGAAAATCTGCGGACAGCCTGTATGAACCCCGGCATTTGCAGACACATGACAAATACGCTTTTTTCCTGGACGGCAATCATGGACTGCTGCGAATTTATGCCCGAAACGGTTCCGGCCGCAGGCTGCTGCTTGTCAAGGATTCCTATGCCAACTGCCTGATTCCCTTTTTGACACATCATTTTGCGGAAATACATGTGGTGGATTTGCGTTTTTTCAGCGGCAAACTGTCAGATTACGCCATTGAGAACGGGTTAAATGAGATTTTGTTTATCTATAACACCCTGAATTTTGCCGGCGAACCCTCTGTGCGCAAATTGATGTAAATATTAAAACAAGTTTTTCCCGACAATTCGACACATTTTTCAGATGTTTAAAATATTTAATAATATTTAATAATTTAGCGGCAGGAAATCAGGTTGATTGTTTCTAACCACAATATAATAAAAAAGCAAAGAAGTGCTGAAATTCTTTTTCAGGCTTTTTTTTATGTGCTTATGCTGCCGGCAATACCTTTGCAGGTATTTTGACAAAATATATTATGACACAGGAGGTAGTACAATGAAAAAAGTATTTACTCTTGTCATCGCCGCGGCAATGCTTGTGGCGATGACTGCCGTTGCAGCGGCCGGGACGACTGTCTATGTAACGGT
>ERZ773359.1878-NODE-1878-length-27893-cov-633.995869_pt1 | contig 27893 bp, 27 predicted proteins | sample MGYA00374955_ERZ773359 | MGnify/ENA primary metagenome ERZ773359 (study PRJEB29098, sample SAMN04486028) | biogas fermenter metagenome | study: EMG produced TPA metagenomics assembly of the Biogas fermentation microbial communities from Germany - Plant 4 DNA1...
TTTATATTTCCAATCTAAAAAGTCTTGTATATTTTTATCAATGTAGTCACCTAAATCATAATCTTCCTCTCCTACTGCAGCGCCTACATTTGAATTTATTTGTCCCAAATTACCTTCTGATAATATTAGGGCTTTTGCTAATATAGCTCCCTCTGCCTCATCATATTTGCTTAGAGCTGTATTTATAAAAGCATGAAGAGCCTCTAGTTTATCCTCTAACGACACCGATAAACTATAGGCATTATTTAATTTATAATTTATGGAGCCATAAGCTCTAGCTTCTCCATTCATGCTTCTTTTAACCATGGATAATCCATCAACTATAGCTGATATGTTATATCTTTGCTTTTGTAAAACATTATTTAGCATTCTTACTCCGTCTAAATTAACTTTAATAGCTGACAAAAATAGCACCCCATCCACAAAGATATTACAGACAATGCTGCCACTTTTATTAAGCTGGTCCTTTAAATTCTCCTCTCTCGCCTATTAGACTAGGAATTTGGTTTAGCTCATCTATTTCTGAAGCTAAAGATTGCATAATATTATTCAAATTTGTAATACTCCTAAGTATTTCACCAATTGCCCTATTAATGTCTGCTATCTCTGGAGCTTGCCAATGGCTATTTAAATTATCTCTGTAAGTTCTCATACTTTCCGCCATAACATTTAAAGATGCTAAATATTTTTTAATAGCACTAGCTTGAAAGCTATTATTGTACATATTATTCAAAGCATACTCACTCCCCAACAAGTTATTGACTTCACTTATTACAAGGCCTTAGCCAAGGCTTCAATTTCCTCCTGTGCTTCCCTATAGGTATTCATTGCAAACTTTAAATGCATAGAATACTGTTTCATAAAATCTAATACCTTAATCATGTTTCCTGTAAACTCATTAATTTGAGTAAAAAAATTTGAACTGTCTACACCTTGCCAGGCTGTTTCAAGATTCCTGATTTCTTGCAACAGCTGCTGATACTTATTTTCATAATTTACGATTTTCTCATCTATCAATTTGATATTGGATTCCAGCTTAATCAAATCAACAGAAAAACTTTTAGCCATTTATATCAATCCTCCAGATAATAAAGTATGAAAGGAATAATTAAATGTTGATATTTTCTATATTACTACTATTTTACCATATAATTGCTAATGTGTAATGTAAAATTTGATATTATATCAAAATATCCCACTCTATACCAATTAATATTATACTAATTTCTTTTAAAAATAAAACCGAATTACATTTCTGCAATCCGGATAAAATCTAATTTACTATGATTCTAAAGCCTTTAGACTTTAAATAAAAGTAAAGGCCTACAGATTTAGTTATAAAACCTGTAGACCCTTCCTAAAAAATATTCTAAGATAGATCAACCCACTTATCTTTTGCCTTAAGTACATCTTTTTCTGTGAGATTCGTTTCCTCCATGATTTTCCCCATTCCAATACCCTTATCTAGCATTTCTTTTGCCTTTTCCATTGCTTTCTCATGTTCACCTTTTTTCAATTTTCTGCTTTCCTTCATATGAGGCAACCTCCCTTATTATTAAGCTCTTATAAATAAGTGTTTCCTCATATAATTCCTCCTATTCAACTGAATAACCGCAATTAATATCAAAGGGCATGATTAACAGCTTTGCTAGCGGCTTTTGATAATTGTCAAAAAAACTCTTTGTTGCTATTGTTATATTTTAACTTTTCTAATATAAGTTCTTTTATTTTCGTAAAATTTTATCCATTGCCTTTCCCTTGGCTAATTCATCAACAAGCTTATCTAAATAGCGAATTTCTCGCATTATTGTCTCTTCGATTTCTTCTATTCGGACGCCGCAAATGACACCTTTAATCAAAGAACGATTGGGGTTCATCTGGGGAGCTTCTGCAAAGAAGGTCTCGAAATCTGTCTCCTTTTCTAGCTGCTCCTCTAATTGCTCCTGACTATATCCAGTGAGCCAACGGATAATTTCATCCACTTCCTCCTTGGTACGTCCTTTCTTCTCTGCCTTTGCAATATAATAGGGATAAACACTTGCCACACTGGTTGTATAAATGCGATGCTTGCTCATTTTACTTCTCACTACTCCTCTATCAGTTTATATAATTTAGTTTCCATATTTTTGTAAGCACCTTTATGATAAAGCTTTTCCCTAACAGGAATAAATTCTGTAAGTTTTAATTTAATTATATCATTTCATAAGGAAATATACTCTTCTTTATTATTGCACCAAATAATATTTTATAATTTTCTATAAAAATAAAAATCTCAGGTATTGCCTTACCTGAGATGGAAAATTCACGTTTTTTCTATAGGTTAATTACTTTATTTACTGCATGATGTCTTCCTTTGGGTACGATAAAAGGTGTGTAGGATACTGGATCTTCAATAACTACGCAGTCTAGACCAAATACTGAATTAATTAATTCCGGAGTTATAACCTCTGCTGGCGTACCCTGAGCAATAAGTTTTCCTTTTTTAATGGCAAATATATAATCGGCATATCTAGCAGATAAGTTTATATCGTGGAGCACCATTACAATAGTAGTGCCTCTTTTTCGGTTTAAATCCGTTAATAAATCAAGAATCTCCACTTGATAGGCTATATCAAGGTAGGTAGTTGGTTCATCTAGAAGCAGTATATCCGTTTGCTGAGCAAGGGCCATGGCAATCCACACCCTTTGGCGCTGTCCACCAGATAACTCATCCACGTTACGGTTAGCCAGCTCTGTAATTCCCATTATTTCAAGAGCCTCTTCCACTGCTTCAAAATCTGCTTTATCCATGCTTTTCATAAAGGATTGATAGGGATATCTACCTCTTGAAACTAAGTCCCAGACAGTTATACCTTCTGGAACCACAGGAGACTGAGGAAGTAAGCCTAAAACCTTTGCTAGCTGCTTGGAAGGCATTGAAGTTACTTTTTTACCATCAATAACAACCTGTCCCGATACGGGCTTAATAAGTCGGGCTAGAGTTTTTAGTAAGGTGGATTTGCCACAGGCATTGGCACCTATAATAACACTGATTTTATTGCTTGGAATAGCTATATCAATCCCATCCACTATAACCTTCTTGTCATATCCAGCTACTATTTCTTTCCCTTCAAATGAATGTTTTTTGTTTAGCATTAGGCTTTTCCCCTCCTATTTATAAGAACTAATAGAAACAGCATATATGGTGCTCCTAAAATCCCTGTAACCACACCAACAGGAAATCTTGTGCCAAAGGCAAACTGACCAAGCATATCTGCTCCAAGAACTAATATAGCCCCAACTAGACCAGAGGCTAGAACATTTGAAGCCCCTAATCCAACAAGTCTAGCGGCTATAGGTCCAGACAAAAATGCTACAAAGGCAATGGGACCAGTAATAGAGGTTGCAAAAGCTATTAAAAATACAGCACTAAGGATTAAGAGTAATCTTACTAAATTTATTTTTACACCCAATGTAGTTGAAAACTCATCTCCTAATTCCAGTACCTTAAGCTCCCTTGTTAATGATAAGATAATAGTTCCTCCTATAAGTACAACTATAAGCAATTTAGGTACTGCTTCCATCTGCATACCATTCAGGCTTCCGCTTAACCATCTAAGTGCAGCTCCTACATCATGCTGGGAGGCTTTAGCTAGTAGATAGGATATAAGAGCATTAATCATAGCTTGCACGCCGATTCCTATAAGTATCAACCTGCTACTGGAAAATGATGATCCCTTAGATAGCAAATATATAAGAGCTGCTACTAAAATCCCTGAAATCACCGCTGCTATAGCTACTCTACTACCACTCATACGTAGCATTAATATGCAAAAAACTGCAGCAACGCTAGAACCAGAGCTTATACCTATAATATCAGGACTAGCTAAGGGATTTCTGAGCATTGTCTGAAAGGTGTTTCCTGCTATGCCAAAGGCTAGCCCAGCCAAGGCTCCACAAAGCATCCTTGGTAAGCGAAGAGTTCCTATGGTAAAACTAGCTCCCTGTATCTTCTCACCGCTTATAACCCTTAGAACAGTGCTTAAGCTATAGGTGTTTTTACCATATACAAGCATTACAAGGCATAGAGCTACTGTTAGAAGTAGTAAAATAATATTTACGCTGATACGTCGAATTTTTCTTCTAGTGTAACCTTGTGTAATTAGATTGTGAGCACCTTCTATCATATAGCTCTCACCTTCGCTTTCCTAGCAATTATTATAAGGATAGGTGCTCCTAAAAAGGCGGTAATTATTCCAACCTGAACCTCTCCAGGACTTCCTATTACTCTACCTAAAACATCTGAAATTGTTAATAGGGCTGCTCCTCCAATGGCAGACAAAGGAACTAAACCCTTTAGATTTGATCCAAAAATCAAACGTATACTGTGAGGTATCATTAAGCCTATAAAACCAATAGGACCTGCCACAGCCGTAGTTGCACCAGAAAGCATAACTCCTGCAAGGGCACATACCAGCCTTATAAGGCCTGTATTTACTCCAAGACCAGTGGCAACCTCGTCCCCTAGAGCTAAAATATTGAGTGCTGGTGTTACTGCTATGCTTATTATTAGTCCAATTATTACAAAGGGCAGTATTAAACTGATGCTCTCCCAGGTGGCACCGCTTACGCTTCCCACCTGCCAAAACCTAAAAGCATCCATAGCCTGACTTCTAGGAAGCAACACTGCACTAACTAAAGAGGATAAAACAGCACTGGTAGCTGCCCCTGATAAAGCAAGCTTTATTGGAGTCATACCCCCACTTCCTATAGAAGCTATAAAATAAACAAATACTGCAGTTAAAGCTGCTCCAAGTAATGCAAGCCAAATATACTGCTTAGCTGAACCAATATTAAAAAAGGCTATTCCAATTACAACAAATAAAGACGCTCCTGTATTAACTCCTAAAATACTTGGATCTGCAATAGGGTTTCTAGTTATGGATTGCATAAGGGCTCCTGAAATTCCAAGAGAAGCCCCTGCCATAATACTGAAAATAGTTCTTGGAATACGCTCCCGGACTACTAGAGCAGCAAAAGAACTGTCATTACTATCCAATAAAGCCTTAAGCACCTGACTAAACTCAATACTTTTTGACCCCCAGGCCAGGGATGCAAGCACACATAAACCTAGAAAAATAAAACTAAGTAAATAAATTAAAATTGTTTTTGATTGCTTCATTTTACCTTATCTGCTGCCTCTCCAATTATATCTAAATATTCATCTATAGTTGCAGGAATAGATAGGGCACTTGGAGTACAGGAAGCTGCTAATGAGGATCCATCTTCTATAATTGCTACAGCACCATTTTTAATAGCTGGAACTGTTCCTAGCAAAGCATCGCCTTGAAGCTGCTTTAATAAATCGTCATTACCATAGGCTAAAATAATATCTATATCTGATAATTGATCAATATTTTCTGAACTAATTTCTAGAGCAAAGCTATTTGAAGTCTCTGCTAATTTCTTTACGCTTTCTGGCACTACCATACCTAAATCCGTTAAATAAGCTGCACGAGGATCTGATGGTAGATATACATAAAATTTACCTAAATCCGCTGGATTGAAGTAGCAAAAGGCCGCCTTCTTACCTTTAATGTTTGGCTTAGCACTAGTTTTTTCTTCTATTAGCTTTTCTAAATCGGAAACTAACTTTTCTCCTTCAGCCTTCTTACCCATTGCTGTTGCGTTTATTGTTATTTGGTCCCGCCAATATGTTTGCCATGGAAGACTTGGATACGCTACTACAGGGGCAATTTGACTTAGCATATCGTACTCCTCCTGAGTTATACCAGAATATGCTGCTAAGATAACATCAGGATTTGCATCGCTTATAGCCTCGTAGTCTAAACCATCAACATCATCAAATACTTGAGGCTTATCCACTCCTAACTTCTTATATTGCTCTCCTGTCCATGGTAGCAAACCATTTTCATCGGTCTCTCCGTAATTGGCCTTAGATACACCAACAGGCACAACTCCTAAAGCTAATGGTACGTCATGATTACCCCAAGAAATTGTGGCAACCCTTGTAGGTTCCTTTTCAATCACCGTTTCTCCATAGGCATGCTTGATTGTTATGGGATAGCTAGTAGATGTTCCTTCCTCTACCTTAGTATTATCCCTATTGTTGTCTTGAGTTTTATCCTGAGCTCCTGAACATCCTGTTATTAATAGAGCAGAGGTCAGAATAAGGGCACTTATTACTTTTAATTTCATATATACTCCTCCTATATGTAAATTAATTTATTTCCATATTATTCTATTGAAATTGATTCTCATTTTCATACATTTGTTATTATATAGATTGTACTAATACTTGTCAAGTTTAATAGTAAAATACTATTACAAGAATAATTTTCTACTAAAAAAGGACAATGGCGTTAAACACCACTGTCCCTTTCAATTTCTACTATTATATTATTATTTTCCATAGCAACTTGTTCTAATAAATTAATGATACCTTCGCCGTAAGAACCCAAATTATCTATCATAGCTTTAGTGTTATATAAGATAACCTTTCTTTCGGAAGGGTCTTCTTCTAGACAATCCCACAAGGCATCTAAATTTTCACCGTAATAGGAAGGCAAGGCTAGTTTTTCCTTTAAATAAGCATGGGTTGCAGCCTTATTGATCATTTTTTCTCCATTTAATCGAATTTCTTTCATATACATCCCTCTCTAATACAGCCTTTCAAATGTTTTATAATGGTCATTTGTATAATATATCAATCCATCATTGGAATAGACTATCCGCTCTGGTCCTCGATAGCCACCATTGTAGTTTATATCACATTCATAATATATTCGGCCCTTTGCCTCAGGTAATAGACCTTCAAGATTTCTAAAAATATCTCCACCAATAGACTTTTTCTCTGTTACCTCCCAAAGATTACCCTTGGAAGAATCCCAGCCAAGCTTTTGTGCTTCCTTTTTGGTGATAAAATTAGGGGGCAGCTCCTTAAATTCATGAATATAAGCTGCTACTTCATCCTTTGATGTATAGCTTTCTCCCTTCTTTACCTTAACCTTAGTTGTGTCAGTTTTACTAGGTTCCTGCTCCTTTTTAGCAGGATTTGCATTTGAAATTTCCTCGGAAATAGAGGAATTTATGTCAGAATTCTGTGGCCTAATTATATCATCTGTCACACCACAGCCAGCAAATAAAAGCAAAAATAATATGGTGTATATTCCTATTAACCAGCTAATCCATTTTTTATTTTTTAACATTTCTTTTCTCCTTTTTATTTTTTTTATTATAGGATTTCTTTAGGAAAGATTTCCTATACTCCCTCAAAATTTGCAAAGCTTATATACTTCTCTTATATTTATACCACAAGATGTTAAATGTGTTAAAATAAATTTGGGTGATAATTTTTATGATAGAAAAAGCAAATATTTTGGTTGTAGAAGATGATAATGAGATAAATAATATGCTAGCCATACTTCTTTCAAAAAGTGGCTATAATGTGAGGCAAGCCTATTCAGGCACTGAGGCAAAGCTATACCTGGAGCAGACAGAATTTCACTTGGTGCTACTAGATTTGATGATTCCAGGTATAAATGGTGAACAGTTGCTTTTGGACATTAGAGCCACTAAACAGATGCCTATAATTGTTATAACAGCAAAACTGGATAAACAGTTAAAATTAGACCTGCTAAGAGCAGGAGCTGACGACTATATTATAAAGCCCTTTGACTTAGAGGAAGTATCGGCAAGAGTATATTCAAATATAAGAAGATATCTGGAATTTAGCAATGCGACTTCCGTCAAAGAAAGGCTCAGTCATAAAGATATAGTTATGGATAAAAGCACTAAAGAGGTTTGGGTTAATAGTAAGCTTGTAACCCTAACTGCTAGGGAGTTTGCTATTTTAGAGCTGCTCCTAAGCCATCCTAAAAAGGTATTCACTAAAGCTAATCTATTTGAAAGCGTCTGGGGAGATGAATACTTAGGAGATGATAATACGGTTAATGTTCATATGAGTAACCTTAGAAACAAGCTTACCAAGGCAAATCCCCAGGAGGAATATATAGAAACTATTTGGGGTATGGGTTACAGGCTAAAAGGATAGACTTAAGGTTTTCTTAAGGATTTCTTTAACTTCTCTTATGCGTTGGCTTGTAAGCTTATAGTATCAGGACTTTAGTGTTGTATAAGGGAGGTAATCTCGTGTGGATAATATTATATTAAAAACTTATAATCTATGTAAAACCTACGGTAATTTAAATGCCTTAGAAAATGTTAGTATTACTATAAAGAAAGGCCAAATCTACGGTTTTATCGGTCAAAATGGAGCAGGTAAAACCACCCTCTTTCGAATAATTGCTGGCCTTTCCTTCAAAAGCAAAGGATCTATTGAGCTCTTTGGAGAAAGTGAAGGAAGAAGGCTTGAGCTGGCTAGAAGAAGGATGGGCTGCATTATAGAAGCTCCTGTATTTTATCCTTTAAAAACCGCTTACGAAAACCTTGAGATTGATAGAATACAGAAGGGTATCCCTGGAAAGGAATGCATAGAAAAGGCTTTGACCATGGTAGGCCTAAATCAGGAAAAAAACAAAAAAGTAAAGAGTTTTTCACTGGGCATGAAGCAACGGTTAGGAATTGCCATGGCACTACTAGGAGATCCAGAATTTCTAATTTTAGACGAACCCATAAACGGGCTAGATCCTATGGGCATTGTGGAGATTCGTGAGATTCTTAGAAAGCTAAATACGGAATATGGGGTTACTATTCTCATATCAAGCCACATTTTACCAGAGCTCTATCAGCTAGCTAACTGTTACGGCATTATTCATAAGGGCAAGCTTTTAGAAGAAATCACTGCAGAGGAATTATCAAACCGCTGCCAAAAGTTTTTATATATCAAGGTTGACGATGTAGCAAAGGCATCTGTAATAATCGACAAAAAGCTTAAGAGTTCAAATTTTCTAGTATTGCCCGATAATATTATAAAGCTTTATGACTATTTAGATGAACCAGCTAAGGTTTCTACCACTTTAACTATGAACGGCATAGCTGTGGAGCAAATCACTCCAATGGGCGATGATTTGGAAACCTACTTTTCCAAGCTAGTAGGAGGTGGTAGCCATGCTTAATTTGCTAAAGGCTGAGTTTCATAAGCTTAAAACAAGCAAGCTATTTTGGCTTATGCTACTAGCAGGAGTGGCCCAAGGTATAGCTGGCCCTATATTAGCCCAGACTTTAAGAACAAAGTCCGGAGAAGATATGCTAATGTTTTCTATTCAAATGCAGCAATTCCTAGTATATATGCCTATATTGGCTATTTACGGATACTTTATCGGCATCGAATTTCACAGCGGTAGCATAAAGAATCTAGTGGCCTATGGACACAGAAGAAGGGATATAATAATTGCCAAAAGTATAGCCTTCTATTTAGGAACAGTAATTATTAGTTTTGCTTTTCCTCTTGTAATAACTTTAATTAATACTTTTATAAATGGATACGGAAGGCCTTTTGATTTACAAGCTCTTTTACTTATTTTACGAGTAAGCTTTTTAATGACCTTAATATATATTGGTATGTCTAGCATAATTGTAATGTTGTCCTTCCTAACCAAAAATCCTATTGCTCCTAGTGTTATATTTTATCTTCTTGATACAGTGTGCCGGGCAGGACAAATATTATCCTTAAAAAATAATACTGTAAAAGAGATTTATGGAAAGACGGTTTTCTACCAGCTAAATACAGCAACCTTAAGAGAAATTACTTTTTCACAAGGACTAGAAGTAGTGGCAATATGCTTAATTACCATAGCAATTTCAACTGCTATAGCCTTTGTCTCCTTTAATAGAGCAGAATTAAAGTAGGAGAGGATCTGGTGAGTAATGGTTTTGCTTATAATAATCTTATCCCTGGCAGTAATCATATTACTTGCCAGATACTTATACGTAAAAAATGAAATTATAAATCTTACAAGACAATTAAAAGAAATAAACAAAAATAAATCAGATAACAAGGTAACAGTTGGACTTTTAAATAAGAATTTTGAGGAGCTAGCCCTAGCTATAAATGAAAATATAGAAATAAGAAAACAGGCTGAGGCAAGGAGACTTAAATCTGAAAAAGCTCTTAAAAGCGCTATTGCAGATATGTCCCATGACCTAAGAACTCCCCTTACGTCCATAATAGGATACCTACAGTTTATGAAAAAGGACAATACTACTGAGGAAGAAAGGTTCCAATATCTTAATATAGCCTATCAAAGATCAAAAGCCTTAGAGGCTTTGCTAAATGACTTTTACACCTTATCCTTAATTGATTCTGCTGAATATGAAATTAACCTTGAGAAATTAGACTTAATCAGAGCTTTAAAGGAAGCCATAGTAGAAAGACATAGTGAATTTATATCAAGAAATCTGGAAGTGAACTTTCAAATACCTAATGAAAACCTGTATATAATAGGCGATAAGCAATCTCTTGACAGGGTTATTGGCAACTTGATAAACAATGTACTAAAATACGCTAAAAGCAAGGTACTTATTTCATTAAATACAGAAGAAGCTTTAGTTACTTTGAAAATAAGTAATGATGTAGAAAGCTTAAGTTCTGAGCAGTTAGAAAGATTTTTTGACCGTTTCTATAGAGCTGACAATACACGATCTGAAAAAGGTTCAGGATTAGGCTTGGCTATTTCAAAAGCCCTTATGGAGAAAATGGGCGGTAATATTAGGGTGTCAATGGTTTCGGATATGCTAAGTATGTGCTGTGAATTTAAAAAATTATAGATAAACAATAGGGTATTGTAAATATTCTATTATAATAATTATCTTTAAGTATGTATTTCTCCATCTAACATATTGAGCTTTCGCTCACAATATTCTGCAACCTTCTCATCATGGGTTATTATAACAATGGTTTTACCTTGCTCTTGTAAGCCTTTTAGTATATTCATTATCTCTCTACTATTTTGCTGATCCAAAGCTCCAGTTGGTTCATCTGCTAAAATAACCATAGGATTATTTACTAAGGCTCTAGCTATGGCTACCCTTTGCTGTTGTCCTCCAGATAATTGAGTAGGCTTTTTATACATATGTTTCTCTAAGCCCAAGGATTTCAGCACCTCAATGCTCCTACTTTTTATTTCGCTTTTCTTTAGCTTATTATTAGCTTTTCTATGCAGATTAGATAGCTTTAAAGCCATTTGAACATTATCTAGGGCAGAAATCTCTTTAATAAGATTAAAGCTTTGAAATACAAATCCGATCTTTTCATTCCTTGTATAAGCTCTTTCTTCATCGGTCAATTTTGCAACATCTACCTTATCCAATATATAGGTTCCTTCAGATTGCTTGTCCAACAATCCTAATATATGTAATAATGTAGATTTCCCACTACCTGATGGTCCCATAATAGAAACCATCTCACCTTCTTCTATGGTAAATGAAATATCTTTCAAAACTTCTTGCTCAGTATCACCTTTACCATAACGCTTATAAATACTTTTTACCTCTATTAAGTTCATTTAGTTACTCCTTTCCCTAATTAATTCAATAGGCTGTAACTTGCTTAAATATCTAACAGGAATAATAATCGCAGGTAATATCAATACAGTTATAATTATTAAGGTAGCAAATGTTGCCATAAAACTTACACCAATTCCACTATCAGCTAAGAAGCCCTTTAGCATTAAAAAGTTCACTACATTTGCCAACAAAAAACTGCTAACAAATAATAAAACCATTTCACCCAATACTAATTTAATTAAATTCTTCTTTGAAATACCTATAGAAAAGTAAATTCCAAACTCCTTCTTACGACTTATTATGCTTGATAAAATAGTCCCTATAAAGCCTAAAGCAGATAACAATAGAATAATGCTAGCAAATATGATTATTGCAATCATCACTGGTTTTCGTTGCGAATAATATTCCTTAACTTCTTCTTTTAATGGATTATTATATATTTTTATTTCATTTTTTTCATAAATATCATTTAACTTAGCTAGCTTTTCTACCATATCAACATTATTGGTTAATGATACTAATGAATTATATTCATATGTTGTATTCCAATGAAAATCTCCATATTGGGGTATTATCACATATTCCTTGTTTGTTAACGCATTTTCTGTTAATCTAGTACAACCACCTGTAAAAAATACTGACCTTTTAGAGAGGACCCCAACTACCTTTATAGTACACTTTTCCACATTTTGAGTAAAATCAGCAAAATATATATCATGTTGTGAATTTAAAGGATATTGATTTTCTAAAGTTTTACTCACTAATACAGGTATATAGTCCTTATCAGAATTATAATTTATTAAAGGTTCTATTTGTCCTTTATCTATATCAAAAGTAAGTAAGGAAAACATGTCCTTATTTAATATGTAAAAGGAATTATCAATTTTTGCTTCTATAGATTGGTCTTTATAACCATCTCGTTTCTCGAACAAACCGAACTTATCAATAACCCCTTCTTTTTTTACTTTCTCTACAATATCCCTATATTTATCTAATTTCTTTAATTCCTGCTCAGTAGGATCTTCCGTTATAATTGGCTCACCATATTTTATCCCCTCTTCAACAGGAGCTTCATTAAAAACATAAACATGTATGTTACCTAAAGCTGTAAATTTGCTTATGGCTTTTTTAAAATTTATAGTGTTTTCAAGTACTCCTACACCTAATAATAGACAAGTAAAGCCAATAACAAATTGCAAAGCAATTAAAGACAGCTTTTTCTTTTGCTTTTGAATCGATTCTATAATTAACCCTATCATAGCTTCACCTTATTCCCTATTAACAAGTTCTATTAAATTTATATTAACTGCAGTACGACATGGTATTATAGCCGAAAACGTTCCAAACACTGTTGCCACAATTATAGAAACCAACAGGTTAATCCATGTAATACTAAAGTAAATTTCATTTTCAATCAAAAAATCTTTAAGTAATATTTGGGCTAAACCTTGAGTTAACATAGCCACAATAGAGCTTACGAAAATCATAATCATAACCTCAATTGTTATCCACTTAGTTATATATTTATTAGTTGCACCTATTGATTTCAATATTCTAAACTCTTTTGCCCTGTCCATTACCCAATAAATCATCAAATTAATAATATTAACAATAGCTATAATAAAGACACTGCCGGATAAAATTATCGTTATTACTATAGAATTAGTAAATGATTCAAAGGACACTGTATCTTTAGGCTCTTCAAAAGTCAACATAATACCTTTACTTTCAGCCTTAGCTATTAAGGTCTTACTATCATTTATAAAATCCTTTTTCCCTTCCTTTAAAAGAATGGTCATATATTTATCTTCACCAAAAAAATCTTCCATTTTATCTTTGTAGTCATTGAAAACCACATATATAGCATCATCCCATTGAGTCCCTCTGTTAACTCTTCCACTTATACCTACTATTTTAAATTTTTCACCATCAACCATTAAGGAATCATTTACCTTAAGCCCTAAGCTTTCAGAAATTTCTTTACCAATTACAATTTCTTTGCTAGTATTGTGAAAATCATCCCTATTAAAATACCTTCCATGAATAATAGGAATATGCCAATTAGCTTCCTTCTCAAATAATACAGGTATAATCTGAAACTCTTGCTTATAATCATCTAGTATGGTTTTTTTCAGTGGAGATATTATTTGAAGCTCTCCATATTGGGAGTAATCTTTAATTAAACTAGAATCAACCCTTGGTTCATCTTGAAAATATAAATTGATAATTAACTGTTCCCTTGTATCCCCTGAGTTTCTATCATTTATATACCTATAATTTTCAACTGAAACGCTTATTCCAATAGACAATACTACACTGGCAATAAAAAATCCAAAGATTATCAAAGCAATTGTAAAGGTTCTAAATCTCCATTGGTTAATTAAATACCTAAACATATTTCACCTTACCTCTACTGTATATCTTGTGGATGACACCACTCTCCACTCAATATTAATAGTAATATTGCTCCTTATACTACCATTATACTTATTATACATTAATTGTCAATTTTACAATTTTCCTGTATTCCCTTTATTATTACTTATATTAAATAATCCTCACCTACCACTGTAACCATAATTATCAAATAAAAAAGACAGTGACATTAGCCATAAAATACGCTAACATCACTGCCCTTATATTATCTTGAAGTAACCTTCAACCAAGCTTCGTTATATGCTTTTCTAAATTCACCTAAGTCTATATAAACTTCACATTTCTTAAGTATTTCTTCATCTGGATAAGCAGACTTATCGTTCTTAACTTCCTCATCAAGAAGCTCATAGGTTGCCTTGTTAGGTGTAGCATAACCAATATAGTCTACATTCTTCTTGTTAACCTCTGCATCTAACAGGTAGTTTAAGAACATTTCTGCTTCCTTCTTATGCTCTGCGTTTGCAGGAATAGCCCAAACGTCAAACCAGAGATTTGTACCTTCCTTAGGAATTACATATTCAAATCTATCTGGTTCCTCCTCCATTAACACAGTAGCATCACCAGAGTATATAACTGCTATATTTTTCTCTCCATTTCTTAGAGTATCCTTAACCTCGTCCCCAATATATACAGCATTTATTTCATCTCTCTGCTTAATTAACTCTTCTGTAGCCTTATCAAGCTCTGCTTGATTTGTTGAGTTTAGGGAATAACCAAGTCTCTTCAAGGATACACCTAATGAGTTTCTCATATCGTCAGACATAAAGATATCATTTTTATATTTTGGGTTCCAAAGATCGTCCCAGCTGTCTATTTCATCCTTTATCTTAGTCTTATCATATATGATACCTATTGTTCCCCACATATAAGGTACTGAATATTTATTTTCAGGATCATAGTCCATATTCTTATATTTTTCATCTATATTTTTGAAGTTAGGTAAATTGTTAAAGTCTATCTCTTGAACAAGATTTTCCTTTATCATTCTTTCTAGCATATAGTCTGATGGAACTATAAGGTCATACTTTGTTGTACCTGCCTTTACCTTTTCATACATTTCCTCATTGGTAGCAAAAGTATCATAGATAACCTTTATGCCAGTTTCCTTTTCAAAATCATGTAAAATATCTTCATCGATGTATTCTCCCCAGTTAAACACATTAATTGAAACCTTGTTTTTGCTTCCAGCGCAGCCAGCAAATATTGATGCTGAAACCATAAGGGAAACAGCTAAGGATAAAAGCTTTTTAATTTTAGTCATCTATCTTACCTCTCTTCCTTTCCTTTTTAATCAAATCTTTTCCATTTGCAAGAAATAAAAGTATAAAAATGGATACAAACATTAAAGTGGATAGTGCATTTATCTCAGGGCTTATACCTCTTCTAGCCATTGAATAGATTTCAATGGATAAGTTTGTTACCCCAGAGCCTGTATTGAAAAAGCTTATTACAAAGTCATCTATAGACATTGTAAAGGATATTAGAAAGCCTGCGAAAATTCCTGGCATTATTTGGGGTAATATAACCTTTCTCAATGTATAGAAGGGTGTTGCCCCTAAATCCTGAGCAGCCTTTACCAAATCGTCAGGCATTTGCTTGAGCTTTGGAAGTACTGACACAATAACATATGGTGTTGAAAAAACCACATGAGCTATGATAAGTGTCTTAAACCCAAAGGTTAGTCTAAAAAATGCAAATAAAGTCATTAAGGAAATTGCAGTAACTATATCTGGATTCAATACTGGTAAGTAATTAATATTAAGTATGGCTTTTTTTCTCCAGCCAGTCATTTTATCTATTCCTATAGCACTTATGGTTCCCAATACTGTTGAAATTAGTGACGAAATAACTGCTACAAATACGGTATAATATAAGGCCTTTAAAATTCTCTGATTATCAAAAAGGGAATTATACCATTTTAGAGAAAAACCATCCCAGCTTGATGTACTCTTTCCGGAGTTGAAGGAAAAAATTATCAGCAATACTATAGGTGCATATAAAAATATATATGCCAATGATAAATAAAGTCTTTTAGACCATTTTCCTACCATAGTATTCCACCGCCTTCCTTCTCGTCCTTATCTTCATATTTTGAAAGTATAGCCATAGATATAAGTATTATTATCATCATCAAAATAGATATGGCGGAACCAAAGTAAGGATCTCCTACAGTGGTGAACTGACGCTCAATCAAGTTACCTATAAGCATAAATTGTCCGCCTCCAAGGAGCTTTGATATTACAAAGGTTGAAACCGCTGGCATAAAAACCATGGTTATACCAGACATAACTCCCGGTATACTTAAGGGAAATATTATCCTCTTAAAAATTACAAACTTGTTAGCTCCAAGATCCGCAGCAGCCTTTATTACATTGGTATCTATTTTGATAAGCACTGTATATATAGGTATTATCATAAAGGGTAAAAAATTATATATCATACCAAGGACAACAGCGGTATCTGTATATAGTATATTAACAGCTGGAAGTCCTAAAAACTTAAGAAAAGAATTTAAAATACCATTTCTTCCTATGATAGACATCCAAGCATAGGTTCTTAAAAGAAAGTTCATCCACATTGGGATAACTAAAAGCAGCATAAGTAAGGTTCTATATTTCTGATTCACCTTTGAAAGAATGTATGCCACAGGATATCCTAAAACTAGGCACAAAATTGTGGATATACTGGCCAACTTAATTGAATTTAAAAACACCTTTATATTATTGGGCTGAAAAATCTTCTTATAATTTTCAAAGGTCACATCACCATTACTATTTATTAAGCTATAATAAAGCACTAGAAAAAGAGGAACAACAATAAAAATTATACTCCAAACAATATAGGGATACTGAGCTATTGACTTGTTCTTTCTCATTCCATATCCCTAGCCTTTCTCATGATATGGATATCCTCAGGATATATATTCATGCCAATTTTTTCATCAACCTTAACATGCTTAGTATTGTGTATGAGCCATTTTTTATTGTTTGCTTCTACCTCAATTTCATAATGAACCCCTTTGAAAATAACAGATGTTACTATGCCATTAATCTTGCCCTTACCATACTCTTCAATCTTAATATCCTCTGGTCTTATAACAACATCTATTTTTTCATCCTTCTCAAAGCCCTTATCTACACACTCAAACTCTCTTCCTTCAAAAGAAACCCTATAGTCCTCATGCATAATACCGTCAAATATATTACTTTCCCCTATGAATCTTGCTACAAATTCATTCTTAGGTTCATTGTAAATATCCTCAGGTGTTCCTATTTGCTGAATTCTTCCTTTATTCATAACCACAATGGTATCGGACATGGTTAGTGCTTCCTCCTGGTCATGAGTGACAAAAACAAAGGTTATCCCCAAACTCTGCTGGATTCTTTTTAGTTCAAGCTGCATTTCCTTTCTAAGCTTTAAGTCCAAGGCGGCAAGAGGTTCATCCAGTAGTAAAACCTTAGGTTCATTTACCAAGGCCCTGGCTATGGCAACTCTTTGCTGCTGACCACCGCTCAAAGAATCTGTTGATCTTTTTTCATAGCCTTCAAGATCAACCAGCTTAAGGATACCCTTTACCTTTTCTTTTATTTGATTCTCAGGAAGCTTTTTTATTCTAAGGCCGAAAGCTACATTTTCATATACATTCATATGAGTAAATAGTGCATACCTTTGAAACACAGTATTTATTTGCCTTTTATGAGGTGGAACTTCATTTATAACCTTTCCTTCAAATATTATGTCTCCCTTATTAGGTTCCTCAAAACCTGCTATTATATTTAAGGTTGTTGTTTTACCGCATCCACTGGGCCCTAATAAGGTTATAAATTCATTCCTTCTTATATATAAGTTCAAATCTTCAATTACTGTTTGATCACCATATTTTTTTGTTATGTTTTTTAGATCTACAATTATATCTTTATTAGAATCCTGCAAATTAAACACCTCTTTCTAAACTTTAAAAGGATGGGGGCGTGCTAACCCAAATAACCTTAGCTGTACTGCTACCACTATTAGATATATAATGATTAATATTTGGCTTAAAGTAGAAACTTTCTCCCTTCTTAACCTTATATTTCTTACGACCTAAGTGAAGTATTATTGAACCTGATAATACATAACCAAACTCCTCACCCTCGTGGGGTTCATCCTCAACATATTGTCCACCTGGTTCAAGGGTAATGAGAATTGGTTCCATAGAGTTTTTCTGAGCATTAGATACTAGCCAAATCAAATTATACTTTAGCTTTTCATCGTACTTTTCAAACATATCGTCCTTCACAAAAACTACTTTTTCTTCCTTCTCATCCCTAAAGAACTCATTTAAATTAGTTCCTAGGACATCCAATATATCCTTTAAAGTTGCTATAGAAGGCGAAGTCAAGTCTCTTTCCAATTGGGATATAAAGCCCTTAGATAGCTCACATCTATTTGCCAATTCTTCTTGAGTAAGCTGCTTTTCTATTCTTAATCTTTTGATCTTCTCTCCAATTTGCATACTCCACCTCTTAAAATATATTGAGCAATAAGTTTACTAATACTAATCTTCATCTTTATAAATTAAAAGTTTAGGTTTACTAAACTGACAATATATAATTATACATTTTTTTATACGGAAATCAATAGAAATTTATAATTTTTTTATGAAGTAAAAAAAGCCCTTGAAACCAAGAGCTTTTCATTGACATCTTACTTGTCAGGATATAGTTTTGCATCTAATTCACAGGAGATTCCTATAGTATATACATAAACATTACTTATCTCGAAAGCAAATAAGGTTTCCATATGCTCAGACAAATTTAATTCCTCAAACTTTTTATGATAATCCATTACATAATCTCTAATATTTCCTATGTCTGGCTGTACATAATAGTTCAGTGCCTCCTTAGGAATATTGTAGCTATTAGTTAATATATCGGGGAATATTCTTCCACCAAATAAATCCGCAATAAACCTAACATAGGCATAGGTTGAAATTAGCTCTGGATAGTTTTTATCTACTTCATGAATTCTAGCCACACAGGCTTGAGTAGAAGGCAGTAACTTCATTTCAGATAGCTTATCTCCAGCTAAAAGCTCTAAATCCTTCTTTATTAATTCAGCCCTGTACAATTCTTTAGTAGCAAAGTTTTTAATACCTTCATGGTCTGAATGCTTATCAATAGTGTCTTCTATAGCCTTATACATAGCATGTAAGTTAAATAGATATTCAATATAACCCTCTTTACTAGCTTTGCCTTCAATGAGCCTTTTAATAAAACCAGTTTTTTCAGATGCTAAATGTAATGCCTTGGTATTATCTCTTATATTTACCATAAAATCCATAAGTAATAGCCTCCTTAACATATTTCTTTAGATTTTTAAGCTTCTTAAAGATTTAAACATATACTCTTAATATGCACCTTTAATGTATACTTTAATACAGTTAAATTTTATATTTATAAACCAGCGTAATCTTATCGGTTATATTTGAATAAATCGCACTTTTATGATATAATTCTTACATATTCTACAACTACATTAATATTGTTAGCGAGGAGGTTTATCTTGTTTAAGAAAAAGCAATCTAAAAATATTAACCCTCAACATTCCGAATATATTCATAAGGATACACTTGTAAAAGTTATATCCAGTGTTAAGGATGGCAACTGGAGCTCAGCCAAGCTAGCTTACGATGATTGTGAATGCAAGGACCTAGTAGATATGTGGAATGAAATGATAGACTCCATGTATGAGGAAAAAAAGAAAACTATCCTTGATGTAAACAGAATTATGGAAACGATAACAACTATGGATTCTGTTAAGGATATGATTAATAGCGTAAATACTCAAACCAATGCCTTACATTCCATGTCAGCTAATATTAGAGATTTGTCAGCCTCAATTGAAAACGTTTCATATATGTCCCAAAAGGTTTCCGAAAGCTCAATGGAAGTGAAGCAAATAACGGAAGTTGGTGTGCAGAACATATCAAATTCTATTGAATTCGTAAAAAGATCCTTTGATGATATTGAAACAATAAACAAGCATATGCAGGAGGTTAAGGAAAAAACCCACACAATAAACAATATTGTTGATATAGTAAAGGGTATTGCTGATCAATCAAATCTTCTAGCCTTAAACGCTGCAATTGAAGCAGCTAGAGCAGGAGAACACGGAAGAGGCTTTGCCGTTGTTGCAGACGAAGTTAAAAAGCTGGCTGAACACACAAAAAACTCAGTGCTAGATATTCAAACCAATCTTTCTTCCCTGCAAAAAGACATAGACCTATCTGTTGAAAAAATTAACGCCACATCAGAGCAGCTAGGCTCCGGTAAACAGCTAGTTGATAGTTCTTTAGAATCAATCGCCCTAATAGATAACTCCATCGACGCCGTTAACGACACAATCATGCAGGTTGCTGCACATACAGAAGAACAGGCAGCGGTAACTCAAACCTTTACCTCTAATGTAATCGACTTATCACAGCAGGCCGATACAATAAGTAATAGCTCCTACGGTATCGGAAAAGGTATTTTCGATTTAAGCAAAACAATAGAAGCCATCAGGTTAGAATTAGTAAATGTAAACTCCAACTTACAAGACAAGGATCTTATTAAAATCTATAAAACAGACCATTTAATTTGGAGATGGAAAGTATATAATATGCTTCTTGGAAACGAGAAGATAGATATTGACATTATATCTGACTACAAGCAGTGTCGACTAGGAAAATGGTATTATGGTCCAGGCAGTGATAAATTCAAGCATAGCAAGGCCTTTATCGACTTAGAAAAACCACATATAGATTTACACATAGCCGCCAAGGATGCTGTAATTGCTTACGAAAACAACGACCTAGAGGCATCAGAAGAGTATCTCAGAAAGATGGACATACACTCCAAGAGGGTGTTTGAGCTTTTGGACCAATTAGAGATGGAGGCAGATTAAAAGGCAGGTGCACAACGAACATATCTGTTTGTTGCGTACCTGCCTTTTAACGCTTAACAGCTTTTAGTTTTATCTCATTTTATTTTTTCAATCCGGAAAATTTTTATTAAACTCTAACTTAACATCTGATTAGCAGCTTTTTTGACTATGTTGCTTTGTTTCAAAAAAGTGTTGATGCATAGCAGGAGTAATTAGGACAAGCAGTAAGGCAGTTCTTGTGCAATAGTTCCTTTCTGGATAATACCTATTTCACTTAAACTATAAATCCGCTACACACCTTTTCTATTTATTTTCTAAAAGCAATTCAAGCTTATTATATGCTTTACTGATAGCCTTTATATTATCTCTTATCATAACTATCTGATTATTTTCATCTTCCCAATTGTTTAAAATTTTATCTATGGATACGGAATTATCTTTAGAAATTGCATTTATTTCTTCAAGCCTTTTCTGAACATTAACAGCACTATCAGTCATTGCTTCTATTTGCCCCATCTCATTGTTTATATCCTTATCAATGTTTTCAAAGCTTTCCTTTAAGGAATTGAAATATTCCATTATTTCTTTCACTATATTAGTTCCTTCGATAGCCGCTTCGTCACCTTCATTAACGGTAGAATATGCCTTCTTAGTCTTATCTACTAGAGCTTCTATTATTACATTAATTTCATTTGCTATCTTAGAACTTTGCTCTGCTAAGCTTTTCACTTCATTGGCTACTACTGCAAAGCCTTTTCCATGCTCCCCTGCTCTTTCGGATTCTATGGCGGCGTTTAAGGCAATTAAATTTGTTTGCTTAGCTATGGCTTTAATTCCTTCCAAAGCATCATTAACCTTAATCATATTATCCTGTAGTTCAGAAACGGTATCATTAGCAATCTTTATGGAGTTTGTTACTGTTTCCATTTGATTGTTCATTACATCCAACTTCTTAAGACCATTATTAACTTTTTCCTTCATATCTAATGATTGATTAGCTATGTTTGAAGATATTATCCTTGTTTCTTTTATATGCTCCAATGAATCTATCATACTATCATTAACTTCATTTATTGCTTTAGCTTCATTTCTTATGGAAGTAGCTATATTTTCAACGAAAGCCATAGCTTCATTTCTAGATTTACTTATGCTTTCTATATTCTCATTACTTAAATTGACCTGCCTTGAAAAAACCTCCGCCGCCTCTTCTACACTAGAAAAGTTCTCCTGAATCTTACTCAAAAGATTTTCTATATATATCTCCTTATTTCTAGACTCTTGAACCAATTCATAGCCCCATTTTGCTAAGCAATAAAGCAAAGCAACTATACCATTAAAAACCAGGAGCATTGCAACGTACTGCTGCTTTGGTAGATCTCCTACAATCAAGCTAAGATCCTTTAAGCCAAGACCTAAGGCTAACACGTCCAAGAAAATCGCATGAATTAATATAAGTTCCTTTTTAAAATATAAGGCAGACATTGCTAAGGTTGCTAATATCATATAGTGTCTATCTAGGCTATACCCTTCTAAAAAGAATATAACTCCTAAGACTGCCGCTGGTACAAAGGCAATTAAAAAGCCTTTTACATATTCATTTATCTTCAGAAAATAATTAAATATAGCAAAAGCAACGACTATAGCCCCTTCAATAGCTATAGTCAAACCTCTGCCAGTGCCCTGCATTATAAAGGCCTTAACAACAAGTAAAACAACAATAAGAATAGTAGTGGTAATATTAGCCTTGTGCACTCTCTTTAAATTATAGCCGTTAGTATTCATGGAAGTCTCCTTTATCTTTAGTTAGTTTTGGGGTAAAATTTTAATTTTATTAAAAATTCCTTTTAATCATATTATATTTGAAATATTACTTTTTATCAACAAAAAGAAACTTCCCATTAAGTGCACCTAATCTAATGGTCAACATAATTCCTTATCAATTCCATAAACCTATCAGGAGTTACTATCCTTACCTTGCTATTTTCACTCAATCTATTTACAACCTCTTCAACATTAGGAACACTCTTACTCCAAACATGAACATAGACGAAAGTATAGGCACTGGCTTTTGCTGGGTCTATTTCCCCTGCGTTAACCCTATCATTAATTCTTTTTACTAATTCATCTTCATTCTGAAGCTTATCCCACAACAAATCCCTACAGGCTACAACTGATTTATTATTAGACCATATAATTTCTCCCTTATATTTATCATGTCTACTATAATCAAGATAGAACAAACCTTTTATATTAGATTTTGAAGTAAACTTATCCCATAGCTTAACATCTTTAAAGGAAGAATCATCAATTATAGCCACATGACTTTCATCTACAAGACCCATGTAATTATTTAATTCATTAAGAAAGGAATCCAGCTTACTTTTTTCAAATTTGCTAGGGAAAATGTAACCAATTCCCGACGGTACTACAACAAAATTATTCTCTGCCTTTTCATTGCTTATGCTTTGGTAATACAACTTAAATACAGTAGGTGCCAAATAATATAGTGACGGACTCATGGACCAACCTAGCTTAAGTTTACTTCTATTAGGATTGCCAAACCATTTATCAACGGAATAATTTTTCCCCAAATTCCATTGCTGATTATCTCCATCAGACATTAGAAAGGTCACATAATGGACCTTATCTTCTTTCACAACAGATGGAACTTCCTTCTTTGGTATAGGCATTAATGGAAAGGCGCTTAAGGTAGTAAGATTATAGGACCAATCTGCTGCAACTACCGACACCCCATACTCTGAGGCTGTACTAACATTAGTAAATTCATCAGGTCCCCATCCCAAACATAGACCATTGCCCTTCATGGATGAAAAGACCTTCCTTCTAAAATCTGTTTTATTTACACTGTCCTCATAAAACACTAGGGATTTTGTCATAATAGCATAATCTCTCAAGGGAGCGTCCTTGTCAGGAGAAAGCTGAACCACCATAGAGTGGTTTAACCCTTTATTCCACAGCTTTTCAAAGGCCCAGCTTTCATCAGTATTTCTGCAGTCTCCTATGATTTTTTCTATGCCTTTTAGCTTCACCTTATCCTCAATGGATTCTTCAACTACTAGGGCATTATTTAAGGCTGCAAGAGAGCAGGCATTGTTTATGGAAGGATCCTTTGGCTTTTTTCTGCTATAAAGAACATATCCGTTTACGTAGTCCTTAAAAATCCTAATTAATTCCCATGGGTCAGAAAGGATTCTGTAGGAAACATTATAATTGTCCTTTAAGTCCTCTAACCATATTTTATAATCAGGATGGGAGGAGCTTAAGGTGTATATTTGAGTAGAAGATCGTCCGTTTACTATGCCCTGAAGGCTTGAAATCATAGTCTTTTCAGCAGGGGGCATGGAATCTAGAGAAACAACGTATAAACTTTTAGGCCTTACAGAATTTTTTATAAAGCTAGAAGAAGTATTAGAAGTGAACTTAATAGGAAAAGCCGCTGAACTAGCAGCAGCTTTCTTCCATTGGCTCCATGTTGTATCGAACTTATCTCCATTAGCCTTGCAATACTTGTAGAACTCATTCAAAAAGCCTATTCTTTCCTTATTGTAGAAGGATTCAATGGTACTTTCCTTATAATTTGCTAAGGCTAGCTGCCTCTTGATAATTTCATCTGCACTAACAGACTGGTAATTTTTCATCATATCATACATAATCATAAAGGTAGAGGTTCTTCCTATGCCCTCTTTGCAGTGAAAATGAAACCAAGAGTTCTTTGGTTGATTTTTTACAATATCTATAAAGTAATCAACCATGTCATCAGTGGGTATACCACCATCTCTCACCGTTATCCTTTTGTAGGACAAACCTTTAGAGGTAACAAGCCTATCTTCGCTTTGAACCACCTTAGGTATTATAGTCAACTTAGGATGATTGTAAAAGGTAATAGGTTTATTTAATTCAATGCTCTTTAATTGCTCTTCTTCCTTCTTTATAACCTGCTCTCTGGTCAATCCCACATTAGCATTATTTTTTTCATCTTTCCAACTAACTGCATATTCATTAATAAATCCATGGGATTCCTGTCTTAAATCCAGCACTGTTATAGGCATTGAAGTCTTAATGGCATCAATTAAAAGCGGCAGATTCTTTACAGAGAACTGTGAGCTACCTGAAATATTTAATTCACCAAGCCCTTTTAAGTTTATACTTTTGTTGTTTTCTATAATAGCTAAATCTGTAGTTTTACGAAAATTCTTAGGCAACTTATCTACATCATGGTACAAGTCTACTACAAGATGGACATCCTTGTTAGTATCTATAGCTTTAACGGACGTCTCTGGTAGCATTGAAATAGTCATTATCATTATAAATAAAAATGACAGCAGTCTTTTGATACCTTTGCGCAAATTAACCCCTTCTTTCTATGTAAAATAATTAAAGTGATTAATTGTATTATTGCGTAAGGAAATTGTACTTATACAAGTTATACATGGAATACTTCCCATATATTGGCCCTTTGTCTAATTTAATTAAATTAAAGCAAAAATCTAGCTTCCCTAACTTAAAAATGAGAAACTAGATTTTTAACACTTAACTCTTTGCTATACATTTTCATATCTTATTTTTATTAATGATGTTCAATATATTTTTATTATTGGTTATTACTCTAGGAATCTTAATTTGACTTTTAGACACCCCTTTAGTAAATAAGGTCTCCTTTATACTATTGAAGGTATTGGGAGCCAAAAGTATTGCTTTCACATCTCCCAATCTCTTATTTTGTCTCGCCCTATCATAAGCCAAGTTTGAATTTCTAATTTCCTTGTCTAAAGTTTTTTGCAGCAACTCCACTTTATGGGCCGGCAACTTATCCTTTAATTCAAAATAAAAAACATATCTTCCAGGTGTAATTGAATTATCGGGCATTGTAGTATAATCTACTAGGTTTAAATTTAACTTTCTCATGGTATTTTTTATGGCATTAGTTAAATGCTCCTCATTAGTCTTTTCCGATACCATATTTAACACTTGATTCTTTCTATACAGAAATTCAACTTCTGGGCAATTATTATAAAAGTCAACCACCTTAACAATATCCCCAAGCCTATACCTATAAAGTCCAGCATAATTAGTAATAACTATTTCATAGTCTTGTCCCTTTTTTAGTTCATGTAGACAAAGGGTTTGCTCACCATATCCCTCCCCTTCCTTCACAGGAATAAACTCATAAAAAACGGTGCTAGGAATAATTACATACCTTATTTTATTTGCATAGGGATTAATTCCAATCATAGCCTCAGTAGAAGCATAAGCTGGAGAATATATCGGCAGTGAATCGGTATAATAATTCACTTTATCATCGTATATAGAAAAGTTAGCCCCTGTTACTGCCGCAATATAGGTTAAGTTCCTCCATATTCTTCTGGCAATGCCTTTAAAGCCTTTCTTAAACTCATTTTCTAACAAATCTGCTCTGCTAGCATTGGGACATAGAAGCTTGTTTAGCCTTTTTCTAGTATTATCATCAATATTTATATTGTTATTAATTCTTCCCCTTCGTATATCTCTTACCAGTTCCTCATGCCTAGCCTCTAACACCCTAAATAAATCTAAAATATTTGAAATAAAAACCCCACTAATATACATAAGATTAGTCTCTTTTAGGGCAAATAGCAAATGAAGATACAGGGCTGTTTCCTTGTCCTTTATTTTCATAACCTCTATTGGCGAGGTATATAAGTAGGGCAGTATATGTCTTATGCCGTTCATCCCCACAGAGGTAGCAGCACATATGGGAACTCCTCCTTTAGTATAAGTTGTCATTACTATATCTGCTATTATGAGCCCTTTTCCGTAATTCCAATTTTCCTTGAAATTTTCGTATGAAAATCTATTAGTTAAAAGGGCCATATACTTTGATGCGATCCTCCTGCTAGATTTGGTAGCAGGAATCATCTTTTGCTTACCTGTAGTTCCCGATGTGTGCCCAAAATATTCTACCTCTTCACTAGTTAAAATGTTCTTTTCACCATTAGCCATTCGATTTATATAGTCTTCATAAAATTTATATTCTGTTATGGGAACTTGTCTTTTAAAATCCTCTATAGACTTTATACTTGCAAAATTAAACCTTTTTCCAATTTCACTTTTACTATTTTCCTTCAATATTTTTAATAGCACTTTCTCATTTACTTCTTTGCAATTTTTCGTTTCTCTAATAAAGCCTTTTTCAACTATACCTCCGCCTTTTATTATAATTTTATACAGTATTTTACTTATTACACTCGTAGTAACGCACTCCTTTAGTAGTTGTTCATATTTAATATATAAAGTAGCGGAGGTTACTGTTCATACTAGAACAGCAATTTAATAGTATTTTCCGAAAGATAATACATCTCAGCTAAATCCCTTATGGTAAGTCCAGCTCTATATTCCTTTCTAATGTTATCATTTCTTATAGAAAGACTTCGTCTATAGCCTGAATTTTCTCCCCATTTTTTCTTGATTCCTTGCGCTTTAGGTATATACAAGTATTCTCCCTGTATATACTTTTGAACCTAATCCATCAATTCCTTTGGCAATATTTCTGTGGCATTTTTGTTTTTTCAACTTATTCCCTACTTCTCCTTAATATAATCTTCAAATACTTCCACCGTCTTAAAATCCAAAATGCTTATCTGGTTTTTCCTAATTAGCGAAAGTAGTTCCTTTTCAAATTTATCAATTGCCATAAGAATTTGATTATCCTCTTTTCGGGAAGTCAATTTTAACAAATCCAGTTCAAAAATATCATTGAAATATCTATTATACTCTATAAAGGCATTTCTATCATCATACCATATGCCCTCTTCAACTTTAGCTATAAACTTTTAAATTTGTTTTACTTTCTGAAACTTTCTCTTGTAGTTTTCTAGAAAAACTGGATTTCTAATAGCTTATTTTTTAGATACTTAATTTGCTTAACTACTTTCAACATTTTTATCATACATATATCCAGTATCTAAACTTTATATAGAAAAAGAGACAATGCTTCTTCAATAGAAACATTGTCTCTTATCATGGTTATAATATATATTTAGTTTTTCTTTTAGTTACAGCATACTGCATTATAATAATTATGTAGT
>ERZ773359.1881-NODE-1881-length-27856-cov-5.181756_pt1 | contig 27856 bp, 24 predicted proteins | sample MGYA00374955_ERZ773359 | MGnify/ENA primary metagenome ERZ773359 (study PRJEB29098, sample SAMN04486028) | biogas fermenter metagenome | study: EMG produced TPA metagenomics assembly of the Biogas fermentation microbial communities from Germany - Plant 4 DNA1...
TTTCTTTCTGGCGGAATATTAGGTAATTCTATTCCGGCCTGCTTTGCCAAAATTTGAACAGCTTCAGGAAAAGCAACTCCTTCGGTAGCCATGACAAAATTGAAAATATTGCCGCCGCGTCCGCAACCAAAACAATAGTATAACTGATTTACTGAATTAACATTAAATGAAGGAGTTTTTTCTTGATGAAAAGGACATAATCCCACATAATTGCGGCCTGTTTGTTTCAGTTCAATTCTTTTACCTATATAATCTACTATATCGACCGCATTGCGAATCTTCTCCAATAACTCTTCGCTAAACTGTGGCACAGGCATCACCCCTCTAGTGCTGTGCCCATCCCTTGGGTAAAAATAATTTTTGAAATTCACTCACAGCAAAAACATCAGTCATACCAGCAATATAATCAACTACTTGCCGTTCAATTAACGCATTTTCATCACTAAATCCCGCTATTTCTTGCGGATTAGCAAGATAATGCTCGTATAACATTTTAATTACATTATAAACTTTGACTTCTTCTTCTTTCGCTGCTGAGCCTATATATACCTTCTCAAAGAGAAAGTTTCGCAAAGTTTCAGTAGCTTTAGCTACTGCTGGGCTCATGGCCACTTCTGGCTTTCCCTCACTGTTTATAATGATATCCTTAACCATAGTATCTATTCTTTTGGAACGACTAATTCCTAAAATTTGAATTACCTCGTCCGGCAATTCATCTTCTCGTATAATTTCTCCACGGATAGCGTCTTCAATATCATGATTTAAGTATGCTACCCGATCACAAATCCTAACAACTTGTCCTTCCAAGGTTTGAGGTTTGTGCTGTCCTGTATGACCAACAATACCATCACGAACTTCAGCTGTTAAATTTAAGCCAGGCTGCCGATGTTCTTGTCTTTCTAAAAAGTCTACAACTCGCAAACTTTGCTCATTATGAGCAAACTGTCCAGTTAAGCGGCTAAGGGCTGCTTCACCAGCATGCCCAAAGGGGGTATGACCTAAATCATGTGCTAAAGCAATGGCTTCTACTAAGTCTTCATTTAAACGCAATGCTCTTGCTACAGTTCGACTAATTTGTGCTACCTCCAAAGTATGGGTAAGTCTAGTGCGATAATGATCTCCTTTAGGCGAAATAAAAACTTGAGTCTTTGATTTTAAGCGACGAAAAGCTTTACTATGAATAATTCGATCCCGATCTCGTTGAAACGCTGTCCTTACTTCACACTCAGCTTCAGGATGAATTCTGCCCTGACTTTTACTGGATAAGGCAGCATAAGGAGAAAGATATTTTTCTTCCCATTCTTCAATTTCCAGTCGCAACCGCATCTGATCACATCCTGTAACCAAATTTATGAATAAGAAGACCCATACTCTTATGTATGGGTTTCACCAAAAAGGGGAAGATTCCTTCCCCTTTAACAGCAATTTAATCTACTGTTCACTTCGAATTTGCGCTTGTGCGGCTGCTAAGCGAGCAACTGGTACTCTAAATGGCGAACAGCTGACATAATCTAGACCAACGCGATGGAAAAAGTCAATAGAATCTGGATCTCCTCCATGCTCGCCGCAAATTCCAATTTTCAATTGCGGCTTGGTGCTTCTTCCCCGCTCAACACCGATTTTTACAAATTCACCAACTCCAAGTTGGTCCAAAGTTTGGAAAGGATCTTTTTCTAAAACTCCTTGTTCAATATATATTGGCAGGAAATTTCCTGCATCATCACGACTATAGCCAAAAGTCATTTGGGTTAAATCGTTAGTACCAAAGGAGAAAAAGTCTGCTTCTTGCGCAATTCGATCCGCTACAATACAAGCTCGCGGAACTTCAATCATTGTACCAATCTTGTACTCAAATCTAATTCCGGTTTCCTCTTGTACTTGCTGAGCCACATTAACACAGACCTTTTTCATTAGTTCAAGTTCAGGTAAAACACCTACAAGAGGAATCATTATTTCCGGAATCACCGTTTGACCCTCTTTAGCTAATTCTGCTGTGGCTTCAAAAATAGCTCGCGCTTGCATAGCATAAATTTCTGGATAAGTAACACCTAAACGAACACCTCGATGACCTAACATAGGATTTAATTCCCGTAAATCGTCAACGATTGTCTCCAGTCGTTCCACACTAATGCTCATTGATTGCGCTAATTCTTGCAAATCATGGTGTGGTAAAAATTCATGTAATGGCGGGTCGAGCAATCGAACTGTAACCGGTAAACCTTTCATAGTTCTAAAGATCTCAATAAAGTCACTGCGTTGCATGGGCAATAATTGAGCTAAAGCTGCTTCTCGACCAGCTTGATCTGGAGCCAAAATCATTTTTCGAACAATATTGATACGCTCAGCATCAAAAAACATGTGCTCAGTACGACATAAACCAATACCTTCTGCCCCAAAATCACGGGCTACCTGGCTATCGTGAGGTGTATCGGCATTAGTTCTAATTTCTAATCTTCTAATCTCATCAGCCCATCCCATTAATGTACCGAAATCGCCAGTTAATTCAGGCTCGATCAGATCAACCTGTCCAGCAATAACTTCACCTGTTGTACCATTTAGGGTTATCCAATCGCCTTCCTGAAATTGGTGACCATTTATCGTTAGAATCTTTTTCTCTTCATTAATATGAGCATCCGTGCAACCAGCAACACAACACTTACCCATTCCCCGAGCTACTACAGCAGCATGAGAAGTCATTCCACCACGGGAAGTTAAAATACCAACGGCAGCATCCATACCACCAATATCTTCTGGAGAAGTTTCCGAGCGGACTAAGATAACTGGCTCTTCTCGGCTAGCCCACTCTTCAGCATCTTCAGCAAAAAACACTACTCTGCCAACTGCTGCCCCAGGTGATGCTGGCAGTCCTCTACCAATAACATCTAATTTAGCTTGAGGATCAATTGTCTTATGCAGCAATTGATCTAATTGCTTTGGATCCACCCGCATTACAGCAGTCTTTTTGTCAATTAAACCTTCTTTATACATATCAACAGCAATTTTCACAGCTGCTGCCGCTGTCCGTTTACCACTTCTAGTTTGCAACATATATAATTTATCCTCTTGAATGGTAAACTCAATATCTTGCATATCTTTATAATGGCTTTCAAGCAGTTTATAAATATCTACTAACTGTTGATAGATATGAGGTTTAGTCTCAGCCAACGTACTAATAGGCTGAGGAGTACGTATACCAGCTACTACATCTTCTCCTTGAGCATCCATTAAGTATTCTCCATAAAATTCGTTTTCACCAGTTGAAGGATTGCGAGTAAATGCTACACCAGTACCAGAATTGGGCCCCATGTTTCCAAAGACCATTGCTTGAACATTAACAGCTGTACCCCAGTCGCCAGGAATATCATTCATTTGGCGATATCGAATAGCACGTGGATTGTTCCAAGATAAAAATACAGCATTAATAGCTCCTTCTAACTGCTCCATTGGATCATCTGGAAACATTTTTCCGGCGGAATCTACGACGATGGCTTTATACTGTTCTACTACTTGTTGCAAATCTTCTGCTGTTAAATCAGAATCTGATTCAACTCCTCTTTTCTCCCTCATACCTGTTAATACCGCTTCAAACAGCTGATGCTCAACTCCCATAACAACATCAGCATACATTTGAATAAAGCGTCGGTAGGAATCCCAGCCAAAACGGGGATTATTAGATTTGGCAATTAAACCTTGAACAGTACGATCATTTAAACCTAAATTTAATACAGTGTCCATCATACCAGGCATGGAAACCCTAGCTCCAGAGCGCACAGACAATAACAGTGGATTGTTGGTATCACCAAATTTGGCGCCCATGGCTTCTTCGACCTTAACAAGATTTTCTTGTAACTGTTCGCGTAATCCGGCGGGCCATTGTTGGTTGTTGTTATAAAACTCATTACATACCTCTGTCGTAATTGTGAAACCTGCTGGAACTGGAATATTTAACTCAACCATTTCCGCTAGGTTTGCACCTTTACCACCAACCAGATTTCTGTTGCCTGCTTGACCATCAGTCTGACCGTTACCAAAGAAGTAAATCCATTTGGTACTCATTGGTGCTTCCCCCTTCACCTTATTTTTATTATCATGCCCAAAAAGAAGATTTTCTTCCATAATTCGGTAGCAATTTAACAATTCCTTCCTCTATCAAGTTATGACTTAACAATCAATTACTATCTGACTAAAATCAGCAAAGCTGGCAAAAAGATCTATAATTTGTTTTAATAATGCTAGCCGATTTTGTCGTATTTGTTCATCTTTATCCATGATCATTACTTGATCAAAAAACTGATCGACTGGTGAACGAAGACTTGCTAACTCCATCAAAGCTTCGGTATAGTTAGCGGCACATAAATAGGTCTTTACCTGTTCTTTAACCTGATTAATTTTTGCATATAATTCCTCTTCGGCCTTGGTAAAGCGTTCTAAATACAAATCACTAGATTCTGCTTTCTTAGCCAAGTTTATACAACGTTCGTAAGCTGTATGCAGATCATCAAATTCTGCTTGCTTGCGAAAATCTTCTAAAACTGCTATACGTTTTTCGATACCTGGCAAATTAGAAATACCTAAGGCTAATACCGCATCTACACTATCATAGCGATAGCCTTTGTCTAACAGAATACCCTTTAATCTGCCGTTGAAAAAGTCTAATAAAGACTGAATTATTTCATCTGCCGATTTTTCCCACTTTACATCATAACCGGCTAAAGCTGTTTCGATGAGCTGACGCAGTGAAGTAGTAATATTTCTACTTAAAATAATTTGAACCACTCCTAAAGCTTGACGGCGCAGGGCAAAAGGATCTTGAGAACCAGTAGGAATCTTGCCTAATCCAAAATAACCTACCAAAGAATCTAATTTATCTGCTAAACTAACAATCATTCCAGAAATATTTCGTGGTAACTCATCAGCTGCAAATCTTGGTTTATAATGATCGACAATTCCAATCACTACTTCTTCAGTTTCTCCTTGGATTTCAGCATATTTAGAGCCCATAACTCCTTGCAGCTCAGGAAATTCATATACCATTTGAGTTACCAAATCTGCTTTCGCTAATCTAGCTGTACGAACTACATCAGCATGTTGATCCATACATCCTAAAATCTCACAGAGCTTACTAGCTAGGTTAGTAATTCGTTCCACTTTATCATAGACAGTTCCTAAACCTTCTTGGAAAACAACCGTTTTTAAACTGGTCAAATTCTCTGCTAAAGGCCGTTTTTGGTCTTCTTCATAAAAAAACTTAGCGTCTGCTAGTCTTGCCCGCAATACCTTTTCATTACCAGAAATCACTAAGTCTAAGTTATTATCTGCACCATTTCGCACACCAATAAATTCTGCAGATAAGTTATTATCATCAGCTAATACAGAAAAATAGCGCTGATGTTCCTTCATGGAAGTAATCAAAACCTCTGAGGGTAGACTTAAGTACTCAGACTCAAATTGTCCTCGAAAAGCAGTGGGATATTCTACTAGATTAGTAACTTCCTTGAGCAAAGATTCATCAAGGATCACTCGTTTACCATGTTCAGCAGCTAATTTGCTAACTTGTTCCTTAATCAACTCCCGACGCTGCTGTTGGTTAGCTATCACATAACCTTCTTTTAATTTGATTTCATATTCACCAGGATGACTAACAGTGATTGGATTTTTCGCCAACTGGCGATGCCCATAAGTAAGATTTCCTGATTCTACATCAGCTACAGTAAAAGAAAGCACCTGACTATCCAATAAAGCTAAGATCCAACGAATTGGACGCCCATAACGTAAATCGGTATTTCCCCAACGCATGTTTTTAGGAAAAGACAAACTAGTAATTATTTCTGGTAAGATTTCTACTAAAACCTCCGTTGTGGGACGTCCTTTTACAAATTTTTTAGCCATTAAATATTCAGCACCGTCAATTTCTTTAATAAATAAATCTGCTTCACTCACTCCTTGCGAACGAGCAAAACCTAACGCTGCTTTAGTCGGCTGACCATCCTGGTAGGCAATATTCTTAGGTGGACCTTTTACTTCCTCAGATAAATCCAATTGCTGATCAGCCACATCACCAATTATTGCTAAACGGCGGGGTGTGCTAAATGTAACCAGATTATCCCAATTAATCCTGGCGCTAGTTAATTTAGTTTGAATCAATTCTTGCAACTGCTTAACTGCTGGTTCAATAAAACTAGCAGGTAACTCTTCTACTCCTATTTCTAATAGTAACTTCTGCACTATACATTCTCCTTTCTCAATAAGGGGAAGCCTAAACGTTCTCGTTCTTCTAAATAGGCATGCGCTGCTAAACGAGCAAGATTTCTCACCCTAGCAATAAAACGAGTTCGCTCAGTCACACTAATTGCTCCCCTTGCGTCTAATAAATTAAAGGTGTGCGAGCATTGGAGAACATGATCATAGCCTGGTAAAACTAATCCTGCTTTAATTAAACGTTCCGCTTCCTTTTCATAAGTATCAAATAAATTAAATAAAATCTGAGTATCAGCTGCCTCGAAATTATATTTTGAAAACTCAACTTCATTTTGCATAAATACATCACCATAGGTGACGCCATTAACCCATTCTAAATCAAAAATGCTGTCAACACCCTGAATAAACATGGCAAGACGTTCAAGTCCATAGGTAATTTCTGCACTAACTGGTTTCACATCGATTCCGCCCACTTGCTGGAAATATGTAAACTGAGTTACCTCCATTCCATCAAGCCATACTTCCCAGCCTAAGCCCCAAGCGCCTAATGTCGGAGACTCCCAATCATCTTCAACAAACCGCACATCATGATTAGTTAAATTAATCCCTAGTGCTTCTAAGCTTGCCAAATACAAATCTTGTACATCGCTAGGGGAAGGTTTCAAAATCACTTGATACTGATAGTAGTGTTGAACTCGATTAGGATTTTCACCATAACGCCCATCCGTTGGACGGCGGCATGGCTGGACATACGCTACATTCCATGGTTCTGGACCCAATGCCTTAAGAAATGTAGCTGGTGCCATTGTACCAGCACCGACTTGCATGTCATAAGGCTGATAAATTACACAATTGTTTTTTGCCCAAAATTCTTCTAGCTTCATAATCATCTCTTGAAAATTCATCCTAATTCCTCCCATAAAAAATAACCCTTCCTCCCTAAGTCAGGGACGAAAGGCTTTCTTCCGCGGTTCCACCCTGGTTGGTTTCAAAACCCACCTTAATTTAATCTAGCTCCTAAGCGCCTTCAGTCAAGTTTCACGGGCCTAGTTTTCAGCTACCCCAGGCTCTCTGTACCAGATTGACTTAACTTACTCCTCTTAATCATTGCCAGTATTTACTTAGCTAAAATATAGCAAGAAAAACTCTTTTTGTCAATCTAACTCTACTGGACTAAACTCAACACTGCATTTGGTTAATAAACAAGTTACACCAGCTAACAGCATTAATCTAGGTGCTAGAATAGTACCAAGCACTCCGAGGGTAACAGGAACTTCAACTACGGTTCGTTGATTATTTTTTATCCGTACATTAGTAGTATTTCCCTGATGAATTAACTCTTTTAATTTACTAACTACTATACTGCTGAATCCCTGGTCGCGTAACTCTTGTTCATACATAACCAATGCTTGCATCACATCCCAATTGGCATCCTCTAATAACCCACAGGCATCTTCAAAACATAGACCAGTTCGATCTCTAACAATGTCAATCTTGTCCAACTCCTGGTTCAAAAGCTCTGTGGAAAGAGTCACTAATTTTTCACCTCCGGTGGAGAAAATTCTTTTAAAGTATGAATAAAATCTAAAGATTGCAAAGGTTTATCTAATCGGTAATCATAAAATGCACGCATACAAGCTTCTAATTCACTCAAACTTTGTTCAGAAGGATGCAAAATCGAAATTCGAGACCAGTCCCAGGCTAAAATGCGTTTAGCCAGCTCCCAGGTGCCCCGAGAAATGGTTTGCACCGGTAACAGCTGACTACGACATTGATCACATACCACTCCACCCTGCAGCGAAAAATAGATTGCTTTTTCTGGAAAATTATTGCAGTTGATGCAGTTGTTTAACTGAGGTTCATAACCTAAATGCTTGGCAAATCGAAGCTCAAACACTCTCAATGCGTAATTGATTTGTTTTTGACTTAACATTTTCAAAGTATTCAGCAGTAATGAATATATTTCTAAGCTAGCTTCACCAGGTTCAATTAAAACATCCACCAATTCACTAAGGTACATGGTGGCAGCCATTTTATCTAAGTCTTCTCTTAAATCTTGAAAAGAGTTGACAATCTCTCCTTGACTAAGCGTATCTAAAGTCTTACCAGTAAATATCAAATAACGTCCTTGAGTAAAAACCTGTGTTGGTCCCAGCAGCCGATTGCGAATCCGCCGTGCACCGCGGGCAACCGCTACTACTTTACCATTAGTTTTTGTGTACAAGGTAACTATTTTATCAGCCTCGCCCAGATTTCTTGTTCGAAGAACAATTCCTTCCGTTCTGTACAAGCCTGATCATCCTCTCTCCGAGGCTACCTCACTTAACTGCTCCTGTTCTACGTTGTCATCAACAAACTGCTCACTAGTATATTTATAAAGTAAATAATGCCCAATTTCACCTGTTTCCGTGAACATCTTCCAAAAGACACTGCTGTCAGACACAGCAGAACACCTCCCTCTGATGTTTATCCTACCCATCAGACTTAAGGTTATGCTAGCAATAAACTAGTAATTTATTAGCAACGAAGAACAAAAGCTAATCATAAGATAGCTTTAATTATCATTGGGTTTCTCTAACCCTAAGTATTCATAAACCAAATTAGTAACAACTCGGCCACGAGCAGTTCTTTTTAAGTAACCCATTTGCATTAAATAAGGCTCATAAACATCTTCAATAGTATTAGGCTCTTCACTGATCGCTGCAGCGATCGTATCGATACCAACAGGACCGCCTTGAAAAGTTCCTACAATTGTCTCTAGCAACTTGCGATCCACATGATCCAAACCGAATTCATCGATTTCGAATAAAGCTAAAGCTTCGGCAGCTACTTGCTGAGTAATTCGATTATCCGCTTTCACTTGGGCATAATCACGTACCCGTCGCAATAAACGATTAGCAACTCTAGGTGTCCCACGTGCTCGTTTCGCAATTTCTAAAGCACCATCCGCATCAATTTCAACACCCATAATTTCGCTAGCCCGCTGCACAATGATTTGTAAATCCAGATGAGCGTAATAATCTAAGCGACTTATTACACCAAACCTATCTCGCAAAGGTGAGGTTAACATACCAGCTCTAGTAGTAGCCGCTACTAGAGTAAAAGGTGGTAATTCTAGGCGTACTGAGCGTGCACCAGGGCCTTTACCAATAATAATATCAACAACATTATCCTCCATTGCCGGATAAAGTACTTCTTCGACACTACGATTCAACCGATGGATTTCATCGATAAACAAGACATCTCGCGGCTGCAAATTGGTTAATAGGGCAACTAAATCTCCTTGTCGCTCAATTGCTGGACCGGAAGTAGTATGAATACCTACCCCTAATTCATTAGCAATAATAAACGACAAACTTGTTTTTCCTAATCCTGGTGGACCATATAATAACACATGATCCAAGGCCTCTCCTCGTTGTTTAGCAGCAGTGATAAATAACGATAGTTGCTCTTTAACTTTATCTTGGCCGATAAAATCAGCAAGAAACTGGGGTCGCAAAGACAGCTCTAAATCAAAATCTTCAGGTCGTTTCCAACCAGAAATAATTCGTTCTTCCACTAATTATTACCCCGCCTTCTACTTGAAGATAGAGCAACTTTTAGAAAAGCTTGTAAATCATAGCTTTGATCACCAAGCAAAGCACTAGCTTGTCTTACCATTTCCTCTGCTTCCGCATTACTATAACCTAAAACTAGTAAGGCTGATAAAGCATCTTCTGTAATTCCTCCACTAGGCAGAGGCATTTCTTGATCAAAGTCATCCCATTCTTCGTCTTCAACCAAAAGTTCAAATTTATCCTTCAATTCTAAAATTAGGCGTTCTGCAGTTTTCTTGCCAACACCATTTACTTTAGTTAGCACAGCACGATTAGCCTCTTGAATGGCTTTCACAAATTCACCTGGTGAAAGCGTAGAAAGAATATTTAAAGCAGTACGGGGACCTGCACCTGATACTGTAATTATCTCACGAAATATCTTTTGTTCTTCTAATGAAGAAAATCCATATAATGCAATACTATCATCTCGAACTTGCATATGGGTGTAAAAAGTTGCTTCCATTCCAATTTCATTGATTTGAGCTAATGCTGCTCCTGTTAATTGCAAATGATAGCCGACACCATTCACATCAAGCAAAACACTATCATTTTCAAAAGCGATAACTTTTCCTTTTAATAATGCAATCATAGATAATCTCCCCATCCTTGCCCATTATGAGCATGACAAATGCTTACTGCCAATGCATCAGCTACATCATCCGGTTTTGGTACTTCAGGTAAATTTAGCAATACTCTCACCATATAACCTACCTGCGCTTTTGGCGCTCGTCCTAATCCAGTTACCGACTGTTTGACCTGTAATGGTGTGTATTCGTAAGTAGTTAGATTGTTATGAGCCGCAGCCAAAATAACAACGCCGCGAGCGTGCCCTACAGCTAATGCTGATGAAATATTACGATTAAAAAATAGCTGTTCAATAGCTAAACATTCTGGTTTAAACTCAGCAATTAACTGATTGACAGCTTGATAAATCTTGGTTAATCTTACATCAATCCTTTGATTTGCTGGCGTGCGTATGGTGCCATAACCTAAAGCTGTTAACTTACCGCGGGAATCAGTTCGAATAATACCATAACCAGTCAAAGCAGTTCCTGGATCAATTCCTAATATAATCATTATAACACATCCTCAGCCAATAAGTTTCGACATCTTCCTGCAGACTCCTGTTTAGAGCAGGAGAATTAAAAAAAGCCCTCTTGGCTAAGAGAGCTTTATCTCGGAAAATGTAAGCCTTCTAAAATACTATACTTTTCTTCTTCTGTAGTAAATACAATTCCCTGCCTTAAGTTATTCACCTCAAACTCTGGCAGTTTAGCGATGGGGATATCTGTTTCCTCAATTAAAATACCACCAACTCCCGGTTCACCTCGAAAAACCGCAACATAATCACCAAAGATACCCATATATCGTTGATGATTATCCCAAGTATGGCTTAATTCTCGCTGCATACTTTCGCGAACAATTTGTTCAAGACTTGGTTCACCTTTCTCACTAGCTGAGATTAATGGTTTTGGTAATTCAGTCTGCGATAAATTAGTTTGGGTCATCTGCTCAGTTTGCTCAATTTGCTCATTATTTTCTGTTTCCGCTGTTTGTTCAGTTTGCTCAAGAACTGGTTGTTCAACTATTGGTAAAGGTTCTTCCGTCCAAATTCGCTGCGAACTATGTAAAAATATAAAAAATCCTAAGGTAAAAAAGAAGACAGCAGTCAAGATTAGTATTATCGTTTTCTGGCTTCCACTCATCTACTTCGCCTCCTTTTTACCATTGTTTCCCTGGAAAATAAAATATATACAAAAAAACACGGTTAAAACCGTGTTTCCGTAAAATTATTCTATTTCATAATTAGTATAAACTTCTTGAACATCGTCTAAGTCTTCTAAAGTATCAATGAGTTTTTCGATTTGTTCTCCGGCTTCCTCAGATATACTAATGGTATTTTTAGGCACCATACTTACTTCTGCAACCAAAAATTGATATCCTTCAGCTTCTAAAGCCTGCTTGACTTGATTAAAGTCATTGGGAGCGGTTAAAATCTTAAATACGTCTTCTTCTAATTGAATATCTTCAGCTCCTGCTTCTAACGCTTGCATCATTAATTCATCCTCATCGATAGGTGAAGCGGTATTTTGTTCAATAGCAATTAAGCCTTTTTGCTCAAACATCCAGCTTACGCAACCGGATTCACCAAGATTACCTCCGGCTTTAGAAAGGGCATGACGTACTTCCCCCGCCGTTCGATTGCGGTTATCAGTAAGTACTTGCATCATGATTGCTACGCCATGAGGACCGTAACCTTCATAGATTATCTCTTCAAAATTATCTCCATCCGTATTACCTACCCCACGGTTAATAGCTCTTTCAATATTGTCATTCGGCATATTAATTTGCCTTGCTCTATCAATCGCTAATCTTAAGCGAAAATTTGTTTCCGGATCTGGTCCACCCTCTTTAACTGCCATTACAATTTGTCTGGCAACTTTAGTAAATGCTTGACCTCTTTTAGCATCTTGGGCTGCTTTTCGATGTTTAATATTAGACCATTTAGAATGTCCAGCCACACTTCTCACTTCCCTTCGAAGACTATTCTAGCATAGGAAAATAACCTTGCCAAGAGGTGAAGCTGGAGAAGTTAATTTTGTAAGGCCTGTCTAATATAACGTTGCAATAATAGATAAACCAATATCACTAGCCCAATTGCTACAAAGGGAGATAAAATCTCTGATATGAGAATAAAATCATATAGTCCATGGAAACAACTAGCTAAGACGAGTCCTTTAAAAAGTTCTAAAAACGGAGTTTGGCTAAATTTCGCTCGTCCTAAATAAGTACCAGCGATGCCAGAAAAAGACGCATGAGCCAAAGAAGCTATCAAAGCTCGAATTGGAGCCACTTCCAAACCATAGTTAATTATATAGAGCATGTTTTCTACTACCGAAAAACCGATTCCAACCGTTGTACCATAAATGATTCCGTCAACTGGCTCATTAAACTCTGGACTGGAATATCCAACGAAGTATAAAGCAAGTAACTTAAAGAATTCCTCGCCCAAGCCAATTACGAAAAATGAAATCCAAAAATGAGTAAATAATGTGACATCACCTACTAAAAAACGACGAAAGGGTGTCTCAAACCAAATCGCCAGGATTACTGATACCGCACCAGCAATAAAAACTTGAGCTAATTTAACAATCGGTTCCTTTTCAAATTTATCTTGTTGATAAAAAAAACATACCCATACCAGTCCAGGCGCTAATGAAATAAGAAAAATCAGCAGTGTTTTCATGGTTGAAACGTGATCCCGTCATCATCTTTTTGATATAAATATCGCTCACCAGTATCCCAACGTACGATCTGTTCTAATTGACAAGTTTCACAATAAAACAAAGCTGTATCTGGATACCTTTGGTCTTCATCAATATCTACATTAACCATATCTTGTAAACAATTGGGGCAAAGCATGATCAGCATTCCTCCTCTAATATTCGATGGCTGATTTAGCTTACCCAATTAATTAAGATTATTGCAGGATTATCTTGCATAATCACGAAAGATATTTAGTAATTAGTAAAAGTAACCATTATAACATAAGGAGGCTGTCTATGAAAAAGTTTGGTGAAGTTTTAAGAAGTGGCGACTGGAAAAACGAAAAACATGTACCTGTAATTAACGCTCCCGCAGAAGTTATGGCAGATGAGGTATTTACTGTAACCGTAGAAATCGGTACTGGTGAACCCCATCCTAATACTACAGAGCATCATATTCGCTGGATAAAACTGTTTTTCCAACCAGAACAAGGTTTCACCTATGAGTTAGCAGACTTTCAGTTTACTGCTCACGGGGAATCAGTAAAAGGTGCTAATGAAGGTCCTGCATACACCGAGTCCAAGGCCAGTGTTGACGTTAAACTAAATACCTCCGGCACATTAATGGCTCTTAGCTATTGTAACATTCATGGCTTATGGGAGAACGCCGTAGAAATTAAAGTTAGTTAAAACAGCCCAGATAACTGGGCTGTTTTACTTGCAATAAATTTGAATGATCTCCATTATTGCATCAATAGCGTTGGCCTGTTTTGAGGTCTCCATCGCCTTAATATATTTATCTTTGTCATGAGCTAGTTGCTTAATCGCACTAATTAAATTGCCAGGAGTTAATTCCTCCTCTGGCAAAACCATGCTAAAGCCTTGTTTGCGAAAAGATTCAGCATTTAACAATTGGTCACCGCGGCTCGCTGTACTGGACAAAGGAATCAGTAGATGAGCCTTGCGTAAAGCTAATAACTCAAATATGGCATTAGCTCCCGCCCGAGAAATTACTAGATCAGCCATGGCAAAAATATCTGACAGACCTTCACTTATATACTCATACTGTTTGTAACGGGGATATTCGTTTAAAGAAGAATCCAGATTACCTTTACCACAAATATGTACAATTTGAAAAGCCTTAGTTAGCTCTGGCAAACTTTCCCGGAGGACATTATTAATACTAACCGCTCCTAGACTGCCGCCCATCACTAAGATAACAGGCAGTTCTGGCTGAAAGTTGCATAACTGATAAGCACGACTCTTATCACCTGTTAATAGTTCTTGCCGAATAGGATTACCCGTAAGCGTTGCTTTCCCGTCCTTCACATATTTGAGAGTCTCAGGGAAAGTCACACAAAGATGTTTGGCAAAAGGCAATGACAATTTATTAGCCAAGCCAGGGGTTAAATCAGACTCGTGTAAAATAACTGGGATACCTAATGTTTTGGCTGCCACAGCCACTGGTAAAGAAACGAAACCTCCTTTACTAAACACAATATTAGGTCGTATTTTAGACAAGATAATAAATGATTGCATGATTCCTTTTAGTACCCGAAAAGGATCTGTAAAATTCTTTAAATCAAAATAGCGGCGTAACTTACCGGCGCTAATCGGATGATACGGAATTAGATCACCAATCAATTGCCGCTCAATTCCGTCATAAGTACCGATATAATGGATATCCCAACCTAATTTTTGCAATTCAGGTAATAAAGCTAAATTTGGCGTCACATGACCGGCAGAACCTCCCCCAGTCAAAACAATACGATTCATTATTTTTCCTCCTTAACGATGATGCTTATACTTAACTACTTACTACAGTACCAAAATCTAGCAGGGTTTCCAACCAGAAAGTTGAAATAATATACATTAGTTTTATTAGATTTGAGGCGATAATATGAAAGCAGACTGTCTTACAGATTTCTGTGAGTATATAAATCAGCAATTGGAAGCAACTGGACTTTATTTAAATCCTAAACGGGAACTTGCCCAAGGACAAAATAGTAGTTGGCGAATCGCCCCTGAACCGTTTGCAATCGATCAAAACCTTTATCAAGAGCTGAAAGCTTTAGGGAAAACTTTTTTGAAGTTTTATCAAGCTGCTAATCGCTTATATGAACTAACATGTAGAGGCCACTTACCCAGTTGGATCCAATCCTATCTCGAACAAGGTAAAACAGAGCTAGTTTTAGAATTAGGTCGAATGCGGCGAACCAGAAAGGATTTACCTTTTATTATTCGACCAGATATTATATTAACTGAGGATGGATTTGTGGTTTCAGAGTTAGATTCTGTTCCTGGAGGCTTTGGTTTATTGGCCGCTTTATCAAAAATATATTGTGAATTAAATTATGACTTAATTGGTGGAAACCAAGGTATCCCCCAAGGATTTGCCAAGGCAATAAAATCCTGTGCTGGCAAAGAAGATCCGTTGTTAGCTATTATTGTTTCCAACGAATCTCAAGATTACTTTGGCGAAATGCAGTGGATCAGTGAAGCTTTAAGACAGTTAGGTTTAAGAAGTGTTACGATTAAACCTGAAGAAGTTGTTTTTCTAGATCAACAAGGTCTTTTTTTAAAACTTAATGGACAGTTAGAGCAAATTGATATTGTCTATCGGTTTTTTGAGTTATTTGACTTAAAGAATATCCCGAAAATGGACTTAATTCTGCATGCAGTTCGGAAACGACAAGTGGTTATTACGCCACCGCTAAAGAGTTATTTAGAGGAAAAATCATTATTTGCCCTATTTCATCACCCAGTTTTAACTCACTATTGGTTAGAGCAATTAGGAGAGGAACATTTCCAGAGACTGATGAAAGTATTACCAAAAACCTGGATTATGGATAATCGTCCGTTACCACCTTATGCCATCATCCCCGGATTAGAAATCGATGATCAACCAGTTTCTGACTGGCAGCAATTAAAAAACACCACTAAAAGTGAACGAGAATTAGTATTAAAAATATCTGGTTTCTCGGAGCAGGCTTGGGGTAGTCGGGGTGTTAGTATCGGCCATGACCTGTCGGCGGAGAATTGGAGTAACGCTATTGATCAAGCCCTAACAAGTTTCCCTAATAATCCATATATCTTGCAGCAATTTTTCCATGGGAAGCAAGTTGAAACCCGTTACTATGATTTTGAAACGGGAGAAGTGAAAAATATGAGAGGGAGAGCCCGCCTTTGTCCCTATTATTTTGTTAGCGATAACCAAGTTGAACTTGTCGGTATACTAACAACGATTTGTCCCTTAGATAAAAAACTAATTCATGGTATGGTTGACGCAGTGATGGTTCCCACTAGGCTTTTATAGGAGTGCTTGAAAATGACGCAATCAATCAAAAATATTGTAGAAATTGTTAATCAAGAACAATGGGAAGATTGGCGTTGGCAATTTGCAAACCGCTTGCGAACAGCTGAAGAAATCAGTAAATATATAGAATTAACTGAATCAGAAAAACAAGCTTTAAATGCTAATCGAGGTTTTGCTGTAGGGATTACCCCTTACTATTTATCATTAATCGATGTCAATAATCCAAATTGTCCAATTAGAAAGCAGGCCATCCCTAATCAGCAAGAATTGTCAGTATCCGCTCATGAGCTGGCAGACCCTTTAGCAGAAGATTGCAAATCACCTGCGGCTAACCTAATTCATCGTTATTCAGATCGGGTGCTTATTATTGTTACCGAAACCTGCCATATGTATTGTCGTCATTGTACCAGACGACGCCGGGTAGGATTTCGGGAAGCTGCTATCACGCCAGACGCGTTAACAGCTATTGTTAGCTATATTAAAAACAATGCTAAAATTAGAGATGTATTAATTAGCGGTGGCGACCCTTTAACATTAAGTGACATCCAGTTAGAGAAAATTATAAAGGCTATTCGAGAAATTGAACATGTTGAAGTAATTCGCATTGGTACTCGCGCACCAGTGACCAATCCCTATCGCGTAACAGACCAATTAGTTAATATGCTTAAAAAATATCATCCCCTATGGATTAATGTGCAGTTTAATCATCCAACTGAAATCACTGCTGAAGCTGCCAAAGCATCTGCCAAATTAGCCAATGCTGGAATTCCGTTAGGAAACCAAACTGTTTTGCTTAAAGGAGTCAATAACTCAATTGAGATTCAAAAGCAATTAGTCCATAAATTAGTAAAAAACCGAATCCGTCCTTATTATCTATATCAATGTGATCTAGCAGAAGGATTAGAACACTTTCGTACTCCGATCAATAGAGGAATTGAAATTATGGAAAAGTTACAAGGCCATACATCTGGCTTTACTGTGCCTTTATTTGTTATTGATGCCCCTGGAGGAGGTGGAAAAATCCCAGTATTGCCTCAATATGTTTTATATCAAACACCAGAAAAAATAGTTTTACGAAACTATGAAGGCAAGATTTTTACCTATCCTGAACCAAATAATAGTGAGAAAGAGGAATAGAAATGAATCCAGTTGCTTTCCAAATTGGTAGTTTAGAGATTTATTGGTATGGAGTGTTTGTTGCCATTGCATTTCTAATTGGCTATTTACTTACCTTAAAAAATGCAGTTAGCTACGGATATGATAAAGATGTAATCGGTGATCTGCTGCTAAAAATGGCTATTGCGGTAATCGTTGGTGCTCGATTAGGTGTTATTATCGTTGATTTAAAGTACTACTTGGCAAATCCCTTACATATGTTTACGCGAGCAGGTCTTGGCTCTCATGGTGCGATAATTACCGTTATGATTCTAGGTTACTTCTGGACCAAAAAGGCAAATGTTGCCTACTGGTCCATTGGAGACGCAGTAGCGCCCGCAATCACTATTGGACATATTTTCGTTCGTCTTGGCAACTTTGTTAATGGTGAACTATATGGATCACCAACAACTTTACCTTGGGCAGTAGAATTTCCTTATAGCGGCGGACCAGTACATCCTGCTCAACTTTATGAAGCACTCTTTTCATTAATTATTTTGCCTTTTGGTCTTAAATGGGCTAAAAAACCAAAATATCCAGGATATGCTTTCTTTAGGGTCATGTTACTTCACTCTATCTTTAGATTCTTCCTAGATTTTATTAGACAGCATTCTTCTTTAATTGGACCATTCGTTTTAACACAAATTATTGCTCTAATCTTTAGTATTGCTATGGCCTATTTACTGTGGCGCAACGAAACAAAGAGAACCTCAGATTAGACATTCTGAGGTTCTTTTTGTTCTTCTTTAATAATTTGACAATCTATGGGCAAAGTCATATGCAATTCAGATAATAACACACTATCTATGCGATTAATAATTTTATCTACCTGAGCATCACTACTAATAGATAAGAGCAAAACTAATCGATCAGGATAACGGCAGAGCACATCACTACGTCTAAATAAGTTAGAAATAACTCGGGCTACTTCCATAGCTAATTCAAATCCTGTTTCCAAGGTTAATAAGATTAGCTGTTCTTTACTTCTGGCTATTCGTCGCTGCTCCAAGTTAACGATCTTCTTAAAAGTGTCTGGTTCACAATAAAATGCCCCATCTCCATCATCGACTTCTAAAATTCCCGATGATAGCCTAGTTTTGTAAATCTTTTGCTGCAATTCTTTATCAGGTGCCAAACCAAAGTTTTTCTCTAACATATAGGCATAAATTTCATATTCTTTAATCGCTTCACCGCTTGCACCTAGAGCTAATAAATACTCTATTAACAGCTTATATAGAAATTCTTGATAAGGCTCTTTATCAATTGCATCTTTTAATATAGTAACTGCACGTGGATAATCATTACAATGCTCAACCAAAATGCGACAAGTCCGAAAAACCGTATGCAAATAGTTCCTTTGATAATAAAGCCTGGGCTGATTAGTCCAGCTTACATTGTCTAATTCCATAAGAAATTGACCACGATATAATTTTAGAGCTTGCTGGAAAGTATCCAGAGCTTTTAACGGCTCGGTACTTTCCAGCTGCTTGCCTAATTCAATCTTCTTTTCGAACTCAATTATATCTAGAAAAGCTATTTGACTTACATCTAACCAATATAGCCTATTTGAGTTCCTAATCCAATTATGGGCGCGCTTCTTTGTTGGATCTAGTGTTTGCCGCAGATTGTAAACTGTAGTGTATAGATTATCCATAGACATATCTACGGTACTATCGGGCCAAAGAACTTGCACAATGGAATCTAGAGAAACTTTGTCTCCCTGCATAGTAATTAAGTACTGAAGCAAGGTAAAAGCTTTTTTGGACTTCCATTGCTCAAGTCCAATTATCTGATTATCTACCTTTAATTCAAATGGGCCTAAACAACTGATCGACAGACCGTGCATCTATTTTCTTCCTTTCACTCTACTTGTTAGCGTACAACCAAGTTGAGTATTTTGCCCGGAACATAAATCGTCTTCACAATCTGCTTGTCTTCCAAAGCATTTTTAACAGCAGTAATATCGGCCATGGCGGCTTTTACGTCATCTTCTGCAGCATCTACCGCAACTTCCACTGTTCCGCGAGTTTTACCATTTACTTGAATAGCTACCGTAACTAATTCATCAATTAGTAGATCTGGATCTGCTTCTGGCCACTGGGCATCAAAAACACTTGGTTGATTACCTAGCATTTGCCATAACTCTTCAGCTAAATGTGGTGTCATTGGTGCTAATAAGATCGTTAAAGTTTCTAAACTCTGACGATCAACTTTATTGCCAACTTGATTCAAATACTCCATAAAAGCACTTACTGCAGTATTTAATTTAAATGATTCAATTCGTTCAGTAACAGTAGCAATCAAACGATGGCGTAGTCTTTCGCTTTCCTTAGTTGGTTCAGGCAGATCTGCCAAACTGCGCTGGAACAAATTCCATACCCGCTGGATAAAACGATATACACCCTCAATGCCGCTGTCCATCCACTCTGCATCGATTTCTGGCGGTCCTATGAACAACTGATACATCCGTAATGAATCTGCACCATAATGTTCTACTAGTTCATCAGGATTAACCACATTTCCTTTTGATTTACTCATTTTCGCCCCGTCTTTGGTAATCATTCCTTGATTAAATAGACGGGTAAAAGGTTCGTCATATTCTACCACACCGATATCTTTTAAGAACATGGTATAGAAACGAGCATACAATAAATGTAGTACAGCATGCTCTACACCGCCAACATAGAGATCCACAGGAGTCCATTTATTGATTCGCTCTTTGCTAGCTAGCTCATTATTATTTTTTGGATCAGTATAACGTAGGAAATACCAACAAGAACCTGCCCATTGTGGCATGGTATTAGTTTCACGTTTTGCTGGTCCACCGCACTTTGGACATGTAGTATTAACCCAATCAGTAATGGTAGCCAATGGTGATTCACCACTACCAGATGGTTGATAATTTTCTACATCAGGTAAACGGACAGGCAAATCCTCTTCATTTACTGGTACCTCACCACAAGTTTCACAATGGACAATAGGAATTGGTTCTCCCCAATAACGTTGGCGAGAAAATACCCAGTCTCGCATTTTGTACTTAACTGTTGGTTCTGCTAGATTTTTTGCTTTTAAATCAGCTACAATTTTCTCTTTTGCTTCTGCAGAAGTTAATCCGTCATACACACCAGAATTAATCAATTTACCATCTAGTACAAATGGTAATTCTGGCACTTCACCTAATTCAGGCTGAATTACAGGAATAATCTCTAAATCAAATTCTTGGGCAAATTCATAATCTCGCTCATCATGAGCAGGTACTGCCATAATTGCCCCTGAACCATAATCAATTAACACATAATCACTAATCCAAATCGGTATTTTTTTACCATTAACTGGATTAATAGCATAAGCTCCAGTAAACACACCAGTTTTTTCTTTACTGGCCATCCGCTCAACAGCGGATTTACTTTCTGTCTTTTGAATGTATGCTTCTACTTCGGATTTTTGTGAAGCACTGGTAATTTTTTCCACCAAAGGATGTTCTGGAGCTAGGACCATATACGTAGCACCAAATAAAGTATCTGGACGGGTAGTATAAACTGTTATTTTCTGCTCACTATTATCTAGTGAAAAGATAATTTCCGCCCCTTCACTGCGGCCAATCCAAGCCTCTTGCATTTTTAGAACCTTTTCTGGCCAATCTAAAGTCTTTAAGCTTTCTAATAGACGATCAGCGTACTTAGTAATTCGCAACATCCATTGCTTTAAATTACGCTTCTCTACTGGTGTACCACAACGATCACATTCGCCGCCGACAACCTCTTCGTTAGCTAAACCTGTTTGACAGCTAGGACAAAAATTAATTGGCATTTCTTGTCGATAAGCTAGTCCATGTTTATACATTTGTAAGAAAATCCATTGAGTCCATTTGTAATACTCAGGATCTGTAGTATCGATCTCTAACTCCCAGTCATACATGGCACCGATTTCTTTTAATTGTCTTTTAAAATTAGCAATATTATTGGCAGTAGAAACTGTTGGATGAATACCCTTCTGAATTGCATCATTTTCTGCTGGTAAACCAAAGGCATCCCAGCCCATTGGATGCAAGACTTCATAGCCTTGCAGTCGCTTATATCGGCTCCACACGTCACTTAGTGTATATCCCCGCCAATGACCGACATGTAAACCAGAGCCTGATGGATAAGGAAACATGTCTAAACAATAAAATTTCGGTTTATCAGAATCAAGATCTACCTTATAAGTTTGATTAGTTTCCCAATAATCGCGCCACTTTTTTTCAATTGCTTTATGATTGTATACTTCCATAGACCTTCCTCCCTTTTACTAAACAAAAAGACCCCTTCACTTCGAGGCGAAAAGGTCTCCGCGGTACCACTCGATTTAGCACAGTTTAATAACTCCCGTGCTCTCTCTTGACAGCCATTGGCCTAGTCCCGATAACGGAGGACAAAACCGCTATTACCTACACATTCTAATCACTAGAACTTCAGTAAAGACTCTGAGGGGAGTTCTACTATCTATTTAGTACTGCTTCCCACCAGCCAGCAGTTCTCTGAAACTAATAAAAATAGTATACTAGTCCTCATCAACGTTTTCACAATTTAAATTTTACATACGCCTATTATATCCAATAGTTAACAATTTGACAAGGGTTTAGCATCCTAAAGTCCAAAATTAAACAAATCAAACTCGATAGTCGAAGACTCATTGGGCGTCTGATTAGGCTGAGAAAATCCGCCAACGACTCCCCCAGGGGCAAAATACCAACTAGGAACTGACCCAATAATTACTTCTTCCACAATAGGTACCCGTGTTTGAACAGGAAACTCATGAACTAACATAGGAACAGCTACCCGCATATTCACTTTTATATCTAAATATATTCGATGCCAAGTTTGGTTGATACCTGCAGCGTTAAAACTACTAATCGTGGTTGTTTCAACTGATCCAACCGGAATAAAGCGTACAGGGATCGCCGGTCCCCAAGCCGCTAGAAAATCTAAACCAATTAGCTGTCCTAATGGAACAGTATACTCTTCAGCAGCTAATTCTGCCAACGATTGCTGGATTTTTTGTGCAGCTATAGAATACAGTCGATTAATTTCCCCGGTATCATATTGAATTGCCTGCAAGCCACCTTGACTATCTGTAATGAAATGAGTTAAAGCAGCTGTATTCACATTACTGGCCATCGTTTCTTCTACAGCTATGCTAATCAATTGAGTCCCTAAATTAATCGCTCTTGATTCTGCCCAGACATAAATTACTGGACTTAAACGATATTCTATATAAATGAGGGTTAAAATGCTAAACAACAAAAAGCAAGTTAAGACTAGCAAAATATTTCTATACCAAGGAGGTTTTGTCCAAACGACTTGGGACTGCCAGCGTAAACCATTCATCTTTGCCCCTCCAAATTATATTTGCCTGCTTTTAGCTGGTTAATTCTTGTCATTCTAGCTGTTCTGTGGTAAATTCATTATAGTGTGATCAGATAAACTAAGTATGGTATAATTAATAAGTAACGGAGGTGAATTAATGACACCTTGGAAGAAATTTTGGATTTTTACAGCTGTTATTATTCTTTCATTATTAGTTGGGGGAGGCTTTGGTGTAATAACCGCCTATTTAAAAAGTGCCCCAAGTTTAGATCAAGTTAATTTCCATCAACAATTCACCACTTATATCTATGATATAAATGGCGAGATCATAACTGATTTATATCGTGAAAACCGAGTTCCAATTACTATTGACGAAGTATCGCCATACTTGATTAAGGCTGTCGTAGCGGTAGAAGATAAAAACTTCTATGAGCATCATGGTATTGATTTTATTGCCTTTGGTCGAGCTATTTTGATCAATATTAAGGAAAGACGTCTAGCCCAAGGGGGCGGAACGATTACGATGCAAGTAGCTCGAAATCAGTTCTTAACACAGGACAAACTAATTAGCCGTAAACTAAAAGAGTTTTTATGGGCTGTACAAATTGAACGAAAGTATTCTAAACAAGAAATTTTAGAAGCCTATTTAAACGAAGTGCATTTAGGTCATGGAGCAAATGGAGTGGAAGCTGGTGCCCGATTGTATTTTGGTAAATCAGCTAAAGACTTGACCTTAGCAGAAGCGGCATTAATCGCAGGAGTAATTCGCTGGCCCCATCGCTACTCACCCTTTGTCAATATTGATATTGCCAAAGATCGCCGAGACTTTGTCTTATCCCGGATGGTGGAGGAAGGCTTTATTACTCAAATTGAAGCTAACATCGCTAAAGCAGAACCTGTAAAGGTTATTGAACGTAAGCAACGAGTAGTAAACGCACCATATTTTGTTGACTATATTCTCCAAGATTTAATCGACCGTTATGGAGATGAAATGGTCTTTGGAGGCGGCTTGCGCATCTATACCACGCTTGACTTGAATATGCAAAAAGCTGCAGAAAAGGCTCTCATCGAAGGCTTACCGCCTGGTCATGAAGATAGTCAAGGCTTATTGCAACCGCAAGGTGCTTTAATTGCCATCGATCCGCGAAATGGTCATATTAGAGCCATGGTTGGCGGTCGTGGCGGTGATAAATTTAATCGTGCGGTTCAAGCCTATCGCTCACCTGGTTCAGCAATTAAAATCTTTCCATATACAGCGGCTATTGATACTGGAATTACTGCTGCGGATATTTACATCGATGAACCAACTGAGTTTGTGTTAGCTGATGGAAGTACTTGGAGTCCACAAAACTATGCTCAAGACTTTAAAGGAATCATGACTGTTAGAGAAGCTATTGAACTATCTACTAATGTCATTGCTACTCAAGTAGTCGCTCAATTAGGACCACAGTTAGTGATCGAGTATGGTAAGAAAATGGGCATTACTTCTTTTGTTGAAAATGGAAGAATTAATGATTTAGGATTATCACCGTTAGCTTTAGGTGGGCTAACTAAAGGTGTTTCGCCAATTGAGCTAGCAACAGCCTATGGCGTGTTAGCCAACCAAGGAATTCGTGTCGACCCAATAGCTATTATCAGGGTAACTGACTCAGCCGGTAATATCCTTGAAGAAAATAGTCCAAAAAAACAAGTCGTGCTAAGTGAACAAACAAGTTATATTATGACAGATATCTTACGAGGAGTTATCGAACGAGGAACTGGAAAAAATGCACAATTAAATCGACCAGCAGCTGGAAAAACTGGTACTCACCAAGATTATCGTGACGCTTGGTTTGTAGGATACACGCCAGAATTAGTTGCTGCAGTATGGTTTGGTGCTGATACACCCGAAGCCATGGTTTATAATGGTGTTCGCTATGGATCATGGAATGCTGCTACCATCTGGAAAAACTTTATGAATGAAGCTCTACGTAATGTTCCAATTAGCGACTTTCCTAAACCAAGTAGTGGCATTGTTGAAGGTATCCCAATTGATATTAAAACTGGATTATTAGTCCGAGACAATTGTCCATTGCCTAAAGATGAGATTCGCTATGAAATTTTCATCAAGGGTACTGAACCAAAAGAGTATTCACCAAGATGTACCCAATATTTCTGGCAAACTCTTCCATTTTTTAATAATTAAAACAAAAACCAGGTTTTGTAAAAATAAACGAAACCTGGTTTTTGATTGATTATTTTACTAGGGTTACTGTTGTTACTCCTGAACCACCTTCCGAAGGATCCCCCAAGCGAAATGATTTTACATGCGGATGAGCTGCTAGCTGATCTTGAATTGCTTCTCTTAGAGCACCAGTACCTTTTCCGTGAATAATTCTAACCTGCTCCAAAGATGACAAGAAGGCATCATCTAAATATTTGTCAACGGATAAGGTGGCCTCTTCCACAGTAAAGCCGCGTAAATCTAATTCTGGTCGAATGGTATTACTTTTACCTACCCCTACGCGACTGCGCCCAGTATGGCGCTGAACTGTTACTTGTTGCGGTTGATTGACACGGACTAAATCCGTTAACTTAACATTAACCTTCATAATACCAGCTTGAATTAAGGCTTCTTCGTCAGAAACTTCTAAAACATAACCTGCTTGATTCAAGCTCTTAATCCGTACTTCTTCACCAGCTTTTAATCCAGTCAGCTTTGGCGCTGCTGGTTTCCCACTTTTCTTAGCTTTGAGAGCCTCTTGCTGCTGAATCAATTGTTCTCGTTTTTCCTGCACAATTTTCTCTAAATCAATATTCTGTTGACGGCGCAACTCACCGATTAATAAATCTAACTCTTGCTTCGTATTTTTTACTAATTGCTCAGCTTCTCGTCTAGCCTGTTCTAACAACTGTTCTCGCTGAGCTGTCAACTTTTGGCTTAACTTCTCATACCTTGCCTTTTCGACTGCTAACTGATTCCGCAGTTCTTCAGCTTCTAACCGTGCTAAGCGAGTTTCCCGTTGATTTTGCTCAATCTCATTAATAATATCATCTACTTTTAAATGCTCGTCAGTTAACTGGCTTCGAGCTAAATCAACTATAGTTTTAGGCAGACCTAAGCGTTGGGCAATGGCAAAAGCATTACTTTTTCCTGGTACTCCAATGGACAAATGATAAGTTGGTTTTAAAGTGGCTAAATCAAACTCCACCGACGCATTTTCAATTTCTGGGTGGGCATAAGCATAGTTTTTCAATTCCGAGTAATGAGTTGTAGCAACTGTTGTTACTGCTTTTATCCGAAAATGCTCTAATAAAGCAGTTGCCAAGGCGGCTCCCTCAGTAGGGTCTGTTCCGGCACCTAGCTCATCTAATAGAACTAGGCTGCGACTGGTAGCTTGCTCTACAATATTAACAATGTTAATCATATGCGATGAAAAAGTACTAAGGCTTTGCTCAATACTTTGCTCATCACCAATATCAGCTAAGATCTGGTCAAAAACAGGCATTTCAGATCCTGCCTGTGCTGGGATATGCAAGCCAGCTTGGGTCATAATGGCAAACAAGCCTAGGGTCTTTAAAGTAACAGTTTTACCGCCAGTATTTGGACCGGTAATGATTAACATATAAAACTCATCGCCTAACCATAAATCAATTGGTACAACTTTACCGGTTAGTAGCGGATGCCTGCCTTGTTTAATTCTAACTTTGCCTTCTTGATTTAATCGTGGTTCAGTTCCATCGATACTCTTACTATACTTGGCCATAGCAAAAATTAAATCTAATTCAGCTAAGATATGTAATGATTGTTTCAATTGGGGAACTTGTTGCTCAACTGCACGACTTAGTTCTCGCAGAATCCGCTGGATCTCTCGCTGTTCTTCCTGTTCTACCAATCGTAACTGGTTATTCAGTTCTACTACAGCACTAGGCTCCATAAAAACAGTAGCTCCACTACCAGATTGATCATGAACTATTCCTGAAAACTGCGAACGGTATTCTTGTTTTACTGGCACAACATAACGACCATTTCTTAAAGTAATAATATTATCTTGTAACATTTTTTGATAGCTGCTAGAACTAACAATATTCTCTAGTTTTTCCCGCACTTTACCGGCTAAATTACGCATTTGACGTCTAATTTTAGCTAAATCGGGACTAGCATTATCTTTTAATTGTCCTTCATCATCTAAACAACGATTGAGTTCTTTTAATAATTCGGGAGAATCAACGATTTGTACTAAATAATCTTCAAACGCTGCCGATTTCGCTAAGTACCGTCGCATTTGACTAGCACAGTATAATAAACCGCTAACTTGTAGAAGTTCTTCACCGTCTAACAAACCGCCAATTGCTGCTCTTTCTAAAACAGGAAAAATATTGGCTGCTCCGCCAAAAGGCGGGTCATTATATTTCCACAGCTGCTCTAAGGCTGCACTTGTTAAGCGAAGTCGCCTTTGAACTTCATCAAAATCATTAACTGGTTCTAACTGCATTACTAGTTCTTTACCCAAAGTAAAACTTGCCTTCTCTGCAACTTTTTGCTTAATTTTATCCCATTCTAAAACACGTAAGCTACGTTCATTCATACTCTCACCTACTTTACTCCCCGAAAATAATGACCTTTGGTAAATTCACCAAGCTTTGTTTGGGATAGTAGTTCTTCTTGAGATACAGGTTCCCCTTGCAATTTCTTATGATAAGCTTCGACAACGGCTGTAATCCACTGTTCATCCCGATATTGTGCTTCAATCCTTATAATTTTAATCCCAGATTGAACAATCTCATTTAAATGATCTAGCAAACAAAGTTCGACGGCATTAAAGATATGCATCCGTTGTTTGTGATCTACTTCGATTGTTAAAACATAGCCTTTCCGATCTAGCAGCCCATATTTAGTTTGTGGATCTGCTGGGATAATCGGTGTATATTCACTGACCATTAATGGCAACCGACCGTGAACAAGGCTCCCAATAGCATGAATACCACTCTGAGTAATCT
>ERZ773359.1882-NODE-1882-length-27854-cov-28.397209_pt1 | contig 27854 bp, 27 predicted proteins | sample MGYA00374955_ERZ773359 | MGnify/ENA primary metagenome ERZ773359 (study PRJEB29098, sample SAMN04486028) | biogas fermenter metagenome | study: EMG produced TPA metagenomics assembly of the Biogas fermentation microbial communities from Germany - Plant 4 DNA1...
ATAAGAATAACAATTAATAAAGTGCGTGAGAAAAATGAGGGAAGAGACGATTGTTGCGGTAGCCACCCCGCCGGGAGAAGGCGGGATTGGCGTCATTAGAATTAGCGGGCCGCAAGCACAAGCGATTGGGGAAAAAATCCTTCGTCATCCCTCAGGAAAAACCATAACCACCTGGCCGGAACGGAAAGTCCGTTTGGGGGTGGTTATTTCTTCTGAGGAAAAGGTCATTGACGAAGTGATCTTTTTTTTCTTTCGAGCCCCCCGCAGTTATACCGGTGAGGATGTCCTGGAGATCCAGGGCCACGGCGGGCAGAAAAACATGGAATTGATCCTCAGCGCCGCCATGGCGGCCGGCGCCCGCCCGGCTGAGCCCGGGGAATTTACCAAGCGGGCTTTCCTCAACGGCCGGATCGATCTGGCCCAGGCGGAGGCGGTCATCGATTTGATTACCGCCCAAACGGACCTGGCGCACCGGGCAGCCCAGGAACAACTGCGCGGTCGGCTCTCGGATTATCTGCACCAATGTGAAGAGAAGCTGCTGGCAGTCTTGGCCCAGATTGAGGCGGCTCTTGATTTTCCGGAGGACGAGATCCCCGATCTGGACCGGAAAGAAGCTATGGGCGCCATTGCAGAGGTGGCTAAGGAACTTGCCGCCCTGGCGGCGCAGGCGGAAAAAGGGCGGATCCTGCGGGAAGCCGCCACTGTCGTCCTGGCCGGGAAACCCAATGTCGGTAAATCCAGTCTCCTCAACCGGTTGCTTGGCGAAGAGCGGGCCATCGTCACCCCGATCCCGGGGACCACCAGGGACTTTGTGGCCGAGATCAGCAACTTGCAGGGCTTGCCTGTCCGCCTGGTCGATACCGCCGGGTTGCGGGAGACCAGCGATCCCCTGGAACAAGAGGGGGTACGCCGGACATGGCACTGGGTGGAAAAGGCTGAATTAATCCTGATCGTACTGGACGCCGCCGCCGGCTTGAGCGCAGAGGAGGAGCAGTTAATCCGGGAGGTAAAAGAGAAAAAAAGAGTGTTCATAGTTTTGAACAAATCGGATCTCCCTCCCCGGTTGACCGCGGACGGGGTGGCTGGGAGATTTCCCGGCCTACCGGTGTTGACCGTCTCCACGGTCTCCGGAGAAGGTTTGGAGGACTTGGAGGAGAAGATCCGTGAAGCTCTAGTGGGCAAGGACTTTGGCCGGGAACACCCGGTGATCGTCACCAGCCTCCGCCATAAGGACGCCCTGGAAAGGGCCGGCAGCTATTTACAGGATGTTTTGGCCGGGTTAAGGGACGGCCTCAGCGAAGACTTGTTATCTGTCGATTTACGGGCGGCCTTGGCGGCGCTGGGAGAAATCACCGGGCGGGCCGTTTCCGATGAAGTAATTGCCGCCATCTTCAGCCGGTTTTGTATTGGAAAGTAGGGTGAGAACAATGGCACAGGTAAAAATCTATGACGTGATCGTCGTCGGGGCCGGGCACGCCGGATGCGAGGCGGCCTACGCCACTGCCAAAATGGGTTATCGCACCCTTCTTTTAACCCTTAATTTTACCAATATCGCTTTTATGCCCTGTAACCCCTCGGTGGGAGGGCCGGGCAAAGGCCACCTGGTCCGGGAGGTGGACGCCTTAGGCGGTTTAATCGGCCGGGTGACCGACCTGGCCCACCTGCAAATGAGGTCCTTGAATACGCAAAAAGGCCCGGCAGTACAGGCGTTGCGGGCGCAGGTTGACAAACGGCGCTACCAGGAGATTATGTTGGGGATCCTGGAGAGAGAACCCTTAATCCATTTACGCCAAGGGGAAATTGTCGATTTGGAGCGGGTCGGGAGCGAAGGAGTCTCCTGGCGGCTGGAACTTTCCACCGGGATCATCCTGGAAGCGCCAGTGGTGATCCTGGCCGCCGGCACCTTTTTCCAAGGGACGGTCCATATCGGCCTGGTTTCTTTTCCTTCCGGGCCCCAGGGCCAACACCCCTCCGTCTCCCTCCCGCAAAAACTAGCCGCCGAGGGCATCCGCTTCCGGAGGTTTAAGACCGGGACCTCGGCCCGGCTCCGCCGGCGCTCGTTGAATTTTGAAGCCATGATCGAGCAGCCGGGGGAGGAGACTCCCCATGGTTTCTCCTTCTGGATCCCGTGGCAGCCACGGCTGGCGGCCTCCTGCTGGCTGACTTATACCAATGAGCGGACCCATGAGATTATCAGGAAGAATTTGCACCAGGCCCCCATGTATTGCGGGGCAATTACGGGCGTGGGCACCCGTTATTGTCCGGCGATCGAGGGGAAGGTCGTCAATTTTCCCGATCGCCCGCGCCACCAGGTCTTCATCGAACCGGAGAGTGCCGGTACGGACGAGGTTTACGTAGCCGGGCTCTCCTCCAGCCTTCCCGAGGCGATCCAGGAAGAGTTTATCAGGACCGTTCCCGGCCTGGAACGGGCGGAGATCGTCCGTCCCGGGTACGCCATTGAGTATGATGTGGTGGCCGCAGAGCAACTGACCCCCTTTTTGCAGCTGAAAGAGTGCCCGGGGTTGTTCTGCGCGGGGCAGATCAATGGGACTTCCGGTTATGAAGAAGCGGCCGCCCAAGGGATCATCGCCGGGATCAATGCCGGCCTTTACCTCAAAGGAGAAACGCCGTTCCTTCCCCGCCGCGACGAGGCCTACATCGGCGTGCTTCTGGATGACCTGATCACCAAGGAACTGGATGAGCCCTACCGGGTTATGACCTCTTTTGCGGAGTTCCGTCTCTCCTTGCGGCAGGAAAATGCGGATTTACGGTTGGCCGAATACGGCTACAAATACGGCCTGCTTGCAGATGCGGAATATGAGCGGTTTCTCGCGAAGAAGGAACGGATCGAAGAGATCCGGGCGACCCTGGAGAAGACCGCTTTTGATCCGGAGTCCGAGGCGGGGCGGAAGATTACGGAGCTAACCGGGATCACCCTTAAGCAACGGATAAGCCTGGCGGAGTTGTTACAAAAACCCGGGGTTTCCTTTCAGATGCTCCAGGAGGTCTATACTCAATTACCACCAGGCAAAGATGAGGGCCGGGTTGTGGAAAACCAGATCAAGTACCAAGGCTATTTGACACGGGAGGCGAAGATGGCCGAGCGCCTGCGGAAGATGGAGGAGAAGCGGATCCCGCCCGGATTTGACTATAACCAAGTACCCAACCTGTCCACTGCCGCCCGGGAGAAATTGAGCCGGGTCGCTCCACTGACCATCGGGCAGGCGGCACGGATCAGCGGCGTAGGCCCCGCCGATCTAAGCGCCCTCCTAATCTGGATGGAAGCGAGGGTAAACCGGTGAACCCCGGCTATGAACTGATAGAAAAAGGCTTGTACGAATTCGGGCTGGAGCTTTCTGATGACAGCGTTCAAAGGCTGTACAGATATCTTCGCCGCTTGCTCCAGGCCAACCGCGAGCAGAACCTGACCGCGATTACCGGTTGGGAGGACGTGGTAAGCAAGCACCTCTTGGACAGCCTGGCGCTGCTCAAGGCTCCCTGGTGGAAGGAGATGCCGGCTCAAACTTGGGACCCCCTGCTTGATGTGGGGAGCGGCGCCGGGTTTCCCGGGATGCTTTTTGCCCTCCTCTTCCCGGAAAAGAGCATCTCCCTGCTGGAGGCAAATAAGAAGAAGGCCCGTTTTCTACAGCTCATAAAAGAGGAGGAGAACCTTTCCCGGGTTTCGATCCTCCCGGACCGGGCGGAGATCCTGGGAAGAGAGGCTGTTTACCGGGAGCAGTTCTCCCTGGTTACTGCTCGGGCAGTGGCACGCCTGCCGGAATTGCTGGAACTGACCTTGCCTTTCTGCCGTTGCGGCGGTTTTTTTCTGGCCTATAAAGGGCCGCAAGCCCGGGAAGAACTGGTGGAGGCCGCCACAGCCTGTGAAGTGTTAGGCGGCAGGCTCCATGCCACTTATGCCTATGAGTTGCCCTGGGGAAAAGGCACAAGAACCCTTTTACTCTTTGCCAAGGTTTCCCCCACCCCGGCGCAATATCCCCGGCGGCCGGGAATACCAAAAAAACGGCCTTTGCTCTGAGTGCCTTTATCAGAGAAGGGGGCCGGAAAAAATTCTTCCCCTGTACGGCAGGAAGTTAAGGCTTGGATCGCGAATTTCTACCAAATAAATCGTAAAAAAATAGATCGCAAAAAAAGACGAAGGGGCTTTTTGCCCCCGGACTTGCGGCCGGAGGCCATTTTTTTACCGGCGGGCGTTCTCCCGGCAGGGCGCCGGAGGAGAGATTTACGAATGGTTTTGACAGGTCTGGAGCGGCAAAAGCTCTTTTTACTTATGACGGTACCGTGAAGAACCGGAAAAGCATTTCGAAAAAGGGAGGTTGGCTAAGCAATGAGCAGGGTTTACGCCATCACCAACCAAAAGGGAGGCGTTGGCAAGACAACCACCGCCGTGAACCTGGGGGCTTGCCTGGCACAGATCGGGAAGAAAGTTTTGGTGATTGACAGCGACCCCCAGGGCAATGCCACCAGCGGCCTGGGATTGCGAAAGAGCGAGATCAAAAGATGCCTCTATGATGTTTTGATCAGCGAGATCCCCATTACCGACGTTATTCTTCCCACGCAAATCCAGGGGCTCTGGGCGGTTCCGTCCACAATCAAACTGGCCGGCGCCGAAGCCGAACTGGTGGGGATGATGTCCCGCGACCAACGGCTGCGGCGGGCCCTTGAACCCATCCGTGAAGGCTACGATTACATCCTGATCGATTGCCCCCCTTCACTGGGGAATCTGACACTGAACGCTTTGGCCGCCGCCGACGGGGTCCTGGTACCGATCCAATGCGAGTATTACGCTTTGGAGGGTGTGGGACAACTGATGCGCACCATACAACTGGTACAGAAATATTCCAACCCTTCGTTAACCATCGAAGGTGTCATTCTCACTATGTACGACAATAGAACCAACCTTTCGCAACAAGTGGCCGAAGAGATCCGCAAGTATTTCCCGGATAAAACCTATAAGTCAATTATCCCCCGGAACATCCGGCTCAGTGAAGCGCCCAGTTATGGACTGCCGATAAGCCTGTACGACGAAAAGTCTAAAGGAGCTGAATCATATATGAACTTGGCCAAGGAAGTGGTGGGTAATGAGTAAACAGAGAGGATTGGGAAGAGGGCTGGGGGCCTTTTTCCCGGAGATGGAAGAGGATCTCCTGCAAGGCCCGGTGGAGGTCCCCATCGCCGAGATCGTTCCCAACCCGTATCAGCCCCGGAAGGAGTTCCCCCCGGAAAGCCTGGAGGAATTGGCAGAATCCATAAAAAACCACGGGGTTCTCCAGCCGCTACTGGTCCGGAAGGTTGATGAGAAGCACCAATTGATCGCCGGCGAGCGGCGGCTGCGGGCAGCAAAAATGGCCGGTCTTTTTATGGTCCCGGTGGTTATAAAAGATATCGACGATCGCACGGCCATGGAGATCGCCCTGGTGGAAAACTTGCAGCGTGAGGACCTCAACCCCCTGGAAGAGGCCGAGGCCTATAAGAAACTGATGGACGAGTTTCAACTCACGCAAGAAGAGATCGCCAGAACGGTCGGGAAGAGCCGCTCGGCGATTACCAACACCCTTCGCCTGCTGAACCTTCCAGAAGAAGTCCGCACCCGGCTCGTCGAGAAGAAGATCACCCCCGGGCACGCCCGGGCCCTTTTGGGACTCGAGTCAACTCCGGACCAGATTGCGGCCTGCGAGGAGATCCTCAAAAACGACCTGTCTGTCCGGGAAACTGAAGACCTGGTACGCCAATGGGCGAAGGGCGATGTTTCACGTGAAACATTGCCCGGACCAAGCAAGCCCGGGAGAAAAGAGCCCGAACCCGACCTGCAGTTACAGGCGTTGATTGAAGACTTGACGCGAACCCTGGGGACCAAGGTGGATATTAAAAGGCAAAGAGGTAAAGAGGGCGGGCGGATCGAAATCGAGTATTATTCCATGGAAGAGCTGGAAAGGATCGTTGAGATCCTTGTTTCCCCCAGGCAGTTTTGAACAGCCGGTCTCGTTTGGTCTGAATGTTTCACGTGAAACATTTTTCTTAGCCGGGTGCACGATCCGGCCTGAAACAGCGTTGTGATTTGGGTTTGCAAAAAACTAAAGATCATAGCCAAACTGCGGCCGGCTACAGTGCCGGCTGCAAGCTTGACTTCCATATAAGCATGGTAAAGGTTGGCGGTGGTCCCGGTTGGCAGTTGGTCAGGGGTGGAACGCTCCGGTACAGAACAGGTGTTCTGTTCAGCAAAAATTTTTCAAGCGGGAATAGAGGATAATCTACGGCAAGAGAATTATTTTAATTAAAAGGGCAAAAAAAGGGGAGACTTATAATGTTTCTGGATGAAAACCTATTCTTGCTCCTGCTTATTATACAGGTATTAGGCGTAATAATCTTGCTGGCCATCGGTTGGCGTCTGCGTAATTTAATCCGGCAGTACCGGCGGTTGTTGACCGGCAAGGGAGAAATAAACCTGGAAGAAGTACTTATGAGCTTGGGAGAGAGGACAAAGAGGCTTGAAGAGCGCCTTTCCCTGGTGGAAGAGGAACTGGCTAGAAACCGCGAAGAGGCCCTGGGCTATTTACAAAAATGGTCGTTAATGAGGTATAAGGCCTTTGCCAATACCGGCGGGGAGCAAAGCTTTTCCCTGGTTATCCTGGATCGCAAAGGGGACGGTGTTGTTTTGAGCAGTATTTATGGACGGGAAGAATCACGGGTCTATGCCAAGGCTATCAAAAACGGTAAATCCAGTTATCCCTTGTCTGAAGAGGAAGAACAGGTTTTAGCACGGGCTTTAAGTAACAAATCAGAAAAAAATTAATCGCTAATTAGAAGGATTTAAGCAAAATATGGAGAATATCTCATCAGCGGGTTTTCCCGCCTGTTTTGTCATGGGTAAGGCTTGTTTCGATATATAGATATATACTCCAGAACACCAGAGGGAGCGGCTTAAAAGGGGTGGAGAGAGCCGATGCAGATATGGCAGAAACTAATTGCTTACATAAAGAAGAAACGGGATAAAGGCTATACCGTCATGGTTGTTCCCAATTTCCAAGGGACAACCAAGAGTCTGAATATCCCGTTTTTCCTCACAATTTTTCTCTTCTGCTTATTGGTGGCGAATTTCTATTTCCTATTCCGGTATCCCTGGCGTTTGCTCAAAATCAGCCAACAGGAGCAAAAGATTGACCAGTTATGTGATATCATCGCCCGTCAGGAACGGGACCTCAAGCAAATCAACCCCTCGATCGAAAAAACCCACGAGATGGAGGAACGGCTGAATAATACCAATAAATTAATTGCCGAGATCCGCGAGACCCTCAATTCCATCCTCGTCAAAGCCGGGCAGAGCAGATCTGCTAGCCGCGGGTATGCTTACCGGCCGATTAGCCTTCCCTCGTACAACCTCTCCAGTGCTGATAATGACCTGACCAGACTGGAGATCCTCAATGCCAACCTGGAGTTCGTCGAAAAAGAGTTGGAAAAATCCGAAGAGAGACTGGAAAAACTATATGCGGATCTTAAGGCCTTTAATAAAGAACTAGATTACACCCCGACTATCTGGCCGGTGTACGGGAGAATAACCTCGGGCTTTGGGTATCGCATCCATCCCATCTCCAGAAAACATGATTTCCACCGCGGGATTGATATATCAGCGCGGAAGGGCACCCCTATCCGTGCTGCTGCAGGCGGACGGGTCGTACGGGCCAATTTCTATGGCGGGTATGGATGGACGGTAATTATTGATCATGGATATGGATACCGGACTCTTTATGCGCATAACCGGAATTTAGTAGTCAGGCAGGGCCAATACGTAAGCAAGGGACAAGTTGTGGCGTATTCGGGAGATAGCGGGAACACGACCGGCCCCCATCTGCACTACGAAGTACATGTTAACGGCAAACCGGTAAACCCCACTACTTATCTATGGCAATAATCCACAGGGAGAAAAGAAGGAGGAGTTGTTGTGAAGCGGGGGAGCACTACGGAAATGGCTGCTAATAAAAAAATCGACACCTTGATTGGACAAGAATCTTCCCTCACCGGGAGGTTGGAATCCTCAGGGACAATCCGGGTGGATGGGAAATTCGAAGGCGATATTATTACCAAGAGCGATCTGGTGGTAGGAGAAAGCGGGCAGGTGCATGGGAAGATCAAAGCCAGGAATATTACAGTGGCCGGGTTAATCAAGGGTGAACTTGAGGCCTCCGGTAAACTGGAACTGGTACCCACCGCCGTGGTGGAAGGAGAAGCAAAAATGTCCCTGCTTGTGGTGGAGGAAGGCGCGGTATTTCAAGGAAATTGCCAGCAGATCCCGAAAGACCAAAGAGACCGGGGGAAAACCCTGCGGATTGATACCCCGAAAGCACCGGAGCCAACGGTGCCGGAGGCAGGGAAGTGAGCAGAATAAAAAGCCCCTTCAAAAAGGGGCTTTTTATTTAACGTGGCCGGATGGAATTCTTTTTGTCAAAAGACCCCCAAATACCGCTGGATTTCCCAGTCATGAACATGGGTACGGTAGAGGTCCCATTCAATGGTTTTGGCGTTTAAGAAGTGTTGATAAATGTGTTCGCCTAAAACCTCCCGGATGAGCGGGTCGTTTTCCATCTCCGTCAGGGCCTCCCGGAGATCGGCTGGGAGGCTTTTGATCCCTTCGGCTTCCCGTTCCGCCGCGGACATCTGGTAGATATTCTTCTGGGCGGAAGGCGGCGGCTGGATCTTCTTTTTAATCCCGTCCAGGCCGGCGGCGATCATGACCGCAAAAGCCAGATACGGGTTGCAGCTGGGATCCGGGCTGCGTATCTCCACCCGGGTTCCTTCTTCCCGGGAAGACGGGACCCGCACCAGGGCGCTGCGGTTCGTCGCCGACCAGGAGATATAGACCGGCGCCTCATACCCGGGGACCAAGCGCTTATAGGAATTGACCAGCGGGTTGGTGACCGCGGTATAAGCGCCGGCATGGGTCAGGAGCCCCCCGATAAAATGGAGGGCCGTTTCACTTAATTGGTACGGTCCCGCCGGGTCATAAAAGGCGTTCTTCCCGTCTTTGTAAAGGGATATATGGGTGTGCATCCCGGAACCGTTCACCCCGTAAATGGGTTTCGGCATAAACGTGGCGTGCAGGTCATGTTTTTGCGCAATAATCCGGGTGACAAACTTCAACGTCGAGACGTGATCCGCCGCCAGGAGCGGGTCGGTATACTTGAACCCGATCTCGTGCTGGCCGGGAGCCACCTCGTGGTGGGAGGCCTCGACCTCAAACCCCATATCAATCAGGGCCAACACTATATCCCGCCGGGCGTCTTCGCCGCGGTCAACAGGGGAGAGGTCAAAATACCCGCCCTGGTCGTGAGTGATTGTGGTCGGGATCCCCTTGTCATCAAAACGGAAAAGGAAGAACTCACATTCCGGGCCGATATTAATGGAGTAACCCATGGCCTTTGCTTCTTCGACTACCCGGCGGAGGATATACCGGGGATCACCGATAAAAGGCTTCCCGTCGTGGGTGTAGACATCACAGATCAAACGGGCGACCTGCGTGCCTCCGGGTTTCCAGGGAAAGAGGGTGAATGATTCGGGAACAGGCCTCAGGTTCATATCCGACTCCTCAATACGGGTAAACCCCTCGATGGAGGAACCGTCAAACATAATCTTGTTGTCTAGGGCTTTTTCCAGCTGCTGGACGGGGATGGCAACATTCTTTACCACCCCCAGGATATCGGTGAATTGTAGGCGGACGAATTTCACATCTAACTCCCGGGCCTTTTGCAACACCTCTTTTTTGGTCAAAGGGAACACCTCTTTTAATTAATGTAAGAAAATCTTTCCAACTTTTTTCAGACATGTGCCGGCCTTTATGGGCAAGAACATGCGGTGTATTTTTATAATAACTATAAAGTATAGAATATCCACTGTCAAGATGGATTAGGGAAATCTGGCAAAGGCGGGAAGGGAAGTATGCGGGTCGAGCCTTCAATAACAGCAGCCCAGAAAAAACTGGCCCAAGGGTTGCGGGAGAAGAAAATACCTTTCCAGGAGAACCAAACGGTGGCCGGATGGGAGGTGGATATCTTGATCCCCTCCGGGTATCTGGCTGTGGAGATCGACGGGTTTTATCATTTGAGCACAGCGCAACAGCTGAAGGATGAGGAAAAGACGGCGCAATTGACGGCCGCCGGTTATCATGTACTCCGGTTTACCAATACGGAGATTCACGAAGACTGCGCCGCCTGTGTCGAGCTCATCAGCGACCTGCTGGAGAAGTACAAAACCCGGGTCAAGGAGGCACAGAAAACAGACCCCGCCGGTGACGACTGGCGAGAAGATCTGCGCAAGTTACGGGAGAGATTAGAAGGAGAAAAAGGGGAGGCTTGAGCGATGAAGCGGGACAGTTTTATCCTGCTGCTATTACTTATCCTTTTTTTCATTGCGGGAGTGGTTGCCGGTGACAGTAACCCGGCGTTTGCCACGGAAGCCGGCGGGGAACAGGAAAGCCTGGAGACCACGGAAGAGGAGATCACCGTGGTGATGGTGGGTGATTTATACCTCTCCAGTTGGCTGGAACCGCTGTTGTTAAAGAACCCGGCTTACCCCTATGCCGACCCGGGAGTGCGGGAACTTTTGGACCAGGCTGATTTAGTCCTCGGGAACCTGGAAGCCCCCTTATCACAGCGGGGAAAGGTTTATGTGGAGAAAAAATTCACCTTCCGTTGCCACCCGGGGGTGGTGGCGACTTTAACCGCCGGCGGTTTCGACTTTGTCAGCCTGGCGAATAACCACATAATGGACTACGGGCCGGAGGCGTTGGAGGATACTATGGCGATTCTGCGAGAGCACGGGATCGCCTATGCCGGGGCCGGGAGAAACCTGAAAGAGGCCAGGAAGCCGGCGCTCTTGGAACGGAAAGGGCTGCGCATTGCCGTTCTGGCCTATAACAATACTTTTCCTTTGGAATTCTACGCCACGCCTGGCCGGCCGGGGACAGCCCGCGGGGTTTGGGAGCAGATCCAGGAAGATGTGCAGAAAGCCGCCGGCCTGGCGGATTTAGTGATCGTCTCCTTTCACTGGAGCGGCGAGCGGGTAAAGGAGCCCCGGGATTACCAGCGCAGCTTTGGCCAGCTTTGCATTGATGCCGGCGCCCATGTGGTATTTGGGCATCATCCCCATGTCCACCAGGGGGTGGAAGTTTATAAACACGGGCTCATCGCCTACAGCCTGGGCAATTTTATCTTTGCCAGTTATGCCCGGAACACACGGGATTCCATAATCCTCAAAGTCCGGATGGACCGGAAGGGCCTGCAACAAGCGGAGATTTACCCGATCAATATCAACAATAACGAGGTGGCCTTTCAACCGCGGCTCTTTAAGGATGAAGAGGCCCACAGGTTGCTCCGGGAGATCCAGGATCTGTCCGCTGCCTTAAATACCCGGGTGGAGATTAAAGGGGACGTTGGGGTGATCCTCCTGCCCGGTGGCGGGAGATCGGAATAAGCTCCCGGTTTTCCTGGCCATATACGCAGAGATCCAGTAGAGGGCATTCGGGGCAGAGCGGCCGGGTCCTGCAGATATGGTGGCCAAGGGCATCAAGTTGCGCGTGGTATTCATTATAGAGTTTGGGGTCTTTGGGGAGCCGGGCCTGAAAATACTCCTGAACCAGCCGGTAACTGGCCTTCTCCGGTAAAAGACCCAGCCGGGAAAAGATCCTTTTGGTGTAGCTGTCAACAACAAAGAAGGGGTAACCCCCGGCATAAAGAAGGATTGAGTCGGCGGTTTCTTCGCCGATGCCGTAAATTTCCAGCAATTCCCGGCGGAGACGATCCGGGGGCAGCCGGAACATCCGGTCCAGATCACCGCCGTGGTTCTGAAAGAGGTAGGCGAGGAAAGCCTTTATTTTTTTGGCCTTTTGCCGGTAGTAAAGGGTGGTCCGGATCTTTTCGCCCAACTCTTCCGTGGGACAGCGGTAAAGGGCTTCCGGGGTCAGCAGGCCGGCCTCTTCCAAAGCGGCAATGGCTTTTTCCACATTGCGCCAGGCCACGGCTTAGGTAAGGATGGCCCCGACAATGACTTCAAAAGGGGTCTTGGCCGGCCACCAATGCCTGGGGCCAAAATGCGCCAGGAGCCGGTGGTAAATTTCGAGTAAATCGCCGGGCACTTTTTATCCTCCTTGGTTTGAGCGTAATACTACCCTTAATTATCTCCGGTTTTTTTGGCCGGTTTCCGGGTTATTGTTACGAGTGCTATAAGACCGCTATATTAACGATTATATCATAGGAACAGAGATCTCCGCGGTTGTCCTGGATCACTTTCCGAAAAACTCCGGCAAGAGCCGGGAAAGAAAAAAATGTTAGAAAAAAAAGGACCGTTCCAGGAAGGAGTAACCGGGATCAGGAGGAAATTATAGAGAAGCGGAAGAGCAAAATTCCAGAGATGGAGGGTTCCTGGTGAAAGATTACACATCCGACCACAGCAGGGATTTTCTTCTGAAGCCGCAAGAAGAGATTTTAAACCAAATCACCGCTTGGCTGCGCCGGCATAGTTTTTCCCCGGAGGATATTGCCAAGGCTGAAGAGATTTGGGTTGAGTATATCAAAAAAAGCGGAAACTACCGGGCGAGTAGCCGGACGTGGGCGGCGGCGGTCATCTATTTTTTGGGGAAAATCCGCGGGCATAAATGGCTTAACCAGGCGTTTTTAGCCAAGTCATTCTCCGTGTCTCCGGGGAGTATCAGCCAGAGATGGCAGCAGATCCACCGGGCTTTACGGGAAGCCGAAGGCCGGGATGGGACAGAAGAGGCCGCGGAGGGCTTCTTTACGCCTGTGGCGGCAGAGGTCTTCCGGAAGCTGATGAATTATACCCAGTCCACGGATAAATGGAAGAACTTTGTCGGGGATATCTTCTTCCAATTTGTCGGGGTGGAAACACCGCCATTGCCGATTGATCTCATCCTCGAACTACTCATCTTTATCACCTGTGACCGGACGCTTCCGGGCGGGAAGAAAATCATCGACTATTTTTTAGAGGAGAACGCAGAGAGCCTCCGGGCGGAGGAGGAAGAGTTTTTACAGAGCATCAGGGCCAGCCGGTTCGGTTTGTTCAGGGTTGAGGCGATCCTGAACGGAACGCGGTTGCTGCTTATCGACTTTTACCGCGGGAACGAAGTGGAAGTACTGGTCAGAGAGACCGGCCAGATTGAGCAAGGGGACATTATCATGTCCAGGATCATCCCGGCGGAAAGAGAAGGGCTCTGGCGGTTTGGCGGAAATCTGGTTACGCTCAGGCCGTCGGCGGCCAAGGAACTATCGGATCTGGCCGGTAAATGGTTTTGGGAGTTTTCTGTGGCCAATAAAGGCTGGGCCACAGGGGAGAGTTTTATCCAGGAAAACAGCTTCCGGTTTTGGCGGTGGCTCATCGGCAATTAATATATACATTAATATAATAATTTACAATAATAATATATGACAAATACGCCTGCTATAACTTCAATGGGGTGCTGGAGGGAACCGGAGTGGACCTGAGAGGCTTTGCGCCCGTGGGCGCGCGTATCGACCAATACCAGGAGGAGATGATCCGGCAGTTACAAGAGCTAATCGCCATTCCCAGTGTGAAAAGTAGCCCGGCCGGGCCGGACGCCCCCTTTGGCCCGGAGATCGCCAAGGCTTTAGAGTACGTACTGGCCTGGGGGGAGAAGGAGGGCTTCCGGGCGGAGAATTTTTCGGGTTACGCCGGGCACCTGGAATATGGGGAAGGCGGGGAGGATCTCGGCGTTCTCTTGCATCTGGATGTGGTTCCCGCAGGCGAGGGATGGCAGTACCCGCCTTTCCAAGGGGTGCGGGCGGGCGGACGGATCTATGGCCGCGGGGCGGTTGATAACAAAGGGCCGGCAGTAGCGGTCCTTTACGCTTTAAAGGCCTTAAAAGAAGAAGGCTTCCGTCCGGCCCGGAAAATCCGGGTGATCTTTGGCTGTGATGAGGAAAGTAGTTGGCGGTGTATGGAGCATTATTCTCAAAAGGTCCCCAAACCGGCCCTGGGGTTTGTCCCGGATGCCGATTTCCCCCTGATCAACTGTGAAAAAGGGTCTGTCGCCTTGACGCTGCAGGCCGGGTATGGTCCCGCCCCCGCCGGCGGGTGGGAACTGCTGCGCGTGGCGGGGGGAACCCGCCATAATGTGGTGCCGGAAAGTGCGGAAGCTCTCCTCTTGCCGGCGGATTCCGGGACCGGGGCCTGGGACCGCCTTCAGGCCGCCTGTGACAAAGACCCCCGGGTTACCTTGGAGAAAACCGGGGAAAAGATCCGGCTGCAGGTAAAGGGGAAGGCGGCCCATGCCAGCCTCCCGCATTTGGGGGAGAACGCCATAATCCGTCTCCTGGCCATCCTGGCCGCCCTGGGGGAGAGGGGCGGGCCGTGGGACCTTATAAACCTGCTGGTAAAGAAGATACCCGGTTATACCGGCGAGGAATTGGGCATCGCCTGCCAGGACCTGATCTCCGGCGCTCTCACCTGCAACCTGGGGACAATCGCCATCGGTGACGGTGAAGCCCGCGTAGAGCTGGATATCAGGTATCCCCTTTGTATAGACGAGGAAACTATTGTTCAGCGTGTAAGTACTGAATTGGGCAGCGGTTTTGCAATAACCGGCCGATATGGGCTACCGCCCCACTATTTCCCGGTGGAAAGCCCGCTGGTAAAGACCTTACTCGCCGCCTACCAGGAAGAGACCGGCGATTCCAGCCCGCCGCTGGCGATTGGCGGGAGAACCTACGCCACCGCCTTGGGGAACGGGGTGGCTTTCGGGCCCAACTTGCCTGGCCGGCCGCAATTGGCCCACCAGAAAGACGAGTATATTGAGGTGGCCGATCTCATGGTTGCCGCCCGGATTTACGGGCGGGCCCTCCTTTACCTGGCCGCTGGTGATCTCCGGAAGGAGGACGGGGAAAAATGAGGATTTGTTCATGCCTTTCCCGGCGGCGCGTCCGCATTTTCCTGGTCTCTTCCCTGCTGCTGGCGGTGGTTCTTTTCCCTGCTCCCCCGCTGGAAGGACGCTGGGAACAACCGCTGGTTATTAAAGAAAGGGCCGGTATTGATTGGCGGCAGCACCCGGTGACCGTTGGGGTCCCGGTTCCCCGGGGCGAACCGGAGTTCAGCACCCCGCCGCGGCTTTTTGATCCGTGGGGGCGGGAAGTGCCTGTTCAGGCCATGCCCGCAGGGTTCTGGCCGGGAGAAGAGGGACCCCGCTGGTGGCTGCTGACTTTCCCGGCATCGGTGAATAGAAATGGTTCTGCCCGTTACCGGCTGGTCTCCGGCGACCAAGCCTCGCCGGCGCCCGCCAGTCCCTTGGTGGTTGAAGAGACGGCTGAGGGCGTAAACGTGGATACCGGAATGATCCTCCTGGAAGTCCGGGCAGATAAGCCAATTTTCCACCAGATCTGGTTTGATCCGTCCGGCCGCCGGAATTACCGGGAAGAAAACCGGGTCCTGGTCCCCGGCGGCGATGAACTGGCTTTGAGGATTGGCGAGGAAGTCTTCCGGGCACAATGGGCGGCGCCGGCAGAAATCACCCTGGAAGAGACGGGCCCGGTCAAAGCCGTCATCAAGCTCGAAGGCGGGCTCTATGATCTGGGAGGCAAAGGCGATTTCGTATATACCTGCCGGATAGAGGCCTACGCCGGGGCCCCCTATTTGCAGGTGGATCTGACCCTGACCGCCGGTGGTCGCCGGGACTGGCAGACAGTGGATGAGGCCTGGATCCGGTGGGCCCTGGCCGGTGGGAAAGCCCGGAAATGGACCGCAACCCTGGGTAGTGGTGAAAGCCAACGGCCGGTCGATACCGGCCTGGACCCGGAGGGCCATGCCGGGGTGCAGGCCTTAAATAGCAAGGAAATCACCTGGGAGGGTGTGGATCTTACACCTTCCAGCCAGCGTGAACTCAAAGCGCCGGCTGTCGGTTGGGGGGATTTAACCGGCGACGACTGGGGAGTGGCCTTGGGGGTTCAGGATTTCTGGCAACAATATCCCAAACGGCTGCTGTTGACCGGAGGCGGGGAGATCCGGGCGGAACTGGTTCCTGCCGGCGCCGCCGTCCGCTGGCCGCGGGGCGCCGCCAAAACCCACCGCTTTGTCTTGTACCTCCATACCCGCCGGGACCGGGAATACCGCCGGATAGTCGAGGCGATCCTCACCGGCCCGCCCGTGGGGGTCCTGGCTCCTTCCTGGTATGAAAAGGCCGGGGTCTTCGCACAACCCTTTGCGCCCCTCCCCGACCAGCACCCGGAGGAATACACGGAAGTCATTTTATTAAAAGCCAGGAGCCAGGTGGATCTGGTGAATATCTTCGGCCCGCCGGCCCACGGGGTCCGGATTAACCCCCGGCATTGGGGGTTCTTCAACTATGGTGATCTGGAAACCACCCATCCCGGACCCGAGCATCCGGGGAGGAGATATTGGAATAATAACTACTATGACCTGCCCTACCTGCTCCTCCAGGAGTTTATCCGCACAGGGGATCCGGTCTTCCTATCCCTGGCCGGGCCGGCCCTGGCGCACCTGGGCGATGTCGACCTGGTCCACCCGTCGGGGGGAGATCGCATCACGCCCGGGCTTGACCATGTCGGTTCCTTCCGCACGGGTGAACTGGCGGAGGCGGAGTATTTTAGTTACACCAAGAACCGGGGCTTGCTTCTCAGTTATTACCTGTTTGGCGATTATCGCGGGCGGGAACTGGCGCTCCGCGTCGCCGACCGGGTCTGCCTTCATGACGGGGTCAATCCCTGGGAACCCAGGACCTTCGGCCTGGGGATCCTGGCGACCCTCGCCGGGTATGAAGCGACCGGGGAAGAGAAATACCTGCGCCGCGCCGGCGAGCTCGCCCGGGCCGCCTTGGACTGGGAAAAAGGGCAGGAGGTTGGTTTTCCCAGCGACTTCATTTACCAGGCCGGATTGGCCCTGGAAGGGCTGGTTGAGTATTATTACTGGGAAAAAGACCCGGAAGTGCTGGCGGGGATCCAATCCGCTGTTGACAAGGGGATTTATCACTTCTGGGACCCGGAGCGCGGGTATTTACAGAACGAGGGCGGCCTCACCTTCTCGGCGGCTCTCGGCCTGTTGTACAGGGAAACCGGGGAGGTTCGTTACCGGGAGATCGGGTTAAAACAGATCAGGACCTTTTTGGCGGCAAACCCGGAGACGCGGGGGCGCCCGCTGACAGCGAAAGACGCCGCCCTGATTTATAGGAACATTTATGCGCTTTTTCCAGCGGCACGTTAAATTATGGTAACCGCGAAAAGAAACTATGGTAACCATAAAGGGAGCGAAGGCCGGCGCGGCAAAAAACCTTGCGGGGGGCGTACCGGGAAACCTGTCCGGAGAAGAGATTGACTTGTTTTTTTCGCTTTTTTCCGGTAAAATGTATCTGGTATCTGGATTTTAACGCGCGCTGTATGCGCGATCCGCTGCATGGGCAAGCTGCAACGCGCGGGCAAGAGGAGGGGGTGCAGCGATGCAAAAAGACTTGCGAGAAAAATTAATTGGCGGCGTGATCATGGATGTCACCACCCCGGAACAGGCGAGGATTGCCGCTGACGCCGGAGCGGTGGCGGTGATGGCTTTAGAGAGGGTGCCTGCGGATATCCGGGCGGAAGGTGGAGTGGCCCGGATGTCGGATCCCGAGGTTATCCTCAGGATTAAGGAAGCGGTGGAGATACCGGTTATGGCCAAAGTCCGCATCGGCCACTTTGTGGAAGCGCAGATCCTCGAAGCGCTGGGCGTTGATTATATTGACGAGAGTGAGGTCTTGACCCCGGCGGATGAGGAGAACCATATAGATAAACACCAGTTTAAGACCCCGTTTGTCTGCGGCGCCCGCAACCTGGGGGAGGCTTTGCGCCGGATTGCAGAAGGCGCGGTCATGATCAGAACCAAAGGGGAAGCAGGCACCGGCGACGTGGTCGAAGCGGTCCGGCACGTCCGTACCGTAACCAGGGAGATCGCCGAGTTGCAGGCGATGGACGACGCGGAGATCAAGGCCAAAGCCGCGGAAATGCGGGTACCGGAAGAACTCGTGTTGGAGGTAAAGAAACTGGGGCGGCTGCCGGTGATGAACTTTGCCGCCGGCGGGATTGCGACCCCGGCTGATGCCGCCTTGATGATGCAGTTGGGCTGTGACGGCGTTTTTGTCGGTTCGGGGATCTTCAAGTCGGAGAACCCCGCCGCCCGCGCCCGCGCCATTGTCAAGGCAACCAAGCATTTTGCCGACCCGGAAGTCCTGGCGGAAGTATCGCGCGGGCTCGGCAGCGCCATGCCCGGGCTTTCCGTCGCCAGCCTGGGGCCGGCGGAGCGTATGTCCGGCAGAGGGTAAAAGGGGTTGCGGAAGCGCCGTTCTCTGCAGGAAACTTGCGAGAGAGGTTAAGCTTTGGTAAAACTCCTTTTCCTCACAGTTGAAATAAGCTATGCTGGAAGAGGGAGGTTCGCGGCCAGCGTCCATCCCTCATAAGAAAGGATTAGTTTGTGCTTTCAATCACAAACTTGGAAGAAAGAAGGGAGGTAACAAAGTTGGGAAAACTTCTGGAGATCCGTTGGCACGGCCGTGGGGGGCAAGGAGCCAAGACCGGCGCCCTTTTATTGGGTGAGGTACTGGTAAACACCGGCAAATTTATGCAGGCATTCCCTGATTACGGTCCGGAGCGGATGGGCGCGCCGATGAGAGCATATAATCGAATCAGCGACGAACCCATTTCCATTCATTCAGGTGTGACCAATCCGGAAGTTGTTGTCGTACTTGATGCCACTTTGTTGGGGAAGGTTGATGTTACGGCAGGCTTGCCTGAGGAGGGTGTTCTGATTGTGAACACCCAGAAAGCCCCCGGAGAGGTCCGGAAACAATTGGGCCTGTCCGGACGGAAGATCTTCACGATCGATGCCAACAAAATATCCCAGGAAACGATTGGCCGCATCATACCCAACACCCCGATGCTGGGTGCGTTGGTGAAAGTGACCGGGCTGGTCGATTATGATCATCTGATCGCCAATGCCAGGAAGACGTTGACTAAGAAATTCCAACGCAAGCCTGAGGTGATAGATGGTAATATCAAAGCCATTGAACAGGCTTACCAGGAGGTGCGCGGTGAATGACCAAGGGTTGGAAAGAGTTGCCGGAAGGCGGCCTGATTACGGAGGCCGGTAACGCCCACAAATACGAGACCGGAGACTGGCGTAACCTCCGCCCGGTGCATAACCCGGAAAAGTGCATAAATTGCCTTTTCTGCTGGATCTACTGCCCCGATTCCGCCATCATTGTCAAAGACGGGAAAGTAGTGGGGATTGACTATGCCCACTGCAAGGGGTGCGGGATCTGCGCCCGGGAGTGCCCGGACAGAGTGAAGGCCATCGAGATGGTGGATGAAAGTGAGTTCGAGTGAGTATTTGGTTAAGGCTATTCTTTTTCAAGGTCAGGTATGAAGAGACTGAAAGGGGGAGAAGTTAGTGGCGACCAAAGAGTTAGTCGCCCGGACCGGGAATGAAGCCATGGCCGAGGCCATGCGGCAGATTAATCCGGATGTCGTGGCGGCTTACCCCATAACTCCCGCCACAGAGATCGTCCAGCTCTTTTCGGCGTATGTTGCGGACGGACTTGTCGATACGGAATTTGTTACCGTCGAGAGCGAACACTCGGCGATGAGCGCATGCGTGGGAGCTTCGACCGCCGGAGCCCGGGTGATGACGGGTACCTCCTCACAGGGTCTGATCCTGATGGCGGAGATCCTTTATATCGCGGCGGGCCTGCGGTGCCCGATCGTTTTGGCTGAGGTCAACCGGGCGCTGTCTTCGCCGATTAACATCCACTGTGACCACAGTGACACAATGAGTGTCCGGGACAGCGGCTGGATCCAGATTTTCTCCGAGAACTCCCAGGAGGCCTACGATAATATGATCCAGGCCGTGCGGATTGCGGAACACATGGATGTGCGCCTCCCGGTTATGGTGACCACGGACGGTTTTATCATCAGTCATGGCCTGGAAGCCATCAGCTTGCTTGAAGATAAGGAAGTCCAGGATTTTATCGGGCCTTATAAAGCCGCTTATTCCCTTTTGGATGTGGAAAAACCGATTACCGTCGGCGGCTTGGACTTCACCGACTTCTACTTTGAGCACCGCCGGCAGACGGCGGAAGCCATGCAGAACGCCAAGAAAGTCATCCTTGACGTAGGGCGGGAATTCGGCGAGAAATTTGGCCGCAGTTACGGTTTCTTTGAAGGGTACAAGCTGGAAGATGCTGAGATCGCCCTGGTCCTCCTTGGCTCCACCGCCGGCACAGCGCGGGTGGCCGTGGACCAACTGCGGGCGGCCGGTGTCAAGTGCGGCCTGTTGAAACTGCGGGTCTTCCGGCCCTTCCCCGCTGCCGAACTGGCGGAAGCTTTGAAGCACCTGAAAGCCATCGCGGTCATGGACCGCTCGGATTCGCTTTCTACTGCCGGCGGCCCGCTCTTTACGGATGTCCGCTCCGCCCTTTACGACCTGCCGGAGCGCCCGGCGATCGTCAACTATATCTACGGATTGGGCGGCCGGGACATCACCGTGGAGGATCTGGAAGGAATCTACCGGGAATTGCAGAGAATATCCGGAGGCGGCCAGGTACAGGAGACCATTCAGTATCTGGGCGTTCGGGAATAAGGAGGTGCAGCAATGGCCAATCTGAAACAACTGGCAGCCAAAGAAGACCTTTTGACCGGAGGACACCGGGCTTGCGCCGGTTGTGCGGCGCCAATCATTGTCCGTCAGGTCCTCTTGGCGGCGGAGCATCCGGTAGTGGTCGGCAGTGCCACCGGTTGCCTGGAAGTGACCACCACCCTGTTCCCCTATACCGCCTGGAAAGTCCCGTTTATTCATAATGCCTTCGAGAATTCCGCGGCGACAGTCAGCGGGGTTGAGGCCGCTTATCAATCCCTGAAGAGGCAAGGGAAATACGATAAAGAGGTCAGGTTCATTGCCTTTGGGGGTGACGGAGGCACCTATGATATCGGGCTGCAGTCGCTTTCCGGCGCCATGGAACGCGGCCACCAGATGCTTTATATCTGCTATGACAACCACGCCTATATGAACACGGGAATCCAGCGTTCCAGCGCTACCCCGTTGGGGGCGCACACCACGACCAGCCCGGCCGGGAAAGTAATCCCCGGGAAGAAACAGTACCGTAAAGACTTGACCGCGATCATGGTGGCGCATAACATTCCCTATGTGGCGCAGACCTCCGTCAGCCATTGGCGGGATCTGGTCACCAAGGTCAAAAAGGCGTTGGATACACCTGGCCCTACCTTTATCAATGTCCTTTCCCCTTGCCGTTTGGGTTGGGGCTTTAAGCCGGAGGACACGATTGAACTGGCGCGGGAAGCGGTGGAGAATTGCTTCTGGCCCTTGTACGAGGTGGAAAACGGCGTTTACAAGCTGACCTACAAACCGAAGGAGAAAAAACCGGTTGTGGACTGGCTGAAAAAGCAAACCCGTTTCCGGCACCTGTTCAAGCCCGGTAACGAAGAGTTGCTGGCCAAGGTCCAGGAGTATATCGACACCGAATGGGAAAAGCTGCTGCAGAAATGTGGCGTTGAGTAAGGAAGGCAGCTGGAGACAGGAAAAGAGAAAGCAGAAAACAAGGGGCCGATGGGCCTCTTGTTTTTACATAAAGAAAAACCCGCTTTCACCGCCGGGGTCGGAATATCCGGTTGGAAATTAAAAGAAGTAAGAAGGAGGCCGGTTATGGACTGGGAAAAAACATTGGAAGCCAATATTGACCGCTTGCGGGGGAATGAATACCCGGGAAGAGGCATTATTATCGGCCTCAGCCCGGACGGAAAGAACTTTATTCAGGTGTACTGGCTGATGGGGAGAAGCGCGGCCAGCCGCAACCGGATCCTGGTACCCGAAGGGGAGTTTGTCAAAACGGCGGTTCCCGGGGGCGAGCAGGCGGGGGACCCTTCCCTCCTCCTGTATTACCCGGTGAAACACTGGGACGAAAGCCATATTGTGAGCAATGGTGACCAGACCGATACCATCTATTCAGCCCTGCAAAAGGGGGCAGGTTTTGCCGAGGCTCTGGCCACCCGGACCTTTGAGCCTGATCCGCCCCATTACACGCCGCGGATCTCCGGTTTGGTGGAGCTCAATAACGCGGAATGCGCCTACCGCCTGGCGATCGTCAAAACGGTGGAAGGTTCCCCGGAGTCTTGTACCAGGCAGTATTTTTACTACGAAAAAGGGATCCCGGGAATAGGCCACTGCATCCATACTTATGCCGGCAACGGTAACCCGTTGCCCTCCTTTCAGGGGGAGCCCTTTACCGTCAAGGTCTTTGACGATCTCCGGACAACAGCCCGGTATTACTGGGAGCTTCTCCATGAAGAGAATAAAGTTGCCCTCCTGGCCAAGGCGATTAACCGCCGGACCGGGGAGAGCCGCTTGGAGATCATAAACAAGAAGGAAGAGCAGTAGCGCGTCTTGCACCCGGAAAAAACTAAAGGGTGGAGATGGAAAAAAGGAGGTAAGCGATGATGGATGCCTTGACCGCATTAAAGACCCGCCGTAGTGTCCGGCAGTTTGCCGGGAAGGAAGTCCCTGAAGAGCACCTGCGGGAGATTGTCGACTGCGCACGGCTGGCGGCCACCGCCCGGAATGAGCAGCCGTGGGAGTTTGTGGTCGTCCGTACGCCAGCCCTCCGGCAAGAGATCGCCCGGCTCGCTGATTACGGGCGGTTTATTGCGGACGCCCCGGCTTGCCTGGCGGTCTTCTGCAAGGAGACCAAATACTACCTGGAAGACGGGGCGGCGGCAACGGAAAACGCTCTTATCGCCGCGCATGCCTTGGGCCTTGCCTCCTGCTGGGTGGCGGGGGACAAAAAGGAGTATGCCGAAGCCGTCCGGGAGTTGCTGGGTCTCCCTGCGGGCTACAAACTGATCTCCCTGGTGGCCATCGGTTACCCGGCCGAGGGCAAGGTCGCCGGGCCGCCAAAGCGGGAACTGGAAGCGGTTCTTCACTGGGAAAAATTTAGCCGCAGTGAATGACTGCGGCAATAACTACATTATTTTATTATTAATGGAGAACCGTTTATATGGGGAAAAGTTGTTTGGATGGAAATAATCACCCGTTAACGGGTGATTATTCTTTTTTACCGGCCCCGAAATACTCCTGGAGAAAAGCGAGGTCGATCTCGGGGTAGACCGGGTATTGTTCCAGGAGGTCCCGGACCCGGCTGCGGGCAGTGGCCGCCACCTTTTCATCGATTAGATAAAGGGCTTTGCTGGGTTTACCGGCGTTTTTCCCTTTCTCCACCGTCTTAGGGCTCGTGTTGGCCAAGACATATTTGATGACCGTTGCTATTTCCCGCATTTCCGCCTCGCCCATTCCCAAGGTGGTAATGGCGGCGGTCCCCAAACGGAGCCCGCTGGTGTACCAGGCGCCGTGGGGATCAAAGGGCAGCGCATTCCGGTTCAGGGTTATGCCGCAGGCCCGCAGGACACTCTCCGCCTGGCGTCCGGTTAAGCCAAAGGAAGTATAGACGTCAATTAAGAGCATGTGGTTGTCCGTGCCGTTGGTGGCAACCTTCATTCCCTCTTCCATACAGGCGGCAGCCAAGGCCTGGGAGTTCTCCACAACTTTATGGGCGTATTCCCGGAAGCCCGGGCTGGAGGCTTCAGTCAAGGCGACCGCCTTGGCGGCCAGCATATGGGGGAGAGGGCCGCCGATCACATAGGGACAGCCTTTATCCACATAATCCGCAAACTCCCGGGTGCAGAGGATCATCCCGCCCCGCGGGCCACGGAGGGTCTTATGGGTGGTGGTGGTAACAATGTGGGCGTGGGGCACCGGGTTCAAATCACCGGTGAAGACCCCGCCTGCTACCAGACCGGCAAAATGCGCCATATCCACCATCAGGACGGCATCGACTTTATCGGCGATCTCCCGCAGGCGCCGGTAGTTGATGGCCCGGGGGTAAGCGCTGTATCCGGCGAGCAAAATCAAGGGCTTGACTTTGAGGACTAACTCCTCGATCTGGTCGTAATCGAGGAGGCCGGTCTCGGGGTTCACATTATAACTGTATGTTTCAAAAAGGGAACCGGAGATGTTGTGCCGGTAACCATGGGTCAGGTGCCCGCCGGAGAAAAGATCCAGGGCGACCAGACGCTGGGCATGCATCTTTTGGCGGATCCTGTTCCAATCATCAGCAGAGAGTTTAAGCGGGTTCTCTTCACCCAGTTCCTCCAGGGCCGGGGTTTGCACCCGCGCGCTGAGGATTGCCCAAAAAGCAATGAGGTTCGCGTCGGCGCCGCTGTGGGGCTGGACGTAAGCATGATCGCAGCCAAAGAGCCGGCAGGCGGTGGCACAGGCATACTCCTCGATGGCGTCGATATTATCGCATCCCGCGTAAAACCGGTGTCCCGGGTAACCCTCGGCATATTTGTCTGTTAAAAGGTTGCCCATGGCCAATTGGGTGTTAAGGGAGGAATAGTTTTCACTGGCGATTAATTTCAGGTTTTCTCTTTGCGCGGCAAGTTCATGGACGATCGAAGCGGCGGTTTCCGGTGAAATCTTGGCCACTTCGGTCAGGGCGGCTATATAAGCTAGAAATCCCGGTTCAACCTTATCCGGGTTGGTCCTTTCCAGATAGGCTTTGATAGCTTGGTGGGTCATGTCGGCTCCTCCTCACTTCGCGCTTGTGTGCAAAATTCACCGCTCGTAACCGGTTTTTTCCTCTTTGTTCTGTGCCTGCGTACTTAAGATATTAATTTAAAAATTATAGCATATTTATCGAAAAAATGCAAAGAAAACCGGAGGAAAGGCGCGTGTCAAAAACTAGCAAGTGGCCTGGCAAACCAAGACCTTCCTCCGTAACTACAATAAAATTGCTGTTATTGACAGCGCGGGGATGGATCAGGTACAATAACCCTGACTCAATACGTTTTCGTTTATAGAACTATAGAACTATAGAACAAACCGCAGCCTTTATTCCGGTCAAAGGTCCCGGAGGCACGGATACTTTTCCCGGTTGCGCCAGCCGGATAGCTGCGGAGAGGTGGGCGAAGATGTCACAAATCATGATTGAGCTGGCAAATGTTACAAAGATTTTTGGGCAGGGCGAGAAACGGGTTGTTGCCCTGGATAATGTAAGTTTAAAGATTAAGAAAGGCGAGATCTTTGGGATCATTGGGTTAAGCGGCGCCGGGAAGAGCACCTTGATCCGGTGTATTAATAAATTGGAGGTTCCCCAGGCGGGAACGATCACCATTGCCGGGCAAGAGATCACGAGATTAAAAGGGAAAGAACTGCGGAAGACCAGGAGAAAGATTGGGATGATCTTCCAGCATTTCAACCTCCTTTCCTCCCGTACCGTCTATGGCAATATTGCTTTCCCCCTGGAGATTGCCGGGGTTAAACGGTCCGAGATCAAAGAGCGGGTCCTTTCCCTAATCGACCTGGTCGGGCTCTCCGATAAAATATCCGCTTATCCGGCGGAGTTAAGCGGCGGGCAAAAACAACGGGTGGGGATCGCCCGCGCATTGGCCAGCAATCCGGAGGTGCTCCTCTGTGATGAGGCCACCTCGGCCCTGGATCCGGAAACCACCAAGTCCATCCTGGGGCTGCTGCAAGATGTCAATCAACGCTTCAACCTGACGATTGTCCTGATTACCCACCAGATGAATGTGATTAAGGAGATCTGTGATACCGTAGCCGTAATCGAAGACGGGCGCATCGTCGAGCAGGGGCCGGTGGTGGAGGTTTTTGCCCGTCCCCGGACCCCGGCGGCCCGCCGTTTTATGAAGAGTGTCCTGCCGACGGAGATTCCCGCGGAAATCCAAGAGCGGGCTTTAAGGATGGACGACCGGAAACAGGGCGGGAAGACCGTGCGGATCTCTTTTGTCGGGGATGTGGCCGGCGAACCGGTGATCTCCTCCCTGATCCAGAAGTTCCAAGTTGATGTCAATATTCTCTATGCCAACCTGGACTATATTAAGAATACCCCCTTTGGCTCCCTGATCATCGATTTGATGGGCGAGAATCAAAAGATCGAAGCAGCCATGGAGTTTTTAAAAGACCGGGGGTTGGAGCTGGAGGTGTTGAACGGTGGTGTGGAACCTACTGCTTAGGGCCTTATGGGAAACCCTGTATATGGTTGGGGCCTCCCTGGTTTTATCCGCCCTCGTTGGAGTCCCATTAGGCATTGTTCTGGTAATCACCGAGCCGCGGCATATTAAACCGGCGCCGCTCATTCATAAAGTATTGTCGACCATCATTAATATCGGGCGCTCCCTGCCTTTTATCATTCTCCTGGTGGCAATCATCCCCTTTACCCGCTGGTTGGTGGGGACCTCCATCGGGACGACCGGGGCCATTGTCCCTCTAACGGTCAGTGCGATCCCGTTCGTGGCCCGGGTGGTGGAAACGGCCCTGCTCGAAATTGACCGGGGAGTGATTGAGGCGGCCCAAGCGATGGGGGCCAGTACCAGCCAGATTATTACCAAGGTCATGATCCCGGAGGCCGTACCGGGGCTGATTTTAGGTTTGACCATGGTGGCGGTTAATCTCATCGGTTACTCGGCGATGGCCGGCGCCGTCGGCGGCGGCGGGCTTGGGGACCTGTCAATTCGCTACGGTTACCAGCGCTTCCGCGGGGATATCATGTTCTTTACCGTGGTGATCCTGGTGGCCATTGTCCAAGGGCTCCAGTCCTGCGGCAGTTGGTTGGCCGCCCGCTTGAACCGCCGCTAGCCTGCTGGCTTGACTACAATTAAAGCGGTTTCACCTGGCACCAACCGGCAAAAATCAAACGTTGCGGTGGGACAGAGAAAACGATAAAATGTTGAAAAAAAGGGGAGGGGAAGAGATGAACAAAAAAAGGTTATTGGTATTGTGCTTGGTTTTCTTGGTCGGGCTGTTGGGCCTTTCGTCCCTCTTTTCCGCTGGGGCCAAGGTTTTGAAAGTAGGGGCATCGCCCACACCCCACGCGGAGATTTTGGCTGTGATTAAACCCATTTTGGCGCAGGAGGGTATTGAACTCGAAATTATCGAGTTCCAAGATTACGTCCAGCCCAATTTGGCCTTGGCGGAGGGAGAGTTGGACGCCAACTTTTTCCAACACATTCCCTATCTTGAACAGTTTGCCAAGGATCACCGGTTGGCCATAACTTACATCGCCAAAGTGCATATCGAGCCGATGGGTGTCTACTCAAGAAAAATTAAGTCGCTGGCGGAATTAAAGGACCGGGCTGTTGTTGCCATCCCCAATGACCCGACCAACTGCGGGCGCGCCCTTTTACTTCTGGAGCAGGCGCAGTTAATCGAGTTGAGAAAGGGTGTCGGGTTGACCGCCACCGAGCTGGATATTGCCAAGAACCCGAAGAACCTGCAGGTCAGACCCTTGGAAGCTGCGCAACTACCGCGGGTTTTGGACGAAGTCGATTTGGCGGTGATCAATACCAACTATGCGCTCCCGGCCAAATTGGTTCCGACCAGGGATGCCTTGTTCATTGAGGGCAGCGAGTCGCCTTATGCCAATGTCCTGGCGGTCCGGGAAAAAGATAAGAACGATCCGGCCCTGCAGAAGCTGGCGAAAGCTCTGAACAGCAGCGTGGTTAAGGATTATTTGCTCGAAAACTACCAGGGAGATATCGTTCCCGCTTTCTAGAGGAGATAGTAACCTTCATCCTTCATAAGAACGGGACCTCGCGCCTTTTGAAGGGCTCGCGGGGTCTCTTTTTGATCCTTTTGTTTTTGCTCTTGCTATCTCCATGTTTACCTGTTGAAAAAAGAATATGGTTGCTACGGCTGCTACCAGTTAGTGTAAAATTACTGTAGGTCTTTGCAGGAAATAACTTATGGAAAAAAGA
>ERZ773359.1886-NODE-1886-length-27808-cov-9.936836_pt1 | contig 27808 bp, 32 predicted proteins | sample MGYA00374955_ERZ773359 | MGnify/ENA primary metagenome ERZ773359 (study PRJEB29098, sample SAMN04486028) | biogas fermenter metagenome | study: EMG produced TPA metagenomics assembly of the Biogas fermentation microbial communities from Germany - Plant 4 DNA1...
AGACACCGCCCTTTCACGGCGGTAACCGGGGTTCGAATCCCCGTAGGGTCACCATATTATGAAAGAGCTGTAGAAAAATCTACAGCTCTTTTTTTATCTATCTTTAAGGTGCCTATTTAGCTTCCCATCTATAGTATCTTAAATCGGGGCCGAAAAACTTTAAAGGTATAAACCTATCCAGTATTCGTGAGAACACCCTATCGGTATAGGTTTCTGAAATCTCCTTGGGGGTTAAGTTGGTGGATATTATGGTCTTGGTATTATTAATTAGCCTGGTATTGACTATGTTAAATATTTCTGCATTGGTAAAAGCATTAGATAATTCCGTTCCCAAATCGTCTATTATAAGTAAGTCTGCTTCGAATAGTAAGTCATATTCCCAATCGTTAAACCTCTTTGAATCCTTACCAAATCTTCTCTTTTCAATTATTTCAAGGATTTTAAAGGCAGTTTGGTATATCACTATTTTATTCCTATCCAGTAAAGCCTTAGCAATACAGTTACACATAAAGGTCTTTCCTAAACCAGTAGAACCATAGAATAATAGATTTTCTCCATTATCATCGTCGAAGTTATTTACAAAACCCTCACATATGCTGGTGATATTGGCCATATTTTCCCTAGGGGTTAAGCTTTCCCCCTCCACAGGCTGGTCTGGAAATATATTTATATTAAAGGTCTGGAAGTTTTCCTTCTTTAATACATTCTCAATATTAGACATCTTATAAGCCCTACTTATAAGGGCTTGTTTTAAACAAGTACATTTATCCCCATTGGATAGATAACCGGTATCATTACACTTATTGCACTCATATATGGGTTCAAGGTAGTCTAGTGGAATATTGTTTTCAGTTAGTAGATAGGCCTTTTCCATCTTAAGTTTTTCTATTCTCTCCTTAATTTTTTCTGCATTCCTTCTATAGTTTTCAGGATTCTCTATAACAGCCTTAGATAGTTCTAGACCCGTTTCCTGTATAGCCTTATCGATCTCTTTTATCCTAGGAACTCTATTATATATCTTTTGAATCCTTATATTTTGTTCATATAAGGCCTTATCCCTCTTCTTTTCATATTCCACTAATATCTCCCTTAGAATTTCTTTATACATTACTTGCCTTCTTCCTTTCCTTTAAAATAATATTCTTCCCGCTTTCTCCTTGCAATTTCCTCTAATTGCTCCGCTGAATAATTAGACGTCCTCTGTTGAAAATTATGAAACTTAGTTTTAGTAAGCCTTATGGTTCTGTCTACATTGTAATCCTTTTTGTCCTTTTTATCGGGTAACCTATCCTTCTCCTCTATTTCATCTACAGTCCTTATACCTTTATTATACCAGGAAGTCAACACTCCATCTATATAGTTGATACTGGGGTTAGAAGTTTTCTTAGAGTTTTCACAGCCTTTAAGGACTAAATCCATAGGGAAGTTATATTCCTCAAACCATTTATCTATTACCTTCATCTCTCCAACACTTGGAAGTCTGTTCCCATATCCTAGGTATTTCATGATCTTTTCGTACCTATAATACTTTTCATCAGTCCTTTTAAAGTGTTCCTGCAGGGCTTCTATGTTGGTTATTCCTTGATCATACCAGTTTCTGACTATGCCCCCGATGTAGTTTATATTCCTCTTTCCCTTTTTCTCTATACCATAGAAGAAGGCTTTTACTATTATATCTGGGTTCATATTATAGTTATGGATCCACTCCAATATCTTCTTTTTCTCATTGGGTACCAAGGGTCTTCTAATTATATAGTCGATTTCGTTAAACATCTTGTTTATGGCAGGTATCTGATTGGCATCAATCAAATCCTCTACATCACAGGTGTAGCTTTTCTTATTAATTTCTTCTCCTACGCTAATAGGCCTGTAGTTATTTTTTATATACAATTGTTTAAGGTTTAAAAACTTAACCTTATAGTTGAATTTATCCTCTTTATCTTCATGTATCTTTTCGATTATCCCCTTCTTTTCCCAAAAATCCCAGGCATTTAGTACATCGGATAGGGGTATGTCCAAATGTTTTGCTATGGTTCTATTATCTACCTGAATATTAGTATCCTTATCGTAGGCATATTTATATCCAAGTAGATACACCTTAACATAGGTGCCATTGGCCATAGGCATGAAATCGTTGATAAAGATATTCTCAATAGGGGTGTCCCCTAAGTCTATTTCAGTAGTCTCAATTACAAAGCCCATCTTACCCCCCCTCCTATAAAACTACCTGCTTAAAATGGGATAACATTTCCTTGCAGATGTCCCCTCTTCCTGCCATATCCTCCATAATATCCATGGCTTTCCTCGGAGTCATCCCTTCCCTATAAGGTCTATCTTCCGTTAAAGCTTGGAAGACATCGGCTAAAGTTATAATTTGGTCTTCCCTACTTATCCTTTGCCAATCCAGCTTTTCTGGATAGCCAGTACCATTTAGCTTCTCATGGTGGTTTCCAGCCCATTCCGCAATATCCTCCAAGCCCTCCACCTGTTTTAGTATCAGCTTGGTATAATAGGCATGGGACTTAATCCTTTGGAACTCCTTATAATCTAATTTACCTGGTTTTTCTAATATTTCAGAGGGTATTACAAATTTCCCAATGTCGTGTAAATTGGCAGCTATAACCAATTTTTTAACCATTATAGGATTATATCCCAAATAGCTGGCAAAATTACCTACTATTTCAGAAATCCCCTTGGTATGTTCATAGGTAAATCTGCTTTTGGAGTCTATTAACATGGCGAAGGCTTCCGATATCTTAAAGAGGTCATCCATATCTATACATACATTCTTTCCAGGCTCTATATCCCTTAGGGCTTGTTCGATATTGGTAGACCTTAAATCGAACCAAAACTTTTCCTTCTTTGTGACCTCATAAAATACCTGGCATATATCTTCATTAAATCGCTTATTCTTATTAGCTTCTAACCATCTACTTATTTGGTCTAAATTGACAATATAGCTTTCATCCTCAATCCTTCTTAGGAAAAAAAGTTCAAAATAATCAGCTAAGCTGATTATCTGACAGACTAAGGGAATTTTCTCCCCCTTTAAACCAAAGGGGCCTGTCCCCTGCCATTCCTCATGGTGATATAGGATATATTCTTTCATCCTATCCTTTAGGGGTAGTTTTTCCAATATCTTATAGCCAGTGTAGCAATGGTCCCTTTTCAGCTCCTTGTCAAAATGAATCCGTTCCACATTATGCCTGGATAGATAGCCTGCCATACCTATATCATGGATTAGGCTTGTATAATATATATCTATAAGGTCCTCCTTGTCCAACTCCATCTCTTCAGCTATACAATTGGCTATATAAGCAGTCCTTCTTGAATGGTTATAGTATCTGTTTTCTGCTACATCCAATGCAAAGGAAAAACTACTCAGTAATTGACCTAATCTTATCCTAAGCTTTTGCTCCATCGGAATCCTCCCTTGTTCCCAAAAAACTTTTTACATCTACCTTCATCTTGTATATATAATTATATACCTTTCCTCCTTTTATTACAAAAGCAGACGATTCTTCGACAAAATACGGATTGTTAAAATCTATCTTTTGGTCAAAAAATTCCTTTAAATACCTATCTACTATCCTAAATCCGCATTTCTCATAACACCTAATGGCCCTTTTATTGAACTCCGCTACTTCTAAAAACATCCTCTTCATCTTCCACTCAAAAAAATAGTACTCCAAATAGCTGGTTATGGTTTCTGTGCCATAGCCTTTGTTTACAAAGTTGGGGTCGAATACTATTCCCAGTACTGAATCCTTCCAAATTCGCCTTATATCCTTAATTCCCATATAGCCAATCAATCTATCGTCTTCATTGAATACTCCATAGTATCTATTGCTTCCCTTCCCCGTTTTAAAATTGTACCATTCTTCTATCTCTTGGTCGGTTAAACAAGGCAGATTATAATCTGAAAGCAAAGGGTTTTTATGATGTCCCCAATTTTTGATAAAATAAGCATCCTCTAACTTTAAGGGGCTTATCCTGACTCTATTCCCTCTTATCTCCATATAAACTCCACTTCCTATCAGCTTATTTAAGAAATTAATACTTCGAAGAAGCTAATACTTCTTCGAAGTATGGACCTTACCGATTCATCTTTAATAATTCTTCCCCAAAAGCCTTTCCATATTCTACTGCCTCATCTAGAGAATCTTCAAAGGGGATAAAGCAGCATCTTATACCCTCTTCAAATACCTTTAATTTTAGATTCTTAAGATTATCCTGAATTATCTTTAAGGCTTCTCCGCTCCATCCAAAGGAACCGAAGACCCCTGCTAATTTCCCCCTATTTCTAACGGGATTTATTATAGCAAATAATTGATATATTGGCTTTAAGGTGTTTTGGTTTATGGTTGGAGAACCAATTATTATGGCTGTACTCTTTTCAATCTTTTCTTCCAAACTGGATATATCTACTAACTCTATATCCATCAGCTCTACATCTATATCTCCAGCCATTTTTATTCCTTCCGCTATCTTTTCCCCAATCTTTCCTGTATTTCCATAGGCCGATACATAGGGCATAAATACCTTATGCTTTACTACCCTTTCCTCCGTATCCTCTGCCATCTTTTTACTCCATTCCACATACTTTTTCCAATTAGAACGCAGTATTGGGCCGTGGCCAGTACAGATTATATCAATATCTAAATCCTTAATCTTGTCTATAGCCTCTAACATGTAGTTGCTAAAGGGCTTTAGAATTACCCTAAAATAATATTCAAAGGCATCGTCAAAATCGTCCACTAAATCGTCAAACATCCTTTCATCACAATAATGGCATCCGAATACATCACAGGTGAATAGTATCTTGTCCTCTTCTAGGTAGGTAAGCATGGTGTCTGGCCAATGGAGAAAGGGGGCGGAAATGAATTTAAGGGTTTTGTTTCCCAAGCTCAGCTCATCTCCATGGGAAACTATTTTATACTTAAACTCCTTATCCACCATATTCTTTAAGAAGTTAATAGCAGATCTGCTTGCCACTACCGTTGCATTGGTGGCTAGGTCTAATAGATGGGTTAGGGTTCCAGAATGGTCTGGTTCGGTGTGGTTTAACACAATATAATCTATATCCTCAAAATCCACTACTTTTCTTATCTTATCCAAATAAACGTCCTTGAAAGGCTCCTTGGTAGTTTCTACTATAGCCTTTTTATCTCCATCTATAAAATAGGAATTATAGGTGGTACCGTACTTAGTTTCCATTACTACATCAAAAGTTATCAATCCTGGGTCTAATACGCCTATCCATTTTACGCTATCGGTTACGGATAGAACCTTGTTGTCCATAAGAAAACCTCCCTTTACTATATACTCCCATACTTTGGCAGTATATATTTACCCAGGAATAAACTTTATTTAACTACTCCCTTATATTCTCCTTATTTAAGAATTTAGTAAACTCCTTCTTCCAAACCAGTTCTACAACCCCAGTTGGTCCATTCCTATGCTTTGCAATTATTACCTCTCCAATGTTCTTCTTATCTGAATCCTCGTGGTAGTATTCATCCCTATATAGGAAGAGTACTACGTCTGCATCCTGCTCTATGGCTCCTGATTCCCTTAAGTCCGAAAGGATAGGCCTATGGTCTGCCCTAAGTTCTGGAGCCCTAGAAAGTTGGGATAAGGCCAAAACAGGACAGTCCATTTCCTTTGCTAGGGCCTTAAGGCCCCTAGATATGGCAGATATCTCCTGCTGCCTGTTTTCATATCTAGCATCGGATTGCATCAACTGTAAGTAGTCAATGAGTATTAAATCTAGTCCCCTTTCTATCTTTAACCTCCTACACTTTGCCTTCATCTCCATCAGGGATATGCCGGCAGTATCATCTATAAAAATATTTGCTTGAGATAGGGGGGCCATGGCATCTATTACCTTTAGCCATTCGTCCTCATTTAACTTGCCACCTATTATCTTCTGTAAATCCACATGTGAAACGGAGCTTATCATCCTTTGCACCAGTTGCTCCTTGGACATTTCTAAGGAGAATATGGCGACGGTTGCATCGGCCTTAATTGCTGCATTGGTGGCAATATTTATCCCCAGGGCAGTTTTCCCCATGGAGGGCCTAGCAGCTAATAAAATCAGGTCTGAACTCTGTAAGCCAGATAGCTTCCTATCTAAATCGATGAATCCAGTAGTAAGGCCTGTCAACTCCCCTTCCATGGCTGCCATCTCTTCAATTTTGGAGAAACTATCTAATAATACCTCTTTTATAGGAGCAAAGCCTTCCTTATGACGACTTTGGGTAATGTCGAATATGCTTTTTTCCGCTTCTTCGATTATCCTGTTGACCTCTTCATTGCCTTCATAGCTTTTGGCCATTATCTCATCACAGGATTTTATTAAACGCCTCAATATAGCTTTTTCGGCTACTATATCGCAATAGTACTTTATATTAGAGGTTATAGCTACCCCACCGGATAATTCCGCCAAGTAGCTAACCCCTCCTAAATCTTCTAAGGTTCCCCTTCTCTTTAATTCCTCCGATAGGGTAATAAGGTCCACCGGCTCATTTCTATTGAATAACTCCACTATAGCCTTAAATATTTCCTTATTGGCCTCCTTGTAAAAATCCTCCGGCTGTAAGTGTTCAATAGCCGTATTTATGGCCTCCTTGTTGAGTATCATGGCTCCTAAAACGGATTGCTCTGCTTCTAAACTATGAGGTGGCACTTTTCCAAATGCATACGCTTCTATTGAAATCACCCCATTATCCTTCTACTACTTTAACCTTTAATTTAGCAGTTATTTCCGGGTAAACCCTTACTTCAACTAGGGTTTCCCCTATGCTTTTAATGTTGTCCTTCATCTCTATCTTTCTTCTATCCACATCTATATTGTGTTGTTTTTTTAGGTTTTCTGCTATATCCTTGGAAGTGATGGAACCGAATAGCTTTCCACCTTCCCCAGCCTTTCCCTTTAACTCAACACTTATGCTTTCTAGCTTTTCCTTTAACTTTAAGGCTTCCTCATGTTCCTTTTTTTCCTGTTCTGCTTCCAGTTTCTTTCTTTCCTTCCACTTCTCCAAATTGGCAGGTGTAGCTTCTATAGCTAGTTTTTTGGGAAACAGGAAGTTTCTTGCATATCCATCCTTGGCATTTACTAGATCACCTGCTTTTCCCAACCCTTTTACATCCTTTAGTAGGATTACCTTCATTTTTCCTCACCTTCCTTTAAGTATTCTTCTATAGTTTCAATTAGCAGCTCTTCTACCTCATCTATGGTCTTATCCTCTATTTGGGTTCCAGCACTAGTTAAATGGCCTCCTCCTCCTAACTTCTCCAGTATCAACTGAGCAGATATATTACCTAAGGATCTACCACTTATGTGTACCTTTTGACCCCATTGGGTTAAAACGAAGGAGGCTTCCACCCCGTCTATATTCAACAGGTCATTGGCAGATTGGGCAGCTATTAATATGGAATCCTCCAAATCCGATTCCAATCTACCTATTGCTATCTTTTCGAACAGGATCTTGGAATTTTTTATTACATCTGCCTTCTTTAAGTATATATTATAATCATCCCTAAATAACTGCCTTACATTGGTAGTATCAGCTCCTGCTCGTTTTAATATGGATGCAGCTTCAAAGGTTCTAACTCCCGTTTGAAATGTAAAATTCTTAGTGTCTACCGTTATACCAGCTAAAAGGGCATCGGCTTCAAACTTAGTCATTTCCAACTTATCCGACATATAGTAAAGCATTTCCGTTACTAACTCACAAGTAGATGAGGCGTAAGGTTCTAGATAGGTCAAAACTGGTTCTTCGATAAATTCAGCCCCCCGCCTATGGTGATCGATTACCACTATCTTATCTGTCAATTCTAAAAGCTCCGGTGCTTCTGCAAAACTAGGCCTATGATTGTCTACCATTATTAAGAGAGAAGATTCATTGACTACTTCTAAAGCATCCTCCGGACTCAATATTATGTCTAAATACTCTGGTGCTTCTTCAACCATCCTATTGTATATATTCCTAATAGATGGGTTTACCTTCTCCAATACCAAGTAAGCATCTTTCTTTCTATTCCGCACAGCCCTAATTATTCCGATGCTGGCACCAAAGGAGTCCATATCGGCATTTTTATGGCCCATTACGATTACTTCCTCCGCTTGATCGATTAACTGCATCAAAGCATGAGCGATAACCCTCGATCTGACCTTATTCCTCTTCTCTATTGCCTTGGTCTTTCCTCCATAAAAGCTTAGGTTGTTGTCTTCTTTAATAACCGCTTGGTCTCCGCCCCTACCCAGGGCAATATCTATGGCTGCTCTAGCAAATTCATAGTTTTCATAAGGATTCTTGCCATTTATTCCTACTCCCATACTCAAGGTTATAGATATTGGATTACCCTTATCTATTTCCCTAATCTGGTCCAAAATATCGAACCTCTTATCCTTAATTCTCTCCAAATCCCTATTATGGAATATGAACAGATATTTATCATTTTCATACTTTCGTACTAGCCCGTTATGTTTAGTCACATAAGAATTTATTACCTTGTCTATTTCCGCCAGCACTATTGGCCTATCCAATTCAGGAGTGGAGTTCTTTACTTCATCGTAATTATCTACATAGGCTAGACATACGGCTAATATTTCATCCTTATATCTATTATAAAGTTGGGCCTCATCCGTTTTATTAACCAGATAAAGCATTATAATATTTTCCCTAGTACTGATGGTCTTTTTGCTATCTACTACATTATAGTGAATTTCATAATATTGATCCTCATAGGCTACTTCTACTGGCTTTCTATCCTCATCCTCTAAAAGTCTTTCAACCTCCAATTGAGGCAATAGTTCGCCTATTTTTTTGTTTAAAAGGTCCTCATCTTCAAATAGATCCTTGAATCGGGTATTATACCAGGATATAGTCCCGTCCATTTCCAGTAAAACCAAGGGAAAAGGCATATTGAATACGGCATGTTTAGTGGCAGTATCGAATTCTTCTGCTAGACCTTCAATATACTTTTTCCATTCCTTCTCCTTATCCCTTATGGCAACAATATATTGATAGATTAAATATCCTAAGGCTACGGTTAACAATAGGGACAATAGGGGCTGGTAATAGGCTATTATAGCTATTAAAACCCCTATCATTATCAGATAGATTATTCCATCCTTCCATTTAAATATATTTCTATTATCCATACTTATCCTCCTAATGGAATTAAACCCTTCTCCTAAAACCCCTAAAATCGAATATGGTATCCAGTATTCCTATAAAGGGTAGAAATCCTGAAAGGGGTAAAACCAAGAATAAGACGATTAGGAGCCTAGGAATTACCCTTATTTTTCTTGCCTTTAGTTTATAGTCTATAACCGCTAATCCCTGTGTTAAAAATAGGAAGGATACAATTGCAGTCAGATTTACTAATATGGCCTCATAATAGAATAACTGTAATTTCCTTATTATAAAGGCTCCCAAAAACATGACAGCCGTTCCTAATAATATATTATTAGGAAGCTTAAATTTTGAAAATCCGGGGATGGAAACTATCCCATATCCAAGCCTTCTAAGGGATAGGGCGGCAAATAAATAGTTTACATAGCTTATAATAAAGGAAAAAATCATGGTTAAGGCAGGGACTATTAGGATTACGTATTCAAAGCGCTCCTCCATTAACTCCCTGGCCTTTGAAATTTCATAGTTAGATGACCCCAGCTCCTTTAAGGTATTTATCCAATAGTTTATGCTTTGATTGGAAAGGTCAGCCAATCTATTTACAAGGCTAGTGCCAGTCATATTTTTAGTAATAGTAGCCATTATTATTATTGAAAACAGAAGGGCCAAGGTGGAAACGGATAAAATAATAAAGGAATTTTTTCTCATTTTCATAGTATGGATAAGGGATATGCATAAAGGGGCGAAAAGCACCAATATCAATATACCCGACAGCATATCTAACATTAAACCGATGGATAGCGAAGACAAGATCAAGGCTAATAGAGCATGGTTTCTATCATTCATAAATCCTAGTATTATAAAGGGTAAGGGATATATGAATATGAAGCCTGAAAAATAATAGGTTCCCATTAGGACCAATATTATAGAAATAGTTATTGCAAATATAAACTCCACTATCTTCCTTTTAAAATCTGATTTCAAAGTCTTCACCCCTTCGCAATCAATTCCTATCAGCCTTTAAAAAAGTCATCAATTCATTTAAATCTCCATACCATTTCTCTATTTTATGCCCTTCCAGTATATTTAATTTTATCTTATCAATAAGACTTGATTCTATTTCTTCATAGCTTATTCCTAACCTTTTACTCAATAAAAAGGATAGTAGTATTATATTGGATATTAAATCCTCCAAATCTTCCTTTATATAATCTTCCCCCTTGGAAAGCAATTGATAAACTTCTGCAATGGTAACAAGTATTTCGCTTTTTAACCATTCTATGGTCCTTAAATTCCTTATTATATCCATATCCCTATTCTCGTCCATAATTTCACCCTTTAAATTTAAGTAAAAATAGTCTTATTAAAATAATACAGAGTATAATATTATATGTCAAACAAAAAAGAGAGGTTACTCCTCTCCTAATCTGCACTATATGGTAACAATGCAATTTGCCTTGCTCGTTTTATAGCCTTGGTTAATTCTCTTTGATGTTTTGCACAGTTACCAGTAATTCTTCTTGGAAGAATTTTTCCTCTTTCGGTAATATGCTTTTTTAATCTATTTATATCTTTATAATCTATATGTTCAACCTTATCTTGGCAAAATTCGCATACTCTTTTTCTTGGTTTAAATCTTCTTTGCACCTTTCTCCCTCCTTTTAGAATGGAATGTTGTCATCATCAACTGGCTCAAAACCATCTATTCCTGGGAAGTCTAAATCATCGCTAAAGCTTTGAGGAGCATTATCGTTACTCCACTCTAAAAACTTAACCCTATCTGCTACAACTTCAGTTATATACCTTCTTGAACCATCTCTAGCATCATAAGATCTAGACTGAATTCTTCCCTGAACAGCAGTAAGCCTTCCCTTAGCTAGATAGTTGGCGCAATGTTCTGCTTGTTTACCCCATACTACTATATTTATAAAGTCGGCTGTAGGCCGTCCCTGAGCTTCCAATTCCATTTTCTTCTCCTTGGAAAGCTGCTTATCTACGGCTAGACTAAAAGTTGCAACTGGTGTTCCTGTATTGGGAATATATCTTAGTTCCGGATCTCTGGTGAGCCTTCCAATTAATATTACACAATTCACAAAAAAACACCACCTTGGATTTATTCATCTTCCCTAATTAACATGTGCCTCATAACGCTATCGGAGATTTTGCACACTCTGTCTAGCTCTCTTACAACTTCTGGGGTAGACTCAAAGTTTACAACTACATAGTAGCCTTCTGTTAAATCGTTGATTTCATAAGCCAGTTTCCTGTTACCCCATTCATCTACATTTGAAATGGTGCCATTAGATTCGATGATATTTTTTAATCTGTCAAATTGTTGATTTCTTGCTTCCTCTTCTAGAGTAGGCACAAAAATAAATACTCCTTCGTACTTTCTCACTTCTTTCACCTCCTTTTGGACTAACGGCTCTAAAAAGAGCAAGGATTTATCTACTGAATTATACCATTAATATAAGTTTAGTGCAATAGAATGTTTGCTTTTTTTGAGGATTTATCTTTAAAAACAATTGTAATTTTTAACTCGTATTAATTTTAAGCTATTACAAAACTAAAATACCAAATAAAAAAATTTTACATAGACTTTACATTCCACCTACATTAGATTTAACATAAGCCCTTTATGCTTATATTGAATGAAATTTTAATATGAGAAAGGTAGGTAAGAATTCATGAAAAGATTTTTAGGTCTTTTATTAATCTTTACAGTTGTAATGGGAATAATATCTGGTTGTTCAAATAATAGCGATGGTTTTAAAGCCGACAGAACTATCAATGTGGTAACTAGAGAAGAAGGCTCGGGAACTCGAGGAGCTTTTGTGGAGATAGTGGGAATAATTGAAGAGGATGAAAATGGTGAAGAAGTGGATAGAACTTATGAAGAAGCCATAGTACAAAATAGCACCAATGCAGTTATGACTACCGTAGCAGGAGACGATTACAGTATAGGGTATATTTCCCTTGGTTCATTAAACGATACAGTAAAGGCTGTTCAAATAGATGGAGTTGAAGCTACTGCAGAAAATATATTAAGTGGTTCCTACAAGGTATCAAGACCTTTCAACTTAGCATATAAGGGAGATTTAAGCCTGGTAGCCCAAGACTTCCTAAACTTTATCCTAAGTAGCCAAGGACAAGAAGTTGTTGCTAATGAAGGGTATGTAAAAGCCAGTATCCAAACACCAAGCTATGAAGCAATTGGCAGCCATTCAGGTACTGTAGTGGTAGCAGGTTCTACTTCCGTTACTCCACTGATGGAAAAGCTGGCTGAAGCATATGAGAAATTACACCCAGACGTATCCATTGAAATTCAATCTACTGGCTCTTCAGCTGGTATGCAATCGGCCATGGAAGGTACAGCCGACATAGGCATGGCTTCAAGGGATTTAAAAGATTCAGAACTAGCTGAATTAACCAATGTGGTAATAGCCTTAGACGGCATTGCAGTTATAGTAAATAACAACAACCCAATTGAGAATTTAAGCCTTGAGAATTTAAAATCCATCTACATGGGTGAAATCACCAGCTGGAGTGAAATAGAATAAAATCCCTTTCAATCCATATATCCTAGCTTTAGTTTTGGATATATGGATTGAAAGTTCACATAGATAGAAAAATAGAAATGTAGGTGAAAAGATGAAATCTAAATCTATGGAAAGTATTATGAAAACCATATTCTTTATATCTGCAACCGTATCTATAATAGCCATAGTACTTATATGTATTTTTATTTTTGCTGGAGGAGTACCCTTTATTGCTGAATACGGATTAAAGGATTTCCTCCTAGGAAGAGAATGGCAGCCTAGTGACACCCCAGCAAGTTTTGGAATCCTTCCCATGATAACGGGCTCTATCTATGTTACCATAGGGGCAATTATATTAGGGGTTCCAATAGGGATTTTAACTGCTACCTATTTGGCTAAATTTTGCAATCATAAGGTATATAGATTCTTAAAACCCTGCATAAACTTGATGGCCGGAATTCCATCCATCGTTTATGGTTTTTTTGCTTTAGTGGTTTTAGTGCCCATAATTAGAGATATTTTTGGAGGAACTGGCATGAATATAATCACCGCCTCCATCTTATTGGGTATTATGATACTTCCTACCATTGTTAATATATCTGAATCGGCCATTAGGGCCGTTCCCCAAAGCTATTATGAGGGAAGCATTGCCCTTGGGGCCTCCCACGAAAGGGCCATTATATCGGTGGTACTTCCAGCTGCAAGGTCTGGAATACTTTCCAGCGTAATCCTTGGAATAGGCCGTGCTATTGGTGAAACTATGGCGGTTATTTTGGTAGCAGGTAATCAGGCCCGTATGCCAGCCGGCTTAACTAAAGGGGTTAGAACCCTTACCACCAATATAGTAATGGAGATGGCTTATGCTGCAGATGAGCATAGACAAGCTTTAATTGCAACGGCCACAGTATTATTCGTATTCATACTAATAATAAATGGAACTTTCTTAATAATAAAAAGGAGAGCTAACAATGGATAGAACTATAAGAAGCATAATTAGGATATCGACTTTTATTACATTTTCCACCTTATTTTTTATAATTGCCTACATTTTGATAAAGGGGATTCCTAGTTTAGACCTATCCCTCTTTCAGCTAGAATATACAACGGAAAATGTATCCCTTTTTCCAGCTATGGTAACCACCTTGATGTTGATAGCTTTGACTCTAATAATTGCAACGCCTATTGGAATATTTACTGCTTTTTATCTAGTAGAGTATGCAAAGAAGGATAGTAAGATTGTAGAAGCCATAAGAATCGCAACGGAAACCCTATCTGGTATACCTTCCATAGTATATGGATTATTTGGTATGTTATTCTTCGTCATAAGGCTTAATTTTAAATACTCCCTCTTGGCAGGAGCCTTAACGGTAGGGATTATGGTCCTCCCCCTTATAATTAGAACTGCAGAAGAAGCCTTGCTTTCTGTAGACAATTCCTTAAGGGAAGCTAGCTTTGGCCTTGGGGCTGGAAAACTTCGTACCATATTTAGAATAGTACTACCTGTTGCTATGCCTGGAATACTTTCTGGAGTGATACTGTCCATAGGTCGAATAGTTGGGGAAACGGCTGCTCTGATGTTTACACTGGGAACTGCAACCAAGATTCCAGAAGGACTGTTTTCATCTGGCCGTACTCTGGCCCTTCATATGTATGTACTTTCAACTGAAGGATTAAACGTTAACGAATCCTATGCAACTGGGGTAATCCTATTACTGGTGGTCTTAATTGTAAATGGATTATCCACCTTATTAAGTAATAAATTAGCAAAGGGGAATGAGGATGAGTAAATTTACTATAAAGGATATGAATTTATATTATGATAATTTCCATGCTTTAAAGGATATAAATATGGATATAGGGGAAAATGAAATAACTGCCTTAATCGGTCCTTCAGGCTGTGGGAAGTCTACCCTCTTAAAAAGCTTAAATCGAATGAACGATCTAGTTGAAGGCTGTAGAATTAAAGGAGAAATCCTACTAGATGGAGAAGATATATATAATGAGGATTTTGATGTAAACCTACTAAGAAAAAGGGTAGGAATGGTATTTCAAAAACCTAATCCCTTCCCAATGAGCATATACGATAATATAGCCTATGGCCCAAGGACTCATGGAATAAAGAATAAATCTCAATTAGACGAAATAGTAGAAAAAAGTTTAAGGGCTGCAGCTATTTGGGATGAGGTAAAGAATAATCTTAAAAGGAGTGCCCTTAGGCTTTCAGGTGGACAGCAACAAAGGCTTTGCATTGCAAGGGCACTAGCTGTGGAACCAGAGGTATTGCTTATGGATGAACCTACTTCCGCTTTAGACCCAATTTCCACAAGCAAGATCGAAGAATTGGTACAGGAATTAAAAAAACAATATACCATAGTAATTGTAACCCATAATATGCAGCAGGCTGCTAGAATCTCGGATAAAACTGCTTTTCTTCTGAGTGGTGAATTAATAGAGTTCGATTCAACGGTTCAGCTGTTTACAGTACCTAAAGATCAGCGTACAGAAAACTATATAACTGGTAGGTTTGGTTAACAAATTGAAAGGGTGGTAAAGGTGATCAGAAGTAGATTTGATAGAGAATTAGATTTACTTAATAGCGAGCTTATCGAGATGGGAAACTTGGTAGAAAGCGCTATTAAAATTGCAATAACGGCATTAAAGGAACAGAATGTGGAACTAGCTAAGAGGATTATAAAAGAGGATAATGAAATAGACGATATGGAGAGAAAGATAGAGCAGAGGTGCTTAAAACTATTATTGCAACAACAACCAGTTGCAAAAGACTTAAGATTTATCTCTTCTGCTTTGAAGATGATAACCGATATGGAGAGGATTGGAGACCAGGCAGCGGATATTTCTGAAATAGCCATAGGATTGGCTGGCCAAACCTACTTAAAAGAGTTGGTCCATATACCCCAAATGGCAGATGTGGCAATTGAGATGGTTAAAACCAGTATCGATTCCTTCGTAAGAAGGGATATAGAACTAGTTAAGAAAGTAATCTCCTACGATGACAAAGTAGACGAATTGTTTGATATAATTAAAGATGAGCTGGTAGATTTAATAAGGGAAAATATAGAATACAAAGAACAAGTTGTGGATTTATTGATGATAGCAAAATATTTAGAGAGGATAGGAGATCATGCTGAGAATATAGCAGAATGGGTATATTTTGCAATAGAAGGAGAGCATTATAGCTGGTAGGAGTGATTGAATGTCCTTAATATACTGTATTGAAGATGATGAGAACATTAGGGAGCTGGTAGTTTATGCCCTAAAAAATAATGGTTTTGAAGCTGTAGGCTTTGAAAACGGTGATAATTTATTTAATAACCCCATCCCCGATTTAATCATATTGGATATCATGCTGCCTGGCCATGACGGATATGCCATTTTAAAGAAGTTGAGGTCCAACTATAAAACAGAGGATATTCCCGTTATAATGCTTACAGCTAAAACCAGCGAATACGATAAGGTAAAATCCTTAGATATGGGGGCTGACGACTATATTGAAAAACCCTTTGGAATTATGGAATTGATATCCAGGGTTAAGGCCGTCCTGCGTCGCAGCACCAGAAGGGATAGGACTAAAGAATTAAATTTTAAGGGTATATCACTAGACTACGATAAACGGCTTGTTACAGTTAATGGAGAAGAGCTATCCCTCACCCATAAGGAATTTGAACTCCTATACTATCTGATGAGAAATCAAGGGATTGTATTATCTAGGAATCAGATAATGAATGAAGTATGGGGTTACGATTTTGAAGGAGAAACAAGAACCATCGATGTCCATATTAGAACTTTAAGGCTTAAGCTAGGGGATGGTGGAAAACATATTAAAACCATAAGGAATGTGGGCTATAAATTGGGGGATTAGATATGGAAAAAAAAATTTATTTTAATCTAGCTATGGTTGCAACCATTACCGCCATAGTAACTTCTACGGTTACCGCCTTTCTATTCGGAGATATTTATCATTCAAATATAAATGGCAATTATATAGACTTAACTTCCAGATTCCTTTCTATACTTCCTGTTACGGTAGGAGTTTTAGTATTCATCTTAATAGGCCTATATCTAGTTGCCAATATATTGACTTCCAATATAATCAAACCAATTTCCATAGCTACCCAAAGTATTGAAAACATCCTTTCTGACCAGCAAATAGATTTAGATGAACTTGAAGTCTACGAGGAGTTAAAACCCTTCATAAAGACCATTATGATACAAAAAATGGAGATAGAAAACTATATAATCCAACTAAAGGAAGCAGAAAAGTACAGAAGGGAGTTTACGGCTAATGTTTCTCATGAACTAAAAACCCCCCTTACTTCCATCAATGGATTTGCTGAGATGATTAGTACAGGCAATGTCAGCAAGGAGGATACCATAAAATTTGCAAACATAATCCATAAAGAAGGCACTAGGCTACTAACCCTAATTGATTCCATAATCGATTTAAGCCATATAGAAAATGAAAGCAAGGGCAAAAAAATGGAGACTATAAATATTTCAGAAATAGCTAAAGATGTGGTTACCCAGTTGAAGATAGCCGCAAAAAATAAGGGAGTTAGCTTAAAGTTAAATGTTGAAAATATAACCATCAAAGGCAATAAACGGATGATAAAAGACCTATTATATAATCTTATAGATAATGCAATTAAGTATAATAAACCCAATGGGCAAGTGGACGTAATATTAAAGGAGTTAGAATACTTTTGCTCAGTTAAAGTCATAGATACTGGAATAGGCATTCCAGAAGAAGAACAGGATAAGGTATTTCAAAGATTTTATATGGTGGACAAGAGCCGTTCTAAAAAAGTTGGCGGCTCAGGCCTTGGATTATCCATAGTAAAGCATATTGTAGCATGTCATGATGGTGAAATAGATCTAAAGAGCAAGGAAGGTTTAGGTACTGAGATAGAAATAAGGTTACCCAAAGATTCATACAGATAAAAACTCCCTCTAAAAATAGAGGGAATTTTTATCTATAATTCTTCCCTTAATACCTGACCTAATCTTCTTATTCCTTCAACTATCCTTTCTTCATCCATGTTGGAATAGTTCATTCTGAAGGTATTTTCATTGCCGCCATTAGGGAAGAAGGATCCACCTGGAACGAAAGCCACATTCTTTTCTAGGGCCTTTTCAGCTAACTTTCTTGCATTTACATGCTGTGGCAACACTACCCAGGTAAATAGTCCACCTTCTGGATTGGTAAATTTCACACCTTCTGGGAACTCTTCCTCCATAGCCTTTATCATGGTATCCTTTCTCTTCTTATATACCTTCTTTAGTTTTTCTATGTGCTCTTCTATATCATAAATTTCTAAAAACTTAGCTACTTCCATCTGAGATATGGTACTGGATTGTAGGTCTGCCCCTTGTTTTACTAAAATATACTTATTAAGTACTTCACCATCGGCTGCTACCCAGCCTAGCCTTAGTCCTGGACAGAATATTTTGGAGAATGTTCCTAGGAAGACCACCCTGCCCTCTGTATCAAAATGTTTAACTGCAGGCAGAATCTCTCCTTCAAATCTAAGTTCACCATAAGGATTATCTTCTATTATGGCCACATTATATTTATTTGCTAACTCTACTAAGCCCTTCCTTCTTTCCAGTGACCAGGTTTTACCTGATGGATTTTGGAAATCGGGTATTACATAGATAAACTTAACATTTTCGTTTTCCTTAAGTGCCTCCTCAAGTTTTTCCATAATCATGCCTTCATCGTCGGTTTCAACTTCTACAAACCTTGGCTCATAAGCTTTAAAGGCATTTATTGCACCTAAGTAGCTGGGGCTTTCGCAGATTATAACATCTCCGGGGTTTATAAAGATCTTTGCAGAAAAGTCCAAGCCTTGTTGAGAACCACTTGTAATTAAAATATTTTCGGCTTTTAAATCAACCTTTATCTTTTTCATTCTTTCTACTATTTTTTCCCTTAATGGTAGGTATCCTTCTGTTGGCCCATATTGTAATGCGGCCGTTCCATTTTCATCTAATACTTCCTTTGCAACCCTTTTAAATTCCTCTACAGGGAATAATTCCGGTGCAGGCAATCCTCCTGCAAATGAAATGACTTCTGGTCTTTGGGTCAATTTTAATAGTTCCCTAATCTCAGATGCTCTAATATTATCCATTCTCTTTGCATAGTTTAAACCCATTAAAAAACCCCCCTTAAGTTTATAAAAACGTTTTCCTGTTAATTATTAAATAATGTCCTATATATAGTTTACTATTATAAATCCAAATTGTCTAATGTTTTAACCAAGTTTAATACAAATTTCTGGAAGTTTAACTATTCTGACTTTTCAAAAATATAATCCCTCCAAAAAAAGCTATTTTCTGGTATTTTATTAACCAGAAAATAGCCCTATTCCCTTTCCTTCTTTCCCTTATAATGGACTATGCTTATCCACTTATCATCAACTAAAATCTTTCTAACCCGCCTTTCAAAGTCTATCCTGGGTAACCAGATTTGTCTATCACAGCCCAAGCATTTAAGCTTAATATCTACCCCTGTCCGAATTATTTCCCATTTATTTTCGCCACAGGGATGGGGTTTTTTCAAAGTTACAACATCCCCTAAATCATAATGAAGTATCATCATCTATCCCTCCCAAAGCTACCACTTACTATATCCATCTTAGGATAGGGTACCCTTATATTTTCCCTTTCAAAGGCTTCCTTTATAGCTTTCCTTAAAGCCCTTTCAACACTCCACTGGGACATGGGCTTAGTTTTAGCTATTACCGTTATATCCATACTATATTCCCCTAAATCGGTGACTCCTAATATGGTAGGTCCCTCAACAATATCCTCATTGCTTCTTCTCAACTCTTCAGAAACTCCATCTAATACCCCTATTACCCTATCTATATCCTCATCATAACTAACTCTTACCTTAACCAAGGCCCGCATGGCCCCTCTAGTCTTGTTGGTTACAACGCTAATGCTGCTATTGGGTATAATATGGAGTTCTCCTGAAAAATCCCTTAATTTGGTTACCCTTAAACCTAATTCCTCGACTACTCCACTGAATTCTCCAATTTGAACATAATCTCCCACGGAAAACTGGTCTTCAAACAGGATAAAAAAGCCTGTTATTATATCCTTTATAAGGGACTGGGCACCAAAGCTTATGGCCAAGCCTCCTATACCAGCAGTAGCTAGAATGGAGCTGGTGTTTATCCCAAATATATCTAATGTTATTAGTATACCTATAAAATAGTATAGATATTTTATGATATTTTTAAGGACGGTGGTTAGGGTATTAAGCTTTTTTTCATCGACAGTGAAAATTCTTTTCTTTCTGCTTTCCACAGCCTTATCTATTATAACATAAGATACCTTTATCAATATCCTTATAATAATAAGGGTTAGTGCTATCTTTAAAGTCTTCCCTAATATATTTAAGCTTCCATCATCCCTTTTAATGAATTCGTCGAAGAAGTATAATACCCTATCCATAATAACCTCCATTAATTAAGCCTTTCTGCCTTATAACCTTGATCATCTTTTACCATCTTAAATATCCCATCTATGGTCAATTTGTTTTTCTCGATAATATCCTTGACCAAATCTATATCCTCTAAATCGAATTTAATGGCTAAACCACAGCTACGAGTTATTTCCCTTGGAGTCGGTATGGTTCTATAATTGATATTTTGTTCCTTAAATGCTATGTCTCCCTGTATTGCATAATGGGTAGATTTAAAGGTAATTACTCCAAATTCTATTTCCTTCATTCTAGCAAACTCTCCTATCCTATATAGTTATAGTATTGGTTGGATTCTTTAATTTTTCATAAATAGTATACATATTTGATATTTCTCCCACTTTTAATTTATCTTTGATTTCATAATAATCTAAGCAGGTTCCACAGGATATAATCTCCACTCCTTCAGCTTCTAATTTCCTTAAATCCTCTAATACTTCTGAGCCTTCACAGGTTAAATAAACTCCAGAGTTGAAAAACACCAGGGTAGATGGATAAGGAGTAGCTTCCGTTAAAGTGTATACAAAAGACTTCATCAAAATTTTTCCTAATTCCTCAGAACCTTTACCCATTAGATTGGAAGTAAAAGCTATGGTTAAATCCTTAAAGGTGTCAGGTATACATACATTGGCATCTTCTGAAAGCTGACCCTTAGTTATGGTTATATAATATTCATTTTCACCTTTTTTGTCAACTTTATAATCGTATCCTGCATTCTTTGCAAGCTTAGATACATTATCCTTTGCCACTTCATTATCCACTATGGTAGTTATTACCCCTTCAGTTATCTTATCTAACTCCTTTTTGGTCATTATAACTGGTTTAGGACATGCTTGTCCTCTTGCATCTACTTTTATATTCATAACCAAACCTCCTCATAATCTTTATAGATATATTATACTATTTACCCATAACGGTTAATTATTAGTATTGTCTATAAGCTTAGCTGATTATATAAATTACCTTTATACTATTAGTTCTAATAGCCCAGTATTTATGGGCAAATTAATTTTTCAAAGGATTTCCCTTAATATTTTTAATGTCTTAATTAAAATTATTAAGATTTTTATTGACATTATTCAATTTTAGTATTAATATATTATTAAACACAATATTGATCAATCTATCCCCTTTATTATACCCCAATTTATATTCCATCTTAATGGATGAGCTCAAATTTGCCTTACCAGGAGGGATTGCCTTGGAAAATAGTATTAAAGAAATTTTAAATGGGCTGAATGGTGGGAAGATTAAATATGAAGATGCCATTAAATCAATTAAAGGTATTCATTGTAAAACTAAAAAGATTAAAAAAAAGGCTACTGGAATTAAAATATCTGTAATAGATGAAAAACATTCTATAAACCTGCCTAAGCTACCTTTTGGATTAATATCCCTTTTAATAGATATAGGTTTTGGATTAAGTTCTATAGCCATCAGGTTAATAGATGATTTAGATGAAGATACTAAAAAAATTTTAGATTCAATAGATAAGAAGGATATCAAGGAAATAATTAAGGTGGTTAAAAAATGTGGACCCTTTGATTTGATAGATATAGAACAAGGTGATAGTACAAAGGTTAAAATATCAGTACTTTAAAATAGGAGAGTGAAAATATGGCTAGAGAAGTATTGGGCAGATGCCCAGTCTGCGGAGAAGAATTAAGGGTGAGTAAATTAAGTTGTAGTAACTGTCATACAAATATAGAGGGAAATTTTACCCTCTGTAAGTTCTGCAAGCTATCCTCTGAACAAAAAAATTTTTTGGAAGCCTTCATTAGGAATAGAGGAAATATCAAGGAAATAGAGAAAGATTTAGGCATATCCTATCCTACGGTCAGGAACAAATTGGAGGATGTAATAGAGGCATTAGGATATAAGCCCAGATATAATGAACCTAAGGTAAATAGGAAGGAAATATTGAAAAAACTAGATGAAGGAGAAATTACCTCTGAAGAGGCTATAAAGCTTCTTAAAGGAGAATAAAGGGGGATTTAAATGAGGGATGAAAAGTTAATGATTCTAACCATGTTGGAAGAAGGCAAAATAACAAGCCAGGAAGCAATTAAGCTATTGGAAGCCTTAGAGGAAACAGACTACTTCATGGACTATGGAACAAATGAAGATGAAGAAAAATCCATTAACCTAGAACAAGCTAAGGAAAATTTAATAGAGGCGTTAGAAAAGAATATTGAGGACAGGAAAGAGAAAATAGAAAACATTGGAATAGACATAGGAAATAAGCTGGCTAATGCATTTAATAATTTATTCGGCACAGGAAATCTATTTAATCTATCGGGAAATTACAAGGTAATTAATACCCAGCTTGAGAAGGATATTTCCCATTTAGATGAAGCCAGTCTAGTGGTAAAGTCCATCAATGGTAAAATCGATGTAAAAAGCTGGGGAGAAGATAAGCTATTGATAAAGATCACCTATAGATATAAGAATAACAGTTTCACCCAAGATAATAGCTTTTATGAGCTATATGAAGAGGATAATAGGATAATATTTAAACCCCTATATACCAATAATGTGATGATGGATTTAAGCCTATATTTACCACAAAAACATTATAAGGAGATAAGCTTAACAACATCTAACGGAAGAATCCAGCTTGAGGATTTGAAATTAAATCTACTAACATGTAATACCAGCAATGCCTCCATTTCCCTAGAAGATATAGTAGGAGAAAATGTGGACATATCAACTAAGAATGGAAAAATCAACTTAAGGGACATATCCTCCCCCATATTAAAGGCAGTTAGCACCAATGCAAGTATCAAGTTAGAAGATATCGAAAGTAGGGACTTAATGGTTGCCACTAAAAATGGAAGAATTACACTTTCCCATATAGCTGGAGAGGGGATCACCGTCAAAAGTTCCAATGGCAGCATTGAGGCTGACAACTTAAAGGGTAAGGTAATTAATCTGGATACATCCAATGGCAAGATAATATGTAGGGATTTAGACGATGAAAGGATTAGGGAGTTAAACCTTTCTACTTCCAATTCCACCATAGATGTGGAGATGAACCATTTGAGTAAAATGGGCTACTACCAGCTGGAAACATCCCTTGGAAATATTAATCTAGATATACCAGGCCTTGTCTATAAGGAAAATAAGCAAATAGATTTAGGCATAAAAAAGATAATAGCCCATAGTATTAACTTCAATGAGGATGAAGAGCATTTCATTTTAAATGCTTCTACTTCAAATGGTTCGATTAAAATAAGATAGGGGGATTAAAATGGCAGATTTTAAAGAGGAAAAATTACAAATCCTTAAGATGATAGAGGAAGGTAAGATTACCAGCCAAGAAGGAATAGAGCTATTAGAGGCCCTTAATGAAACTAAAGTAAAGTATGATGAAGAGCAAAAATCTAGATGGATAAGGATAAGGGTTCATGAGCCTAATAATAAGACCAGGGTAAATGTAAACATACCCGTGGCCATAGTAGATGCAGGTATGAAAATAGTTAGCAAGCTTGCTCCAAATGTAAACACTGAACTGAAGGAGTCGGGCTTTAGCGAGGAAGATTTAAAGGACTTATTTCAAGCTATAAAAGACGGAGCAAGTGGAAAATTAGTCGATATAGAAACTGAAGAGGGAGATAGGGTGGAAATAGTAGTGGAATAATCCCAGTTTGGGATTATTCTTTTTTATATAAAATTATTATCAAATATATTTAGATCTAAGGTTAAATCCCTTAAATGATAGAGGATTATGGAATTTTCTACCCCTTCCCCTATAAAGGAGTGGGGGAAGAAAGTGCTTATTGGAGATAGAATCAAATTTAGTAGATAGATTATAAAGAACCCCTCTATTAATCCAAATATCATTCCTCCCATTTTGTTCAACTGTTTCAGCAAGGGCGCTCTTAACATAAAGGAGAAAAGTCCCAGTATAAAGCTTATAATTGCATTGGATATCAATAAAACAATTATGATGGATGAAATGCTAATAATGACCTTTAACAAACCCTGGGCAAAAAGGTTGGGTATATAGTGTATATCCCCTTTTATTTTAGAATGGAATAGTATTCTCAATATACCATCCGTTATAATCCTAAAGAAGTTATATAATACTGGGGTATTGGTTATATATTTGGATACCACAGGATAATAGTTTTTAACGATTAAAATATTGAGTATTACCTGTATGATATTGAATAAGGATAAGATTAATCCTAATCTTAATCCCTTGGAAATGGTATAGATGATTATGAATATAATAAGTAGATCTAACCAGTTCAATCCAACTCACCAAACCTTATCTATTATTAATATGAAAGTATATCAAAGCCTTCCTTATGGATTAATATCAGTTTCCCTTTTCCACATAATAGTCTTTCTATGGCCCTTTCCGAGTCAAATTTAAATACCTCCATGCCTTCTTTCAATCCAAGTATATAGTTGTCCCCATATAAGATGATATGATCCCCATTAAAGACTATCTTTTTATAGCCTTCAGCAAAAGAGTTCTTTGCAAAAGTCCTACCATCAAAACTTAAGCTTTCCAATACATTTTCATACAGGACATGTATGTATTCTTCATCCATATATATATCCTTAATTAGTTGGAACTGTTTTTTCCACAATATATTCCCCTCATGAATTTGATAGACTCCCCTGTCGGTTAGTACAATCAAATTGTTATCGTCATCGAACTTTAAATACATAGCTATCTCATTTTCCAAGTAGACCGTCCATAAGAATTCCCCTTCAACTCCAAATACTTGGATTTCCGTTCTCAAACTCTCCCCTTTTAAGTTTAAAGTGGATAGGGCTAAAAGCTCATTATTCCCGTCCATAGAGTAAGTCAATATATTCTGCCCTTCTATGGATTTTTGTCCAATTAAGTTGGCCTCTTTATCCAAGATATTTATGCTCTCAATATCCTCTTCTTTGCTATGTATTAAGAGGCCATTATTACCTTCCATTAGATTGTAAATATTAATATTCAATTGGAATTGTTCCTTACTTTCCCCTTCAGGGTCTATTATGTAGATTTGTCCCCCTGGCCTTTCATAAACATATATTTGATCCCTTCCAAAATAGGCCTGTGGTTCATCTAGATTAAACTCCTTTTCCCATACCTTGTCCCCATTTAGCTTAAACCGGCTCAATCTATTGCCTTTCCACAATAATATATTGTCATCATAAAGGGCTACATCCCCTTCAGCCATATCCATGGAAACGGAATTTTGTAACTTTAATCTCCTACTTTCCATCTTAAAAGTTCCCAAGTATTTGGCTAGTTTGGCCTGATTTTCTTCTTTTAAAAAGAACAGCATTATTCCTATAAAGATTAGTATCAATAGCTTAAAAGCCTTATGCTTATTTTCCTTCTCGTCCATTGGATCACCCCATATAATATATTCGTTATCATTACAACTTTATCCTTTAAAATATTTTGAGAGATTACTAATATTTGATATAATAAATGTACCCATACATTTGAAGGGAGGTTGGAACTATATTGATTAAACGGGATATAAATACCCCTTTATATATACAGCTTTATGAAAGTATGAAAGAACTCATTTTAAATGGTAGTTATAAGGAAGGGGAAAAACTCCCTTCTATTAGAAGTTTAGCAAATAAATTGGAAGTAAACAATATTACGGTGGTAAACGCCTATAAAATTTTAGAGCAGGAAGGATATATCTATTCGGTACCAGGTAGTGGAACCTACGTCAGAAGGTCTAATTATCCTATGGCCCCTTCCTTGATGGAAGATGGAGATATTGAAATGATGATAGACGGGGTACTTGCCATATCAAAAAATAGCATCAATTTTGCCTCCGTATCCCCTACTCCCGAAATATTTCCAATAGAGGACTTTAAGCAAGCTCTAATTGAAGTATTGGATAGGGATAAGGGTATGGCCTTTGTATATCCAGAAATAAATGGGTATGAGCCTTTTAGGGAATCCATAAGCTATTTTTTAAAGGACAACTATGATATTGAGATTGAAAAGGATCAAATCCTAGTAATTTCAGGAGGCCAGCAGGGGATCGATATAATCACTAAAGCCCTAGTCTGCCAAGAGGATTATGTATTCGTAGAAAATCCAACCTATTCGGGAGCCATATCCGCCTTTAAGTCTAGAGGGGCTAAAATAGTAGGAATCCCAATTGAAGAGGATGGATTGAATTTAGATGTATTGCACGACTATATCAAAAAATATAAACCTAAGCTTCTATATATGATGACCAACTACCAAAGCCCTACTACCTACTCCTACAGCTTGGAGAAGAAAAGAAAGCTCATAGAGCTTAGTGAAAAATATGGCTTTTATATTATAGAAGACGACTTTTTAACCGATTTAAAGTACGATGATAAGGACAACCGGCCTTTAAAATCCCTGGACAGGCTAGATCAAGTAATTTATGTAAAGAGCTTTTCAAAGGTATTCATGCCAGGTTTAAGGATTGGCTTTATGACCGTACCCCAAAGGCTCTTTAAGGGAATTGTAAGGGCTAAACACAACACTGATATTTCTTCCTCGGGCTTTTTCCAAAGGGCCTTTGACCTATATTTGAGAAAGGGCTATTGGAAAAACCACATAGAAACCATTAAAAGAGTCTATTCACAAAAATATAATACCATGGTAGAAGAATTGGAAAGGCTTAGCCAATATGGTATAAACTTTCATAAGCCCAACGGCGGCCTTAGTATCTGGATTAGGCTGCCAAAAGATATAGATTCAATAGAGCTTTATAATGAATGTGAAGAGAACAATGTGGCCTTGGTGCCAGGAAAGATATTTTTTACCGACGATAATATATACTCCAACTATATCAGATTAAGCTTTGGTGCAGTCTCCAATGAAGAGATAGTTCAAGGGATTAGGGTAATAGAAAACTTCATTCGGAAGAAATATAGGGTAGATAATAATAGATACCTGCCCTTTGTATGATTTTCAGGATAACAAAAAAGTATCTGGCAACAGATACTTTTTTGTTATTATATCAATTATAGATTTACTCTACTCTACTCAAGATATCGTTTAAGTTTTCCATGGGTTTAACTACTTCCCAAGTACTTGCATCCTGGGAAACTTTTAATAGGGCCATAGATTGGGTACCTATACGGTTTCCATCCCTAAAGTCTACTGTCCCTCCCATGGGTATTTTAAATTCATCCTCCATAGCCTTCATGAAATTTTCCCAGGTGAGGCCTTCTTCAGCAGTCCTCTTAAGTCCTTCTACCATAAAATGTCCAGCTATCCATCCAGCCATAGCATAGGCATTGCCTGCATAATCTGGCTCACCATATTCTGTAATTCCATCGATAAAGGCTTGAAGTTCATCCTCATTATCTAAGGAAAGCCAGGAATTTGAGTATATAGGGAATTTGTTTGAAAGACTTGTATAATCAGCAGCAAAATTAGCAATAGTAGCAGCATCTGCATTTACATAGGTTGTAAATACAGGCTTATCTAAACCCTGATTTATAAGCTCCTTCACTATTGTTGGGAAGGTTGCCTGAATAGAAGCGGCTATTATCACATCTACACCTTCATTCTTCATCTTTAATACCGCTGAGGATACATCGGTAGCCCCTGGATTTACCTGCTCTTTAATGATGGAATAATCGCCTGATAGTTTTTC
>ERZ773359.1896-NODE-1896-length-27652-cov-10.890024_pt1 | contig 27652 bp, 27 predicted proteins | sample MGYA00374955_ERZ773359 | MGnify/ENA primary metagenome ERZ773359 (study PRJEB29098, sample SAMN04486028) | biogas fermenter metagenome | study: EMG produced TPA metagenomics assembly of the Biogas fermentation microbial communities from Germany - Plant 4 DNA1...
TCATCGGCGAAGGCCCCGGTGCGGAGGAAGACCGCCAAGGCCGTCCGTTTGTCGGAGCCGCCGGTCAGTTGCTCGATAAAATACTGGCCGCTGGTGGTTTTGACCGCCAGGTAAATGCCTATATCGCCAACGTCGTAAAATGCCGACCGCCGTCCAACCGGGTTCCCACCGCCCAGGAGTGTGCGGCCTGCCTCCCCCATTTAGAAGCACAGATCAAAATCTTAAAACCGAAAATCGTCCTTCTGCTGGGGGCCACCGCCCTTCAGGCGGTCCTCAAAACACCGCAGGGCATTACGCGTTTAAGGGGAAAATGGCAGGAGCGAGACGGCATCTACTACATGCCCACCTTCCACCCGGCGGCCCTCCTGAGGGACCCCCGTCGAAAAGCCGACGTTTGGCAGGATATGCAGTTGCTGGTCGCCAAATACCGGGAAGAAGTCGATCCTAACCACACTTCCCCCTATTGCTAGTTGCCGCCGGTTTGTCTTATGTGACCAGTTCCTACTTTACTTTTATGCCCATTGGTGTTATACTACAGATGCGCACGTGAAAGTTTAGTGATTGCATTATTTCCCTTCTCATTTTTCGTTGCTCCAAGTCAGGGAAATTAAGCGTTTTTCCTAAACCGTTCCGGGCAATAAAAATGAGGAGGATTCCAATTTAATGTTCCAAGACAAAACCCTAGTCTGTCGCGATTGCGGCAATGAGTTCATCTTTTCGGCCTCTGAACAAGAGTTCTTTGCCGAGAAAGGGTTCACCAACGAACCGGGCCGTTGTGCCCAATGCCGGGCGGAGCGTAAACAGAGAAACAACGGTTCACGCTTTAGCTCCCGTGCTCCACGGGAAATGCATGATGCCGTCTGTGCCGATTGCGGCTCTACGACTCAGGTCCCGTTCCAACCCAGCGGTGACCGTCCAGTTTATTGCCGTGACTGCTACGCCCAACGAAGAAATCGTTATTAAGGCGGAATAAGCAAAACTCCTTCACGATTGTGAAGGAGTTTTTTATTTATCGCGCCGATAAATGCATCGTGCCAAAACTAAGGGCCGCACCGGCTAAAAAGTATACTAAATCTAAGACCAAAGCCATTCCCGGACGAAATCCGGGAAAGATCAGCACCATCGAACCGAACAAGACGCCGAGTACCCCATGGTAGGCAATACCACGGTATCTACGGAAAAGATAATCGACCAAATTCAACAGGAGCAAAGCAATCAGCCCAAACCCTACCCCCATTAAAACTAAAAGCCGCAGATTGAGACCGGCGACGGCCGCTAGAAACTGCTCATAAAAGCCAAGGTACATCAAGATCAAAGACGAGCTGATCCCAGGAATGATCGAACCAAACGCTACAACAGCACCACACAGGAGCGCCGTAAAGGCATTCAGCTCAGAGCCGCCGGTTTCGGTAACCCCGGGGATAAGTTGCCCGGTGACCATTACAACACCGAAAGCCAAAAGGGCCGCCCCGATAAAGCGTTTACGGAAACCACCCTGGTTCGCTTCTTTAAATAAGGCTGGAGTACTGCCCGCTACGAGCCCAAGAAACAAATAAAGGACCGGGAATTTGGCGATGACGAGCAATTCTTGCATCACTCGACTGAAAAGCAAAATCCCGCAACCAACACCAAGGCCAATGGGAAAAAGGAGGCGGATACTTTTTTGGTACTCTTTCGGAAAATTAACAATGGCATGGACAATCGGTTCATAGAGTCCGGCGGCAGCAGTAATCACCCCGGCACTAAGTCCGGGCGTAATCCACGCGATCCCTAGCAACAATCCGACCAGGATTTTTTTAATAAATTCACCATAATGAAAGGTTTTTTTCTGTTTCATCATATTACACCACATTCTATTAACTGCTTTTTCTTTACTTATCTGCGCTATTTTATCTTATTATAGCAGATTTTTCGCCCTCGTGATATTCCCCCATTTTACACGCCCCTTGGAGCATTCCTTTGGTCAGTAGCCTTTAAACGCCTAATCTCATCTATGGTTAATTCCCGACAGGCACCCAAGGCCAATCCCGGATCAAGCGCTAAAGGGCCCATTGATCTTCGCTGAAGGTAGGTGACCTGTTTTCCTACGGCTCTGAGCATCCTTTTCACTTGATGAAATTTCCCTTCATAGAGCGTTAATTCTAACTCCAAATTTAGCCCGTTTACCAGGGTTGCCTGCGCGGGCAGGGTCCGGTATCCATCATCTAAAACCACCCCGTCCACCAAGGTTTTTAGTTCTTCCGGCGTTACCGGTTTGTCTACCCGGACCAAGTAGGTCTTGGGAATCCGCGAAGCAGGTGCCAAAAGATGGTGGGCTAAAGCTCCATCATTGGTTAAAAGTAAAAGGCCTTCCGTATCTTTATCCAACCTTCCAACCGGTGCCAGCCGCCGCACCCGCCATTCCTCCGGTATCAGATCCAAAACGGTGGGGGCGTACCGGTCCTTCGTCGCGGTCACGTAGCCGGCCGGTTTGTTGAGCATCAGATAAATAAATTCCCGGTATTGAACGGGCTGCCCATCAACGAGCACCAAATCTTGCTCCAAGTCGATTCCGCGCTCACCACTGGTTACTACTTCTCCGTTAACCAACACCCGCCGGGCACGAAGAAGGATTTTTACTTCCCGCCGCGACCCAAAACCAGCATGGGATAGAATTTTATCAAGCCGTTGCCGTTTCCCCATTTCCCTACTCCTAATTTTGAAATTTACTTTATCCGCCAAGCTGGAGGATAGTAGTTTTTTACCAGATTCCCCACGCGCTTTGCCCACCCAAGCGGAAACCCATCTGTCGTCACCAGAATCCAACCATTGCCGGCCGGAGTCGTCTCCGTCGCCAGCAAAGTATCGCCCTTCAAGTATTTAAGCACCTCTGTACTACTCGCTGGGAGTTCAATCTGCCGCTTTGCTTGCTGCCGCTCCAACGCCAACGCCAGCGGATGGGCAGGAAGGAATTGGCCGTAGCGCAATTCGCCTAAAAACAGACCGAGCCGGACCACATTCAAGCCGCTTAGTTCTGGCAACTCGGCCGGTAGGAGCAGAAGGTCATCGTCTTTTTGGAAAAAACGTCCCGGGGGCGGCGTAATCCCCACTTCCGTACAGAACTCCCAAAAGGGCTCAAGACTAGTGGCCGTCGGTTCCGAATGAACAAAAGCGGCGTTGTCACCCCTGGTGCCAGCAGTCGTTTTCACCAAAATCGCTGCAAACTGTCCTTCCCCGCGGGACAGATGGGGCCAAATCCGCCCGACCTTTTCCAACTGCGGATCCCCCGCCCACATTGCCCGGCCCGGACTGACTCCTTCCAGGTCAATTTCGTGCAAATAAAAATTGGGGTGCCGCGCTAGAAAGTTCTTCACTTGTAACTCATTCTCCTCCGGCGAAAAGGTACAAGTGGAATAGACCAGTCGCCCACCGGGAGCAACCATCTGGGCGGCATAGTTCAACAGTTCCGCCTGAATGGGGGTGCAGACCTTCGGGTGAAAGTCCCGGCGCCAAGCGATCATCAAACGCGGCTCCCGCCGGAACATGCCTTCCCCTGAACAGGGTGCATCGACGAGGACCCGGTCAAAATAGTTAGGAAACACCGCCGCCAATTCCTGGGGTTGATTATTGGTCACCACAAAATTTTTCAACCCAAAATTCTCCACGTTCTTCAGGAGAGCTTTCGTTCGTTTCGGGTTAATATCATTCATTACCACAAAACTCTGGTCAGCAGTGGCCGCGCCAATCTGGGTTGCTTTTCCGCCCGGTGCCGAGCAAAGATCCAAAATCCGTTCCCCCGACTGCGGTGCCAAAGCAACCACCGGCAGCATCGCGCTGGGATCCTGGAGGTAATAAAGGCCCGCGTAATAATAAGGGTGCATGGAAGCTTTAAATCCCTTGGGGAGATAAAAACCCTCCGCGCACCAGGGGACCGGTGTTAACTCATAAGGGAAGATCCGAAGAAACTCCGCAACCGAAATTTTCTTGGTGTTCACCCGTAAACTCTGAATCATGACTTTCCGTTTTAACTCACGCATAAAAGTTTCATATTCTTCCTGATCCATCAGGTGCTGCATTTTTTGTCTAAACTCTTCGGGTAGCTTCATTTGACCACTTCTCCTTTACCAACCCCGCCTATTTCCATTAACAGTCGCATCTCTTCGCCCTATTAGGTTCTCCATAAAAAACCCGCATCCTGCAAACCGCTTCCATCGATCCGCACTCCCTCGCCAAGCATAAAAAAACCGCCATTAAAAAATGGCGGATTGTGCATAAATTTGGTGGACCTGGAGGGATTCGAACCCTTGACCTCTGCGATGCGAACGCAGCGCTCTCCCAGCTGAGCTACAGGCCCATATGAATTTTGTCAGAGAAAAAAGCAGCCCGATCTGGGCTATCCACGGAATAAACATTTACCACCATAATGTGCATCCCACTTTTGGCAGGTCCGTACCAGGTTCAAGGTCCGGGGGGATTCATTGCCCGATCGACATGTGTCATCCGACTCGCTATAATTACTACATTCCTTGCAGATTTTCAGGACCTCTTCTCTAGATAGATGAAAAACCATGTCTTCACCACCTATCGAGGTCATTGCAAGTATCCTCTTTACATTTAGATTATATCATAATTATACAGGATTTCAACCCTAACTTATACAAAGCCCATTCTAAACTAGCCGCTCACCCTAATTTCGCGCGCTGTACCTTTACTTTAGCTGTTCATATTCACCCTTTGCGGAAAATGAGAATGTTCTGGTGGGTAATATTCGGTACATAACAACGCTTGATCGCATAGGGACGTAATGGTCTTTGGGTGGCTTGATTCCACCAAATCCGCATCCCCTTCCATTTGAAACCCGCTTGCTGCATTACTTCAGCCACTTTAGTACTTAAGGGATAATACTCTCCATTCTGGTAACGATCACCGATCAGGATAACCAAATAACGACGGGGCATCAGGATCCGGAAGGCCTCGCGGGCAAAAGCCGCCATCTTATTAAGGTACACGGTAAAACTGGGGGTATTACCAAAATCCTTCTCTTCACCCGGGTTAAACATGGCAAAATTGGTTTCCCGGGTAAATGTTACCCGGTGGCCACACCCATAGGGTGGATCGGTAATAATCGCCGCCACCTGATCCGCCGGGAACTTCTTTAATTCCTCTAGGCAATCACCGTTCATCATAAAACTCTTGATTGCCCGTCCTGCTTTTCCCCGGACAAACCCTTCCTGGCCGACGCGGAAAGTCGCCATGATTTCCTGATAAACCCGGATCCAATTGGCGTTTAACTCAATACCGACTGCCCTTCGCTTCACCAGTTCGGCCCCGAGCAAGGTGCTTCCAACACCGGCGAAGGGATCAAGAACCAGTTCGCCTTCTTTCGTAAAAAAGGAGATGATCTCGGCCATCAGTTCCGGAGGCTTGATCGCCCCGTGTTTCTTCCGCAGCGGGTGGGTGAGGTCCGGTGGAAAGTTCGTCGGATAGAGGGAGTTCGTCCAGTAAAGCCATTCCGCACCGGTCAGATCATTTAAGGGGTTTTCCACATTAAAACCTCCAAAGGTAATTCCTCTCTTCGTAGTTTACGTTTAGGAGGTTTATTTTATGTGTTAACCCCTTCTCGTTTCTTGTTCCTTGTCACGTGTTCCTTGAAGTAAAAATCGCCTCTGCAGACTTTTTCCAAGCGTAGAGCTGAAAGGTATTCTTAGCTAACTTAACAAGCAACTCCCTACCACTTGAACATGAAATTAAAATTGACACTTTCGTCCAGCAGATCGTAGCCCAGATCCACCTGGAAGCAGTGGAGGTCTTTAACCAATTTAACTTGGTTATCCACCCAAAGCGGTTCAATCCCCGTTTGCCACCGGGTTTCACCGGCAACCTGGATCCGCCACGTGCGGGCGATGTTAACCCCGCCCGACCAAGTTGTCCGCAGATGCCAGCCATTCAGACTATCACTTTTCAGGTCACCCTCCCCATAAAAGAGGCCTGCACCTAGAGTAAAGCCCGGAAGCCAACGCCCCGTCAAACGCAGACCATAATCCGCCCGGCGCAGTTCACCCTTGGTCTTCTCATCAAAACTGGAAGTGTAGCTGAGTTCCAAGTTGCTCTTTTTCGTTAACGGCCTCATGACCGAAAAGGTTTGCTCACCCGAGACCAATTCGGACCAATTGCGCTTTACAGACGCCCTAAACTGGACCGGCGACCAGTTATAAGTCAGGCTGGCGTTCCCCCGAAGGTACTCCTCCCAAGTCAACGTCGAATTGAGGACCAAACCGGGGAGTACATTCCAACGCATTCCACTTTGGACATTCCACCACTGGTTAGTTCCAACTCCCCCGCTGTAGTTCAGCGTGACCTGTTTGTTAACTTGGTGTGTCACCCGGCCAATCACATAAAAACCACGGGTACTATTAGCCCCAATCTCCAACTGGGGCCAGTTTTCAAAGTGGTCGGGGGTGAAAATCACCGGCGGCAGTGGGAGCACCGGAAAATTCTTCAAGTACAACCAGCCCCCGCCCACCTGGACCCGATCATCAACCAACCGAACCCGTCGCGCTTTAATCTTAACACACGGGGACGTAAGCTCACAGCGGGTAAAGGATCCTCCTCGCACGAGGATCTCTTCCCCCCGCAGCTCCCCTGTTTCCCCGGTATAAAAAGACGAGCCCATCGCACCGCGGAAAGCGGTCAACGTGCCCTCCTCCGTACGGAAAGAATAGACAAGGCTCTCTCCTTCCCAGTTGCCGGTGGCCGTCTGCAACTTAACCCCTTGCTCCGCCGTGATGACCTCCGTCTCTTGGTTATAAAGGACGGTCTCCGCTTGCATCCGAAAGTCGCCACTTGTTAAAATCACACCCCCGCTGGCCCGATAAACCCGGGAATCCGGGTCAAACTCGACCAGCTGGGCTTCGATCTCCACTTCCCGAGGGGCCGTCGCCAACGCCGGGGTACCAATTCCGACCAAGAGAATGAAAACCAAGGCCATTGCCACTATATATAGCTTATTTACCTGCATAAAGCTCGCTACCCTTTCCCTTTCAACAATTGGACAGATTATATACAACCCTCGCTCCATAGTCCTTAGGGTTGCAGTCCTCTAGAGTCTGTTTTCGCTACCCCACAAATAAATCCTTTTCCCGGTGGACAGAAACATTATGTCAGCCTTTGCTTTTTAATCCATTTTCCATGCTTTTTTAAAAAGCGGGTAGCCTTGGGGCGTATAATTAACTCCCGTCAATTTACTAGAAACCAGATAAGGTTTGACGCTAAAATATAAAGGAATAACCGGTAAATCGGAGAGGAGCCGTTCTTCCATACGATGATAGATTTTATACCGGCTGATACTGTCCATGGTCTGGCGGGCAATGGAAAGCCAGTAGTCGTATTCGGGATTTTGGTAACCGGAGAAATTCTCCTCTGCTTCGGAGTGGAAAAGTTGGAAAAATGTCATTGGGTCCGGATAATCACCAGTCCACCCTTGCCGCGCCGTATAAAAGCGTTTGTCGGCCGCCATCGCCAAAAATTCATCGTAACGGACGGCCTTGACTTCCGTTTTTAAACCCAAATTGATCTCCCACATCTCAGCAACAGTCTTCGCCATCTCCAGGGGAATCAGGCTGTCCACCGCCAGAATTTCCATCACCGGGTATCCGTCCTCGTTGGGATAGCCCGCTTCGTACAGAAGTTCTAGACACTTTTTGCCATCGGCCGGCCCAATCAGATCACCACCGGTTTGCCGGAAATCACTGCCGCTTTTACTATCAGCCATGCCCGGAGGGATCAGCCCCGTAGCCGGTATCCCCGCGTAGCCCAGGATCTTAGCCACGAGGATATCGCGGTTGATCGCGGCGGAAAGGGCTTTGCAGAAAAGCGGATTATTTAGAGGGGGCCGTCGGGTATTCAAGTAAAGAAAGCCGGTCCCCATTGTCGGCACCTGCACCAAACGGTCAATGTGGTCACCGAACATGGAAAAGGGCGGATCTTCCAATAAATCGAACATCCCGGCGCCAAACAGCGTAACTCCGGTTTTTGGCGGCAAAAATGTTACTTTGATCTCACCAATGTTTCCCCTTTCACCGCGGTAATGTTCGTTTGCCACCAGCACCGCATGGCTTCCCCCCTCCAGTTCACCGATGCGGAAGGGGCCGTTACTACAGAAACCGGGGGCAAAATTTATATCCTGCTCCTCCAGGTATTTATTATGAACGGGAAGGAAGGCCGGGAACGTTAAGAGGCTCAAGAAATAGCTGCATGGCTCCTCCAACACGATTTGAAGAACGCGTTTATCCAGGGCCTTGATGCCGATCTCCTCCGGATCGCTCAGTTTCCCCTCCCGAAAGGGTTTGGCGTTTTTGATCACGTCCAGCAGCGTCCGGGCAGAAGAGGGGTTCTCCGAAGCGATGATCCGTTTCCAAGATAACTCGAAATCAGCCGCCGTCAGCTGGTCTCCATTGGACCAGAACGCTTCCTTCAGATGAAAAGTATAAGTTTTTGCATCGGCGGAGATATACCATTTCGCCGCCACCCCAGGAGTTAAAACCCCGTTATCCCAAACGACCAAACCTTCATGCAGATTAGCCAAGAGAATCTTTTCTGCATCAACCATGGCAAACAAAGGATCGTAAGATAAAGGATTGGCGGCCAAGTTGATGGCGATACTTTTTTGCCCAGGAGCCGTCGTCAGGTTTCCGGGGGGAAAAACAGTTATGATCAGGAGGAAGACCACAATAATCGGTAACTTCTTTTTGTTCTTCATTTTACAATGCTCTCTCCACAAGGCTTTTCCTTTATTCTATCAGAATTACAGCGGGAAATGAATAGAAAAAAAACGGGTGTTAAACCCGTTTTTTTCTCGTCTCGTCGCTGTTTATCTCAAGCCTAACTGTTGGAGCGTTTCCTTGAGCTTATCCAACTCATCCGGTTGCGGTCCCACCAACGGCAGCCTGGTCGTTCCCACCGGGAGCCCCAGCATATTAAGGGCGGCTTTAACCATAATGGGGTTGGCCGTAATAAACAGCACTCTAAAGAGCGGAAGTAACTCCTGATGAAGCTTGGTCGCTTCAACAACCTCCCCGGCTTTATAAGCCTCGATCATGGTTTTCATTCTCCGCCCCACCAGATGAGAAGCGACGCTGACGACACCAGCGCCTCCAACGGAAAGGATCGGTAACGTCATATTGTCGTCCCCACTATAGACCAGAAAATCTTTGGGCAATACTCGCACCATCTCTGCCGCTTGCTCCAGATTGCCAGTGGATTCTTTTAAAGCCACAATATTATCGATCTCCGCCAGTCGGCTCATGGTCGCGGTCGTAATATTGATCCCTGTCCTTCCGGGGATATTATAAACCATCACCGGTAAAGTCGTTGCTTCCGCTACCTTTTTAAAATGCTGGTACAACCCCTCCTGTGGCGGCTTATTATAGTAGGGGGACACCAACAAAATCCCGTCAACCCCGGTACGTTCGGCTTCTTTTGTAAACTCCACCGTCGCTTTGGTGTTATTCGTCCCCGTCCCCGCAATAACCGTTGCTTTACCACCCACAGCTTCTACGATCGTCGAAAAAAGCGTCAGCTTTTCTTCGGTAGTTAAGGTCGGCGACTCGCCCGTTGTTCCGGCGATCACCAAGCCATCCGAACCGTTCTCCACTAACTTTATAGCTAGGTTTTTGGCGGTTTGGTAATCCACCTCACCATCTTCGTTAAAGGGTGTGACCATTGCCGTTAATAAATTCCCAAATTCCACCATTTAAATAACCTCCCTTTCTTCAGGGAATTTGTTTTTCCAAGGATGGTTTTTCCCCACATCCCTCCTTTTAATCATCTAAGCCAAACTCCTCATGCAAAGCACGAAGCGCCGTGATCATATCTTCTTTCTTGACCAAACACGCAATATTAGTATGGGAATCCGCCGTTTGGAACAGGGGAACCTGTGCTTTATACAAACCTTCAACCACCCGTGCCATCACCCCAGGTACCCCCCGAATCCCCGCACCCACAATGGCAACTTTGGCAAAACCTTTCGCCGCTTTAAACGGCAATCCGGTCTGCTCCAAAACGGAAAAAGTCTGGTCAAATAGACTTTCTTGCACAGTAAAGGTGATCTGCTCCGGTGTGACCTGAATCATATCAACACTGATCCTGGCCTCCGCTAAACGATTAAAGACCTCCAGCGTTTTACCGCTGGAGTTAGCGTTCTCCAGACAGGCCAGGTCAAACTGGGCCAAATCCGGGATATGAGTTAAACCGGTAACCATACGGTCGGATTTAAGCTCTAAACCCGGCCGGGCAGGATCTCTGTCCGAGATCAAGGTTCCTTCCTGATCGGAATGGACCGACCTGATCTTGAGGGGAACGCGTCCTCGCATCGCGATCTCCACCGCCCGGGGATGAATAACCTTCGCTCCCAAATGGGCCATCTCGCATAGTTCCTCATAGGTCATCACTTTCAGTAGCTTGGCTTCCGGCACCAGATGAGGATCGGTCGTCATCACTCCGTTCACATCCGTATATATCTCAACAGCTTCAGCCGCTAAGGCCACCCCTAAAGCAGCAGCGGTGGTATCACTCCCGCCGCGCCCTAAAGTAGTCACTTCGCCTTCTTGTGTTTTTCCTTGAAAGCCGGCCACCACCGCCACTTGTTTCTGCTGCAAACAAGCGAGGACCTTTTCCGGATTAACCTCTATAATGTGAGCATCCCCAAAGTTACTGTCGGTAATGATTCCCGCCGTCCCCCCGGTAAAAGCCCGCGCTTCCACGTGGTGTAACTTTAAAGCCTGCACCATGATTACGGTAGAAATGAGTTCACCACACGAAAGCAACAAATCCTGTTCTCTGGGGTTAATCTCGGTGCAAACCTCACGGGCGACCGCAAGCAACGTATCCGTAGCGTAGGGCGCGCCGTACCTACCCATCGCCGAGACCACGACTACTGGCGTATAACCGCGTTGAAGCGCCTCTTTAATCCGGGCGACCGCTTTCTCCCGGAGGTCCGCTGTTGCCAGGGAAGTTCCACCAAACTTTTGAACCAGAATGCGAATGGGTGCTCACTCCTTTGTCACTTATTTAAGTTTTACCAGTTTTCACTGGAGATTTCAACCTTATTTTTTCTTTTCGACGCGTTCATTGGAGCAACGGTTGAATCTGTTTCCCTTCTAGAGCGTGGACAACCGTTGGCGTTAAAAGTTCCATTTTGGCCACTAACGAATTGGGTTTGCGCTCCGGTTCATCTTGCCCAAAGGGGACAAAGTAAATGAATTTACGGTTCAACAGCATTCCCAAGTTTAATAAATTCGCCCCCAGGCCATCATTGGTGGAAACCGCCAATACCACCGGGCGTTCATTCCGCAACTGGGCTTTGCAAGCCAGGGTTACCGGGGTGCTGGAAACTCCTTGCGCTAAATGGCTAAGTGTGGTCCCGGTACAAGGAGCTACCACCATAATGTCAAGAAGTCCTTGCGGTCCAATTGGTTCGACCTCCACTAAACTCTGCCAAGGCTTACGCCCCGTGATTTCCACCAACATTTTATGGAGCTCTTCCCCTTTCCCAAACCGGGTATCGGTCTGGAGGACAAACGGGGAAGCGATGGGGAAAAGTTCTGCCCCCGTAGCCCGTAGTTGCTTAAGCGCGGGTATAACGTCCGGAATCGTACAGTAGGAACCGGTGAGACCAAAGCCAACACGCACACCTGCTAATCGCATTTTCACCCCTCCAAGCTAGTCTTTTTCGCTTTTTCCTCATACAGTCGGCTTAGTTCCTGTTTGATTAAGCCTGGAAGGTTAGTGGCGAGGATCTGGCCAGCGGTCCGTGGCGCGACTTTTCCCGGGAGACCTAAGGCCAAAATTGCGGTGATCCGATTGCGCTTGGCCGCTTCAAAATCAACACCACCCGGTGCGGAAGCCAGATCAATGATGAGCGTCTCTGGGGACATTTGGGCCAGAAGGGGAGCGGTAAGCACCACGGCCGGAATCGTATTGAAAACCACTGCGGCTTCGGTAACCGCCTGGCCCAAGTGGCAAAGGGGAAAAGGCTTATAACCCAGTTCAGCCGCCATAGTTAGCTGCTGCGGATTACGGGCGGCAACCGTAACCTTAGCCCCCAAAGCCTGTAACCGAGAGGCTAAAGCGCGGGCCACCCGGCCAAACCCCAAAACCAGGCAAGCAGCGTCATTCACCGTATACGGCGTTTTCTCCATCATTAACTGGATCGCACCTTCGGCGGTAGGAACCGCGTTGGGGATCGCAATCGCATCGTGATCGCCATATTCGCAGACCCGGACTCCACTTTCTGTAGCCATCTGTTTCAAATGGGATGGGAGTTTTCCGGTGACCAGTAAGGTGTTACTCTCAACTAAGGTGAAAAACTCCGGATCAATTTTGATTTCGACCATAGAATCGGCAGTTTTGACCAATCCTCGAGCATCAGCTCCACTGATCGGGAGGATAACTATTTTCGCGCCGGTGAGCGCCGCTTTAAGATCTGCAGCCGGGAACAAACGGGGTACAGCGGGTAGACCGGTTAAACCCAGCGTTTTAACCCAGGGTGCCATCTTCAACATTGCTTCGGCAACGATCACTTGCCGGTGATCGCCACCTAAGACCGCTACGCCGTGATCGAAAGTGCATTTTGCCAATAAAAGACCCTCCCTTTCCTTATATTACCAGGCGGGACAGTTTATGCTTCCTTCCCGAAGCCATAAACAGATGAAACAGTCGCCGGTCAATAGTAATATATTCTTTATGGAAAGGAGAGGTGTCAAAAAGTCCGTAAACGCCATCGGGTACTGTCGTACTAATCAATCAGGGCATCGAGCCCGTAGATCAACCCTTTTACTGACGGTGCTTTCCGGATTGCCAAGATCACTCCGGGCATAAAAGAGGAGCGGTCCAGCGAATCATGGCGAATCGTCAACGTTTGTCCCTGGCCACCGAAGATTACTTCCTGGTGGGCAATGAGCCCGGGGAGGCGTACACTATGGATTTTAGTCCCCAGATAGTCCCCACCCCGCGCCCCATTGATCTTCTCCAAGGGCGCCGGTTTAGTCCCGGGTTCGCTCGTCCGTCCGGCCGCAATCATCTCCGCCGTCTTCAACGCCGTACCCGATGGGGCGTCGATCTTACGGTCGTGGTGAAGTTCGATGATCTCAACATCCGGAAAATATTTGGCTGCTTCCTGGGCAAAACGCATCATCAGAACGGCACCCAGGGCAAAATTGGGGGCAACAATCACTCCTTTTCCGGTCCGCACCGCCAAATCTTCGATCTCTTCGAGGTTTTCCGCGGTCAAACCGGTTGTCCCTACTACAGCGGGGATCCCCGCCGCCAATGCCGCTTTAATATTATCCATCACCGTCAAGGGTGTGGTAAAATCGACCATTACTGCGGCCGCCTTCTTTTTTAAAACGGTTGTAAGGTCGGTTTCGACTTCAATCCCTAGATCACCAAGCCCACAGACCTGGCCAATGTCTTCTCCTCCTCCCGCCTGATCAACAGCCCCAACCAATTTTAAATCTTCCTGGGCGACGACGGCTTTGACCACTTCCCGACCCATTCTTCCATAGGCACCTGCGACCAGAACCCCCATTTTGTCCATCTTTACGCCACCTCCGCGCTCGTTACTGCTGTTATTACTATTATCCCCATGGCGGCTTCATCAGTCTTTCGCCGCATAAGAGTTAAAAACCCGGTTTTTACTTTCCCGGTACCGCCTCTTTCGCGTACAGGATCAGATCGGTACTGATCTTTTTCACCGCTGTCCAAGGAATCTCCTGCCCCGGGTGGGAAATATATCCACGGGCCGGCAGAATCAGACCAACCACCTGACCTGCTTTTGGATCAATCACCAAATCAAGCTTGGGAAAAGGCCCTCCTTTACTTCCGTCTACGATGTTAACCAACTCTTTCCGGGCCAACTCTGACCAGCGCATCGCCCATCCCCCCCCAATATAAATATTGGCGGGGATGATAGAAGATTCTTGAATGGGCACTTTATTTGTTTTCCTGTTCTTCACCGGCAAAGTATTTAAATAATTTCTTTAAGGCTTTTTTTTCGATGCGGGAAACATAGGAACGGGAAATACCCAAAACTTTAGCGATCTCCCGCTGGGTTTTACTTAATCCGTCCCGCAGTCCGTAACGTAATTCGATCACTTTCTGCTCCCTTTTGCTTAAGATACCGAGCTTTTTACGGAGCGTTTCTTCTTCCATTTTACTCTCGACAAGCTCAGGAACTAAATCCGTCCCCGTATCCAAAATATCCAGCAAGGTAAGCTCGTTTCCTTCTTTATCAGCACCAATCGGATCTTGTAAAAAAATATTGTTCTTCATCTTTTTAGTCGAGCGTAAATGCATCAGGATCTCATTTTCAATACAACGGGCCGCATAGGTCGCCAGGCGCGTATTATACTTTCTTTTATAAGTATTAATTCCCTTGATCAAACCGATGGTCCCGATGGAGATCAAGTCATCGTTATCTTCACCGGTGTTATCAAACTTCTTAACGATATGGGCCACTAAACGTAGATTCCGTTCGATCAATGTATTTTTGGCTTCTAGATCACCTGCTTCCATCCGTAGGATTAAAGCCTGCTCCTCCCCTTCCGTGAGCGGCATGGGAAAGACATTGTTATTGGCAATATACGATAGCAACCAGGCAAACTGCTGGTAAACCAGGTTGAGCAACATCCCGATCCAAGGAAGGATCATCGGACTACCCCCTCGTTAAGTAAAATACGGTGTGTTTATAAATATGTGGGGGGCTTTTGTCCTGTGCCAGTCCGGCCGGGCCCTATTTTTGGTTAAATAAACCGCAGAAAGTGAGGTGTTTCGAGCACCAACCGCAGCGAGCAACGCCGCTATGCGCCGCGATTCACGCCGCCTGCTGGCCTTCTGGCGCAAACCGCTGGCTGCTCACATAAGCTCTAAATTTATCATAGACAACTCGTCATGAGCGCGGCGAAAAGCGCCGCCGCCCGCTCCGCCCCGCCGGGATCATCCTCGAGAAAGACGACACCCACCAAGCGCGGAGCATGGGCCGGTGCGTAACCAGCAAACCAGCTGTGATAGACGGGCTGCGCCCCACGGTAGCCGGTTAAGACCACCCCGTCGATCCCCGCCGCCTCCTGCCCGATTTGGGCCTTTTGTCCTGTACCGTAGAGCACCGTTGCTTCCAGCATCTTGCGCAGCGCTGCCACGGTCGTCGCGGCCAGTACCGGACGGCCGGTGCCCACCTCTGAAACGAGCGGGGTCCACGCCCCATCCTCGCCCTGCAGTCCTTCCACAACCGTAGGCGGATAATAAGCGCCGTTCCCGGCTACCATCTGTAATACGGCAGCAATCTGTACCGGGGTCACCGCAATTTTCTCCTCGCCGCTGACCACAACCCTGCTATCGCCAGGGGCAGACTTATCAGGTAAAATTCCGCTTTCCTCTCCCGGGAGACCAACAGCGACCGCCCCTAAACCGCAGGCATCCGCCATCGTCAAAATCGATTCCGTCCCGAGGATAGACACCATCATCTGGAAAATCGACGGCGTCCCGTAGGCAAAGGCCTGTGTCAACGTCATCAGGCCAGAGCCGGTTCCGGCATCTTCAAAGAAGACTTGGTCGGGATCGAACATTCCCCGCTCCAAAGCCGCCGCTGTTATAATTAAACGCCACAGCCCACCCGGCGGAAAAGCCATCAATGCACGGTTCCAAAGAGAACGGTCCGGGTCGTTCAGACTGAGCTGCGGACGATAGGGGTTAAAAACCGGCCGGCTGGCCAGAGCACGGATTTTCCCCGTCCCCACCTCCATAAGTACAACAGCACCCTTGGTGACCCCCGCTTCATCCAGCAGTGTCTCGACCTTTCTTTGTAAAGCAAAGTCAAGGGTTAATACTAAATTCCGGGCCGGTCTTCTTCTGGTCTCCTCCTGATAACGCCAGCCCAGACCAGGAATGGGACGCTGGTGGGCATCGGTCATCACAGCCAGCTTTACCCGGCGGTCACTGGCCAAAACCTCATCATACATCGCCTCAAGTCCGGCAATCCCTTCGCCGGTGGTCGGGTGCACATACCCTAATAAGTGGTGGGCCACAGGGTGGCTCCCGTACCGTAAGGGGATTGTACAGAAGGTCACCCCCATCATGGGCCGTTCGGCCACCAAGCGCAACAGTTCAGCACTGGGGTCGGCAATGGTCAGCGGCAAAACACCATCCATCTTCACATGGTGAGCGGCCAGTAAAGGTGTGAGCACTTTCCTTTCTTCCGCCGTCAGCAGCGGGGGAAGGACGGCGAGATAGACGCGATGGTCCCGGCCGGTAAGCGGCTGCCCATGGCAGTCCAAGATCGCGCCCCGCTGCCGGTAGAGGGCCAAACCATCGCTCCGCTGGTTAACGGCCTTGAGCGCCCAGTCCCGATTGGCCGCCACTTGAATGGTATAAAGACGGTAGGCGAGATAAAACCCGGCCATCAGAAGGACAGTACATAGCAGATAGACCCGTTGCTTGCCTTTTTCCATGAAAAAACCCCTCCCTGGTTAATTTAACCAAAAAAGGAGGGGTTTATTGCCATGATGCCTTTTTGATGGCTAATTTCTACCCTCACCCGCCTGCGCCAAAAGATTTTGGGCTCGGATGTGTTCCCGGTAGGTCCGGGAAAAAACATGGGTCCCGTCGGGTTTAGCAAAGAAATAGAGGTAGTCCGTATCCGCCGGTGATAAGACCGCCTTCAAGGAAGCGCGCCCCGGATTCCCGATCGGGGTCGGCGGCAAACCTTGGTACAGATAGGTGTTATACGGAGATTCAACCTGTAAATCCCGGTACAAGAGTCGTGGCTTGCGCTCGCCCAGGGCGTACTGGACCGTAGCGCAGGATTGCAAAAGTTGTCCCCGTCGCAAACGGTTGTAAAAGATCCCCGCAATGATCGGACGTTCCGTTTCGACTTTGGCCTCGCCTTCCACAATGGAGGCAAGCGTCACCAACTCTACCGGGGAAAATCCCGCTGGAAGCCGCACATCTCTGCTCACTTCGGCCCATACCTGGCGGAAGCGCTGGAAAAACACGGACAAAATCTCTTCTTCCGTCGCCCCCTTGGCAAATTCATAGGTGTCCGGGAAAAGAAACCCTTCACCAGAAACAGGGGCAAAATCAATCAGTTGCGAACGGAGAAAGACCCGGTCGTGTAATAGTTCCTGAAAACGGTCATAATCCACCAGACCCTTGGCGCTTAGCAAACGCCCAATTTCGGTAATGGTGTAGCCTTCCGGAATGGTCACGCGATAGATGACCGGACGACCCGTTTTTAACTCCCGCAACAAACGACGGAACGAGAGATCCGGTCCGAATTTGTAATGACCAGCTTTCAATGAATTCTGCTGACCGGTAAGATAAAGATACCAAATAAAACTATCCCTGTTCTTAATTAAGCCTTTCTCCTCAAGTAGTGACCCGATTTGGAAGACCGAGGAGCCCATCGGAATGTCAATCGTACTCTGGCGCGGATCAAAAACTTTCCGGTTAATTTGCACCCCGTTGTAAATCCAGATTGCTTGTCCCATTAAAAATATGAGGCCGCAACAAACAAGAGCGAGCAAAATTAAATGAAAACGAGACCGGTCTCGCCAGACCGGTCCCAAAAACCGGCAGATGCTCCGGTATAAAAAACGGATGAATTTATAACCCGGGAGAACGCGGTTCGGCTGGGGGATCATATCCTGTTTTCCCACTGAAGTCCCTCCTCGTTCTAATTATACCGGATCTTCTTCCCGGATGCTACCCGCAGAAAATACAATCTTTGTCAGATCCGGCGTGAGACCTAATCTTCATCATCTTTCGCGTCATCACCCTCAGCAGTCTCTTGAAGTTCCTCAACGCCACCGCCAACATCAGCCTCGTCGTCCTCGTCTTCATAATCACTGTCATCATCGATAAAATCCAGATCCGCGCTTTCCGTCTCCAAAAGCGCCTGGATCTTTTCCAACTCTTCATCCTCAACATCCACTAAGATCTCTTCATTGTTGGCATCGGTCTCAAGACGAAAAACATGGGCTTCCTCTTCAACAGGATTCTCCTGAATTTCCGGGACTAAGATAACATATCTTTTATCATCCATCTCCAACGTCCGTTCCAAACTGTAGCGATACTCCTGATTATCCTCGTCAACAAGGATAATCCAATCTTCCTCCCCGTGATGATGGGACATGTTGACCCTCCTTTTAGTTTAATGAGTATATTTTCCCCTAAACCGGCACCGAATACAAGAGGAATTTGGCAATTCCCCTATTAATTTTCTTTTTTGCGGAAGGCGCCGGAACGAAGATAGTTCTCAAGCAACAGAACCGCCGCCAATTGGTCGATAACTTGCCGTCGGCGGCGCCGCCGCACATTCCCTTCGAGCAAGGCCCGCTCAGCCTGGACAGTCGTTAACCTTTCGTCCCAGAAGATCGGTTCCACCCCACAAACCCGGCCCAAACTGGTCCCGAACTCCATCACCTTCTCCGCCTCCGGGCCGATCTCTCCATTCATATGACGGGGTAAGCCAATTAATAACCGGGAACATTGATGATTTTGAAAAAGGGCCGTCAAATACGCTAAATCCTGCTCAAGCGTCCGCCGTTGATAAACCTCCAATCCCTGGGCCGTCAACCCCAGTGGATCGCTGAGCGCAACCCCGATTCGTCTCTCCCCCACATCAAGGGCCATGATCCGATGCCAATCTTCCATCTTTTCTACCCCTAACTGCACGCGGTCTCATCTTACCTTTCGGAGGGAACAATCAACCGCACCTGATAGCTGTGTTTTGGTACCGTTTCCACCTCGTGCTTCCCGGTAAACTCAACCAGACCAACCTCGGGAAAGGCTGTCAACGCCTCTTTCGCCTGCGGCAGAGATTTACCGGCAACCGCCCGCATGACCTTGTCCCGGTCAATCTGTCCGCGGATCTTCGCAACCGCGAGCACGTTAACTTTGGCCGCTTCCAGATCCCCTTCGGCTTTTACCTCCCGGCACGCAATTTCGTTGGTAACAGGGCGAAAACCTGAAGGTAAAGTCTGATACATGTTATGTTCCAACCATTTGTAAAGATGGGTTCTACTCAATAAAGGAGCCGCAATTTTGTAAGCCACCTTCACCGTCAAAGTACTGCTTTCCGTTCCAACCGGTTGTTCCGCTCTAACCTGGCCAATCTCGGTGGTCAGTAACTCGGGAAGCAACAGATAACCCTCTTCCGCCATTTCGTTAACGACCGCTTCGGCCCTGAGCGCCACCTGGCGCTTTGCTTCGACCTCCGCCCGTCGTAAGTCTTCTTCCTGCACCACCGGCACCAGGCGGTCTTCGCCTGTAGTAAACCGCTCGGGGTTGATCACATGTAATGTATTGGCAAGATGACCCTCAATAACGGTAATCATCTGTCGCTCCACATTACCAACGGTCCCCTTTTCGACGGCTTCGACTTCCACTTCAGCCTGGCCGTAGTTTTCGCCGGTCGGCACCCCCAGTTCATAGCGGGTACTTTTTTTCGGTACCACCACCGGTTTTGTGGTCACAAACTTTGTCCCCGCTTTAGTCGCCACAACAGTCCCTTTGGGCACAATAATCGGATTGACACCACTGTTAATAAAGAAAACATTCCCTTTCGCCGACACGTGGCCCACCCGTTTCCGCCCGGTGGTCGCCAATGAAACACTCAATTCATCCTGTTTCTCCCGGATTTTCAATGGCAAATTCCCCTGAAGAACTTCCCGTTCACCAAAGTTGATCCCGACCGTTGCAACGGTACGGAACATATGATCCCGTGTCGCCGGATGAACGATAATATTAAGCCGCGGTCGAAAGAGGACAAAAGCACCGACCAGCAAACTGAAACCGGCTACCCCTAAAGCCAACAGCAGGCGGCCTCCACGAAAGGGGGTAGCAGCTAGGGTCACCTCTTCTTCACGAACCGGAACCGCTTCCGCCGCCATCTCCTCCAATTCGATCGGCAGATGATTCTGGTATACTTCCGGTTTCTCCTCTTTTTCTGCCTCCAGCTTCTCTTTAATCTCCATCCCTAACCGGGCCGCAATCTTTTTAACCGTCCGGTCCTTTACGACCAGAACAAGTTCTTTTTCTTCTTCTTCACTATAATACTTTAAGAGCCGTAAATTAATCTCATTCCGGAGAAAAGGGACCCGGGTCGGCGAATAGATGATAATGCGCGGGCTGACACTTTCCCGCATTTTTCGGATTAAACCATGCACCGTTTCATCCCGTTCGACTGGGATCACTTCCGTTTTTCTCAATGCCCACACACCTTCTTCCTGCCTGTATTAATAAGGCAAAAAGACCTTTACGCTCCCTTGCCATCCACTGATCGGCAAGGATAATCAGCGGGTATAGAACTAAAGGAGCTAGCACCACGATCCCTGAATCATTGACCAGAAAAGCCACAAACCCGGTTTTCAGCGTGATGCGCGCACCTTGCCAGTACCATTCCTGCTTCAGTTTGGCCGGATCGGTCTTTTTTTCTTTCATCCGCAAGCCGATAACGAAAATAAGATAAATCAATAAAAGCGTTGGTCCCCACGGACTATAGTTAATCAACTGTAGATTCATCCGGATTTTACGTACCGCGATGGCGGTAATCTGTTCCCAAGCACCTAGGCGTAATAGCCGGAAGGCATCATGGAGATGGGTTGTCCCCCCCGCTTCGATGCCAATCATCTGAACGGCCAACCCCACCAATAGGCACAAAGCGAACAACAACAAGTTCCGTCTGGCCAGTGCCGACGGTTTAATCCGACGGCAGATCAGCCCTGCCGCATAGGTGAGAGCCACGCCGCCGCCGAAATTGGCCCCGCCAAAAGGCGAAAAGACCAGTAAAGTCACGATCCCCAGAAAGAGGCCACTCCACTTCCGCCATGGAGTATAGATCAGGATAGCGGCGGTCCCCAGGAGAAAAGTACCAAGAAAAACCCCCAGATACTCGTTGCCTAAACCGTAAAAGCGGTGCCCCAACACCGGACTAGGCCCGAGTAAAGAAGCCAGCATCAGTTTGGCACCAAAAATTAGATCGAAGAGAATAACCAAGGCCGTCCCAAGCAAGAGCCCGCGGTAAGCCAGCAGGCGAGTGGGAAAAAGTCGCCGGATAAGGACCCAAAGCCCACCACTGCCTAAAAAAAGCGAGAGGACAAGTAAGGGCCATTGGGTGAGCCGAAACGGTGCCAACAGAAGCATGGCCAAAGGTAGAACGGCCAAAATCGGTAAAACCGACCTGGTATATGTCGTGAGACGGGGCCACGGGGTAACAGGTAACCATAACGCCAAGAATAACAAAAAGATAAGCAAATAAAGATAAAGACGGAGGATAAGCATCCTTTGGCGCAAATTGATCCCCCAATAGAGCCGTTCTTCCTGCAACCGGGACCAATCTCCTTCCGTCGTCCAGTGGTCACCTTTTTTCTCCGGCGTTTCGTTGGCCAAGTCAACAATCAGGGATGCTAAGTCGCTCCCGGTAATTAACCCCGGTTGCCGGGTCGACGGGGAGGTCAGTAAACCCGAACCGCCCTTTTTCCGTTCTATTAGTAACGGTAAAAGCGGAAAATCGTTCCCGTCCATGGTCGATGAAGGAGCTGCAACCAAAAGGAAGAGCGTCGTATTGTCCGGAGTAGCGGCGTTGATGCGCGCCAGAAAGGCATCAATCCGCGCAAGCGTTACCGCCCGCTGGCGACACCACTGGTCATCCGTCATTAGCCCGCGGTACGCTTCCAACCGCTCCAGATCGCCCGTCTCAACCAGGATAACATCGGTGGTGGGTAGCAAGGAAAGCACCAAATCCCCGAGTTGTTGGTAATCCGTCCGGAAGCCGAAAGGAAAGGTCGCATCGGCCCGTAAAATCCGTCGGTCGCTAATCTCGAGGTCAACAGCACCATAGATGTCGCTGAGTAAAATTTTCGCCGCCCGGTTCGGCTGCCAAGGAAGATCCGCATTACCCAGAAAGGCGGTTTGTTTTCCGGCTCGGCGTAGGCTAGAGCCGATCATCCCAAGCGTCGGCTCCTGGTTCCCCACTCCACCAGAAGGTACCCGGTTCAAAGCCGGATAAACCTTTTCCGGAGTAAAACGCCCTTCCACCCGGACCACCGCCAGACCAACCTGCCCCCGCGTTAATAACCGCTGCAAATAGGGGTAGTCGGCCGTATTAAAGTCAGCAAAATCAACCCGGGTCATGTTCACCAGAACCAACTTGGGATCTGGGGTCTTACCGGTTGCCACGGCGGGAAACGCGAAAACGGTAAACAGGAAAAAGAGCAAAAGCCATCGGCAACCTTTATTTTTGATCATATCTTAACCCATACTCCACTGTCAATCTACTCAGAGCTAAATAGAACTTTTTTACAGTAATATTTCAAAAGCACCTGTAAAACAGCGCCCACCGGTACGGCAAAGACAATCCCACTGAACCCAAACAACTCACCGCCGATCAAAAGAAGAAAGATGATCACTAAAGGGTTTAAACCGACACGTCCCCCAATTAACCGCGGAACAATGACAATTGATTCGATCTGGTTGACGATGAAGAAGAGAATGATCACATAAGCCGCCCGCCAAAGACTGGCCTGCGTGGCCAGTAAAACCGCAGGAAAGGCCCCCACCACCGGTCCGAAATAGGGGATAAGATTAAAGACTCCAGCCAGTGCCCCGATGAGAATAGCCAGGTCAACCTGGAGAAACAAAAGACCGATTGTCAATAATAAACCAACCACTAGCGAAGAAAGGGCCTGCGCGCGAAGGTAGCCACTGACCACGGCAATTACTTCAAAGACCACCTCCCGTTCTTCGCCAAACAACCGTTTGCTCCAGGTATAAACCATGGCTTTCAAATTTTCCATGTCTTTACTGAAGTAAAAGGCAAGAACCGGGACGAGCAAGAGAAACAAGACCTGCGAAAAAAAAGACAATAACAGCGAAGCCAAGCGCAGCAAAAATTGGCGTAAAGCCGCCTCGCCACGGTATAAAGCCTCATCCACCACTTCCCGGACATTTTGGGGTAACGCAAACCGCTTATACTCCTTATTCAGCCGGGTAATCCAGCTCTGTAGATCTTTGACGTAGGTCGGCAGTTTGGTTAGCGCCTGGTTTAAATCATCCAGAAGACCGGGGAGGAAATTTACGGCTAAAACCAGACCGAAAACCGACATGAGAAAAAAAACGGTGATCACGGCGGTCAAACGGCGGGCGCCTTTCCGTTCAAACCACTTCACCAACGGTTCGATGACAAAAGCGAGGAAGAAAGCGAGGAAAAAGGTGATTGAAACCCGGGGAAAAACAATCAAAGCAATAATAAACAGCGCTAAAACTGCGGTAACTACTAGTAACGGTTGTATTTTACGCCCCATTTTAACTATTCCCTATCCCATGCCAAAATCGGGCTGAAACCCCGAATAAGGAGGTCTGGTCACTGTTTTAGTCAATCCGTTTCACCCTTTAGCGAATCCGTCGCCGCAAAGGCAAGAGCTTCCGCCATAAACCTTCTTTACCCATCTCACCGATGAGGGACGGCAGGAAGGGGCCCATCAACGCCATAAGACTACTCCGGCCTGCCATCTTCCTACGCTTACGCCCTCTTCCCATCATATGACTAACGAGGACCCCAATCAGCCCACTCGCCAATAATCGACGCCACCGACGGTTCATCTGTTTACCTCCTTTACTGTACCGACTCCGCCGCTTATACCAGTAGTATCCCTGGTTGCACCAATTATTAGCCGGTCAAAGATCTGGTAAACCGGAACAAACCATCAAACCATGAACAAGGTTGTTAACTATTGGAGTGGACCGTGAAAATGATAATCAGGGCAAAAACCTCCGTTTATATCTCCTCAAAGGTATATTCCGTCACTACCTCCGCCTTTAAAGAACTCCGTACCGAACAGTACTTTTCCATCGAAAGATCAATGGCGCGGCGGATCTGCGCATCCCGAAGTCCTTTTCCCTTCAGGTGGAGACGGATCGTAATTTTGGTAAAACCGCGGGGGTGTTCGGATGCCCGTTCCCCCTCCAGCTCCATAGTGAAGGTGGTCAGTTCAACCCGGGACTTTTGCAAAATTAAGACAACATCAATGCCCATACACCCGCCCAGCCCAAACAAGACCAACTCCATTGGCGACGGACCTAAACCCCGCCCACCAGCCTCCACCGCAGCATCAGTGATAATCTGGCGGCCGGAATTACCCTCTGCTTCAAACCCCAAATACCCATCCCATTTTAAACTGGCTTTCATCATAAAACCTCCTTATCTATACTCGTAGAAGTAAACTTGTATTTCCAAGAAATCTGCGCCAGACGTATGCGTAGGCCCATTCAAACATTGTATCCGCCTACCAAGTTTAAACAAACACTAATCTCAAGTCCGGCGCTTTACCCCAGCACGCCGCCTGCCAACAATCCGGCAAAGAAAACACACTCCCTTAGTTTTTCACTTGTCCCAGCGGATAAGTGGCCAACTCCCGGTACAGTGGTCCCTGCGGCCTTAACTCACTGGCAAATAGAGTAAAAGCGGCCACCTCCATTTCGCCCTCCACCCCCCGGACTAATGCTTCCCGGTCGATCACTGCCGGTGGTTTTTTCACGCGTCCTAGGGTGAGATGAGGGGTGAAGGCGCGCTCGGGGCGCGGAACCCCCCTTTCCACGCATGCTGCCGTCACTCCAGCCGCCAAAGCTTTTAATTCTTCCCGCCCCTTTTCCACCCCCAACCAAAGGACACGCGGTGCTTTCCAAGAGGGAAAAACTCCGCCCGGCCCTAAAGAAAGCTGGAAGTTTCTTTGTTCAGTCGCAGTTTTTTGTAACAGGGGGTCAATTTCCGCGACCAACTCGGCCGGTTGTTCCCCTAAGAAAAAGAGGGTAAAATGGGCTTGACCAACGTCAATCCATTTGACCCCCTTTGTCTTTGCCGCATTTTGGGCAATAAAAGCACCAATCGCTTTCTGCAATTCAGAAGCGAGCCGTACAGCCAAAAACAACCTCATTCCACTCAACCCCATCCCACCGTCTCTTTTTTAATAAAGATCATTCGGTCATGCTCCCAGCGCTAGAAGCACTGCTGCGAATGACCAGCTTAAGTCCGCCTTTGTAGTTTGTCGCCCACCTGACCCCGTATTTTCAACCTACAGAATAGTTAGTCAACCCACCCGGCTTTGTCTTTGGTTCTCTTCGCAAATTAATGTAACCAGCGTGAGTGACTTGGCGGTAACCAGCTGGAACGACTACTTTTCGTCGCCAGTCCCCTCTTCGGTTGTACCGGGCGCGTTCACCACCGTCCGTTCAAGAATAAACTTGCCATGTAAGCTGAAAACCTGAATCGAATCAACAGCGGCTAAACGATATCTCCCCTCTTTAAGATTAAACCGGAGCAAAGCCACACTATAGGGAATTTTTTCGTTACCGAAACCGCGTAGACCCGCCGCTCCGGTCGTCCCCGCATTGACGAGCACCGTACCATTCTCTTCGCTAATCGCCATCTTGTGGTCATGCCCATACAATACCACCGGAACCCCCGCCGGAAGCGGGGTAACCAGCTTCCGGTTGTGCACAGCCAGAAGGTCGATCTCCCGGTCGGCCGCTGCCAGATAAGCCCGGAGGTTCTCCGCTTCCGCTTTCAACTCGTCATCCCCCGGTAGCAGGCGATCCGTCCCGGCACTAGCCGGATCCGGCCACCCCATAATCGTCAGCCCGTGCGTTTCGTAAATTCGTTTGGTCATCACGATCACATTTTTGTACTTGCGTAAACGGTCAACAACAGCAGCCGAATCGTGGTTTCCCGGAACAAACAGGTATTTCACCCCTAAGTTATTAATCTTCCGGTTCAACTCCGTTTCCAAAGCAGTACCGTAGTCGGTTAAATCTCCAGTGTCAATCACCAGATCTACTCCGAACCCGGCAATGACCTTTTCGATAAATTCCACCGCCGCTGGGTTATTATGAATATCGGAGACATGGAGCACTTTAACTTCCCCTTCAACGTTGGCCAAAGGCGAAAGGGTATTGACCCTGGCAAATACCGCATCCATACTGCCAGCCACTTCCGCCAGTTTCACGCTGAATTCGGGGAGACGGTTCAATCCTTCCTCAATCAAGCTCAGCGCCCACGGTGCGACCTCCAAAGCCCCCTCATAGCGGGGGTTCTTGAACGCTTCCTGGTCGAAACCGACCATAACCCCGCCCATAATGAACAAAACCAGCAGGACCCCAACGCCCATCATCCGCCACCAAGCAGCGAAGCGGCGCTCGCCAAAAAGAACACTGGCAAACAAACCAGCCGCCCCGCCCACCAGGCATAAACGGGCAAGAAACCAATACAAGTGATCGCGCAACTCCACCAAGAGACCATCAAGATAAGCTCCGGAATCACTGACCCCAAGGAGCTCATGCTGGAGGAGGGGCAGATCAATCCGCTCCAAGGTGGCAGAAAGAACCACCGGCCATTGGTGGGTATAGGCTTTAATCTCCCCAAGGGGCGGGATCACCAGTCGACTTTCGCCCGGCCAGCCCCAAGAAAAAGCAAATCGAATCGCAAAGGGACCAAACTCCGCTTTCATCCCGCCAAAGGCAGTTAGGCCCATTCCAACAATGACCAATGCCAGCAGCAAAAGGCCGATCTTTTTCCCCTCTGGCCCCAGTTTTATCCGCTTCAACTTCTGCATCGTGCTTGCCCCAACTTTCTGTCTGATCCTGCTGCTCCTGTCATCCAAGCCTTATGCGGTCTCCTTTAGTAAAGAACGGAACTCGGCCCCGGAGAGTTTCTCCGCCGCTAAGAGCCGTTCGGCCCCTTGTTTGAGGAGGGAAAGTTTTTCCGTCAGGATCTTTCTGACCCGTTCCTCCTGCGTTGTAATGATCTCCGTAAAAGTTGCATTAACCCGCTCTTTGGGTGTGTATTCCTCATCAACAATTCCCAGCGGGGAAAGGCCGTTATTAATAATCTCCTTTGCAAGCTTTACCGTTTGTTCCAAGTCGTTACTGGCTCCGGTGCTCCGGGTGCCGTAAATCAATTCTTCAGCAATGGCACCGCCGAGTAAAACAGCGATCTGATCCTCCAGATCTGCTTTGGTGTAAAGGAAACGCTGGTCTTTCCCGTTCGGCCGCATAAAGCCTAACGCCTTCCCCCGCGGTGCTACCGTGACCGCCCCAACAGAGTGCGGACGGACCGTCTCACTGACCAAGGCATGACCAGTTTCGTGGATGGCGACTCGGCGTAATTCTTCCCGGCGCGGCTTGCGTTCCAATTTCTCACCGAGAATCACTTTATCGATGGCCTCTTGCAATTCGGCAGTACCGATCACTTTCTTACCCTGTCGAAACGCTAAAATCGCCGCTTCGTTCACCAAAGATTCGAGATGGGCACCGGAAAAACCAAAAGTATCTTCCGCAATGGTCTCCAGGTTGACCGTGGCGGCCAGTGGTTTGTTTTTCGTGTGAATCTGGAGGATCTTAAGCCTCCCTTCCTTCTCCGGCAGATCGACCTGGACCCGACGGTCAAACCGCCCAGGGCGCAGTAACGCATCATCCAGTAAGTCCACCCGGTTGGTCGCACCGATCACCAGTACTTTGGTGCCATCGGCTGATTTAATCCCATCCATCTCCACTAACAATTGGTTCAGGGTCTGATCATATTCCAGATGGGAAGTGTGTTTTCCTCTTTTTCCGCCCAAAACATCCAGCT
>ERZ773359.1902-NODE-1902-length-27615-cov-46.907620_pt1 | contig 27615 bp, 23 predicted proteins | sample MGYA00374955_ERZ773359 | MGnify/ENA primary metagenome ERZ773359 (study PRJEB29098, sample SAMN04486028) | biogas fermenter metagenome | study: EMG produced TPA metagenomics assembly of the Biogas fermentation microbial communities from Germany - Plant 4 DNA1...
ATATTATTTTCAAACGATTAAACTTCTGTGAACGAAACTCTGGTCGGTCTACGCAGTTGACCCGGTTAGACATTGACATTGCAGCTAGGCGGGCGGCCATCGCCACTGCTCAGGAAAGGCTGGCCGGTCTAAGTCCGGTTCTGGTGGTCAAAAAGTCCCTGGCTGATGATATCCTTCTCCACCAAGTGGTTGCAGCGGGGACAGGGGCTTCTACTCTTGAAACCGCTGGTTTGGAACTGCAGAGTGAAGAGCTGAATCCGACCTACTTGGCATTGGAAGAAAACCTGAACCTTCTCTTGCAGGAACTAGCCCAACTGGAAAGCAGCAGGTCCGAAACCCAAAGGGCCATAACAAACATCCAAAAAGAACTCGAATTCTTGCAGGTAGAACTGGCGTCGAGACAGGTAGAGCAGGAACAGCTCCAGCAGCAGGTCGAAATCTACAAACATAATGTCGAACTCTTCAATGCCAAGTATGCAGAAACCATGACGGCCCAATCCCTCCAGGCCGGCGAGGCAGCGGTGATGGTGGTCAGCTCTGCCCAGGAACCCCAAACCCCCGTCGGCCCCCGGAAAATGCTCAATGTCGCCGTGGCGGGAGTGCTGGGGTTAATGGTAGGGGTGTTTGCAGCCTTCTTTAAGGAGTATTGGGTTTCAACTTCGATAACCAAAACCATTGACAGTAACGTTTAGGATAACAAAGCTGCAGGCGAATTAAAGGGTATTACTGTTGGCAACGTCCTGAGCCCTAACATTACTATCTGCATTGGGAATTACACAATGGAATTCGGGTAGGCTGGTGATTCAACGTGCTGGTCTTTTCCAAGCGAATGGCCCTAATAGCCGTAGACGCAGTGGCAGTAAACTTGGCCATGTTCCTGGCCCTACTGCTGCGGTTTGATGGCCGAATCCCGGTCCAGTACTTAACCGTCTACGGCAACTATGCCTGGCCTACTACTGTTGTTGCCATACTGGTTTTCTACGCCTTTGGCTTTTACCGGCGCCTGTGGCGGTACACCAGCCTTTTCGACTTAGTCACAATAGTTTTAGGTGCCTCAACCGTTGCGGTGCTGCAGCTGGTAGGGTTTTATGCTACAGAAGTCTACCGGTTTCCCAGGAGCGTAATTATTCTAACCTGGCTGTTGACCATTTTTCTCATCGGCGGAAGCAGGCTGTCTAACCGCCTACGCTGGACATTTAAATCCCGTCAGGCCAATGGCCAAAGAGATCCTGACGAATTAAAAAGGGTTCTCATTATAGGCGCCGGTGATGCCGGGGAAATGGTCTTACGGGAACTCCTCAAGCGGCCCGATCTGGGTTTGAGGGTGGTCGGTTTTGCGGATGACGATATCACCAAGCACGGACGTTCCATCCACGGGGTTCCGGTTCTAGGTGCAATTACCGATGTTCCCCAACTAACCAATAAATTCCAAATTCAGCAATTGATCATTGCTATACCCTCCGCCCCTCGGCAGCGCATCAGAAAAATAATCGAGATCTGTTACCAGACACGGGCCGAAGTCAAGATTCTGCCGGGAGTCTATGAACTAATCGATGGCAAGGTTACTATCAACCATATCAAGAAGGTAGAACTGGAAGACCTCCTGGGTCGGGAACCGGTAAAGGTAAACATTGAGGAGATAGCAGGCTATCTCAGCGGGGAAATAGTACTTGTAACAGGTGCGGGGGGTTCAATTGGCTCTGAGCTCTGCCGCCAGGTGGCCCAGTTTGTTCCCAAGAGGTTACTCCTCCTGGGTCACGGGGAAAACAGCATCTTTGAGATACATAACGAACTGACTTACAAGTATTCCCAACTCGATATAGTCCCGGTAATAGCTGACATTCAAGACCAGAAAAGGATTGACCAAGTTTTTGCTGAACATAGACCTACAGTGGTATTCCATGCCGCGGCACACAAGCATGTGCCCCTCATGGAACTAAACCCGACGGAAGCAGTTAAGAACAATGTCATAGGTACCCTAAACGTGGCCGAAGCAGCAGATAAAAATAGGGCCAAACGGTTTGTACTCATTTCCACCGACAAGGCTGTCAACCCCACGAGCGTTATGGGTGCTACTAAACGGGTGGCTGAGATTATTATTCAAACACTGGGCAGGCATAGCGCAACTCGTTTCTGTGCCGTCCGCTTCGGCAATGTTTTGGGCAGCCGGGGCAGTGTTGTACCCCTTTTCCGGCAGCAAATCGCCCGGGGCGGCCCTGTAACGGTCACCCATCCTGATATGACCCGGTACTTCATGACCATCCCCGAAGCAGTGCAGCTGGTTATCCAGGCCGGCGCAATGGCCGAGAGTGGAGAAATCTTTATCCTTGACATGGGCGAGCCAGTAAAAATAGTTGATTTGGCAAGGCAGATGATCAAACTGTCGGGTTTTGAACCTGAGGAGGATATTAAAATTGAATTCACAGGCATCCGGCCGGGTGAAAAGCTTAAAGAAGAGACCATTAGCGAGGAAGAGGATGCAGTACGGACAAAACACGAACAGATTTTCGTTCTACCTACTCCGCGGGTTACTAGGGCGGATATTGATTTGATGCAAAAGCTGGCGGATGAAGTAGCCCCAAATACTGGGGTTGAAAGACTATTGGAACAGATGGATTTAATTGTGAGGGAATTAATGCTTCCAAGTGGTTTGGTCAAGACAGTGCCCAAGCACTCAGCTTTATAGATAAGCAGTGGTGACCCGTTTTGGAGTCAGATTACGCTAAATCAACACTTAACGAAGATCAAGGGTTTACACTATTAACCGGCTTTAAAAGGGTGATTCCAAATGCAAAGAGTGAAGAATACCCCACAGGCTATCTGCAAACGACTTTTCGACTTGTGCCTGGCAACTACGGCGATAATCCTTTTCCTTCCGTTATGGATAACAGTACCAATAGCCATTATCTTAGACTCTGGCCTGCCTGTCTTTTTTTTTCAGGAGCGAGCCGGACAGTATGGGCGTTCTTTCCGGATAATAAAATTCCGGACAATGGTGAAAGATGCGGAAGACTATCCGGAAGGAGTGTTTACGCATAAGGAAGACCCACGCATAACTAGAGTTGGTAAATGGCTGAGGAAGCTGAGCCTGGATGAATTACCCCAGTTGTTCAATGTCCTGCGAGGCGAAATGAGTATTGTCGGCCCCCGGCCAACTCTTCTGTACCAAATTGAAAAATACGATGCAAGGCAGAAAAAACGCCTTCTTGTCAAACCTGGTATTACCGGTTGGGCTCAAATTAATGGCAGGAATCTGCTGACTTGGCCGGAAAGGATAGAACTGGATGTGTGGTATGTCGAGAACTGGTCATTATGGTTAGACCTGCAAATCATAATAAGAACGCCTATTATTGTGTTCAAACAACAAGGAATCTATGGGGAAAGAAAGAAAGATCCTATTGCAGAATACCCCCAAAAAAGGCTGCCAAGTTAGAGATGTTGCGGGAGGAACAAGTATGACCAGCAGGTTCATGGTGTACGGAGCCGGCGGCCATGCAAAGGTCGTTCTTGATGGTTTGGAACAGATAAAGGGCGAGATAATCGGCGTTGTCGATGATGACCCCAATAAGCACAATACAACAATTTTGGGCTATAAGGTAATTGGGGATTCAAAAAAGATCAAAGATAAAATGTCAGTTCTCCGCCAATGCCAGTGGATTATTGCAATTGGTGATAACTTACAGCGTGCCTATGTAGCTACCCAAGTGCTTGGCAGTAATGTTAGTTTTGGCAAATTATTACACCCTGCAGCCACAATATCTCCCCATACAGAGATCGAACCAGGGGTGCAAATTATGGCAGGGGCTGTCGTCAACTGTGCCACTCATGTTGGACTACACACAATTATTAACACAGGCGCAACCGTTGACCACGATAGCTATATTGAGGCATACTGTCACATAGCACCCGGGGTTCATATGGGTGGTGGTATATTTGTTGGCCAAGGAACACTGGTGGGAATCGGAGCGAGTATTCTCCCCAACATTCGCATAGGTCGCTGGTCAATCATCGGGGCGGGGTCTGTTGTAACAAAGGATGTACCTGACGGGGTAGTAGTAGCTGGTGTGCCGGCGCGGCTTATACGACGGTTATCCAGTGTAGAATTGTCCAGTTTTAATCGGAAACTGAGGTGAAAACATGAAAATTCCCCTGGCACAACCGTACATAGGTGAAGAAGAGATCCGAGAGGTGCTTGGCGTTTTAAGGACTCCCACATTGAGTATAGGGCCAAAGCTTGATGAGTTCGAAAAGCTGGTGGCTCAGTATGTTGGGGCCAAACATGCTATCGCCGTGAACAGTGGCACAAGCGCCCTGCATCTCTGTATTCGCAGTTTCAATATCGCAGATGGCGATGAAGTCATCACAACTCCCTTCAGTTTTGTAGCTTCAGCGAACTGTATCCTCTTTGAGCGGGCCAAGCCAGTTTTTGTGGATATCGATCCTGACACCTTGTGTATTCACCCCGACAAAATCGAAGAAATGGTTACCCAACGTACCAAAGCCATCCTGCCGGTACATGTCTTTGGACACCCGGCAGACATGGAAGCTATTAAAAGGATTGCGGGCAAATACAACTTGGTGGTAATAGAAGATGCCTGTGAAGCCATCGGGGCAGAAATCAAAGGCAGAAAAGCTGGTACCTTTGGAGATGCAGCTACCTTTGCCTTCTACCCGAATAAACAAATAACCACCGGCGAAGGTGGTGTTATTGTTACCGATGACGATAGAGTTGCGGAGCTTTGCCGGAGCATGCGCAGCCAGGGGAGGGCCTCAGATGGCGGCTGGCTTTATCATGAACGATTGGGATACAACTACCGCATGCCAGAATTAAGTGCTGCTTTGGGCGTAGCGCAGATGCGAAAGCTTACGAAAATCTTGGCAATGAGACAAAGGGTCGCAGACCAATATAACGAAAGATTAAAAGATATTCCCGGCGTACAGCTACCGTACCAGGATCGGCGTGTAAAGATGAGCTGGTTTGTATATGTAATTAGATTAGCTCCCCATATCAATAGGGAAAAGATTATTTCCTCTCTGACTGAAGCAGGCATTGGTTGTAAGCCTTATTTCCCCGCTATTCACCTCCAGCCTTTCTATGTTGCAGAGTTTGGTTACAAGGAAGGAGATTTCCCAATCACTGAGGAAGTTGCATCCCAAACAGTTGCCCTGCCGTTTTATACAAGTATGACTGGGCTAGAGATTGACTATGTGGGGACAAAACTGGAGGAGGCCATAAGAACCCTGTCATAATAACATGGCCAGTTTATATTCCAGCTGTTGGTATCATGGCGGTACTGACGATGATCTGCCATTAGAGCTGCTACCTAAAGGAGGTAAGCTTTTTGGAACAAATGGCGCGAATATATATAAATTCAACCCAAGAGGCGACCCTCAGCCATAAGGAACAACTCTTACAGAAAATCGCTTCCCGTACTGCGGTGGTAGGCGTGGTGGGTCTTGGGTATGTTGGCTTGCCCCTTGCCGTGGAAAAAGCCAAGGTAGGTTATAGGGTTATTGGTGTCGAGCAAAACCCACGGCGAGCGGCCAAAATAAACCGGGGAGAGAACTATATCGGCGATGTCAGCACTGAAGATTTACAAGTACTGGTAGCCAAGGGCATGCTCAAGGCGGTTGAAGACTTTTCCCTGGTGCCCCAAATGGATGTCATCGTTATTTGTGTGCCTACACCTCTGACAAAAAACCTTACACCAGACCTGCAATATGTCGAAAAAGTCACTGCAGAAATCGGTTCTCGTCTCCGGCCCGGCCAGCTGATTTGCCTGGAGTCAACTACGTACCCGGGCACTACCGAAGAAGTGATGTTACCGCTCCTGGGGAATTCAGGCTTGACGGTAGAGGAAGACTTTTTCCTTGCCCACTCACCTGAGCGGGTGGACCCGGGAAACAAACGCTACACCACCGCGAATACCTCAAAGGTCGTGGGCGGCGTGGGGCCCAACTCCCTTGAGGTGGCGGCGGCCTTCTACAGCCAAACTGTTCGGCATGTGGTGCCGGTTTCAAGCGCTAAGGCGGCCGAGATGGTGAAGATCTTTGAAAACGTCTTCCGGGCTGTGAATATAGCGCTGGTCAACGAACTCACCCTCCTCTGTGACCGGATGGACTTGAATGTGTGGGAAGTACTGGACGCAGCCTTTACCAAACCCTTCGGTATCATGCCATTTTACCCGGGCCCCGGGGTAGGAGGGCACTGTATCCCCATAGACCCCCACTATCTGGAGTGGAAGGCCCGGGAATACAACTTCACCACCCGTTTTATCGGACTGGCCGGGGAAATAAACCGCAGGATGCCGTCGTTCGTACGGGAGAAAGCCCTGCGGATCTTAAACCGCCTGGGAGTCCCGGCCTCCAGGGCGCAAATACTGATCTTGGGCGTGGCCTATAAAAGGGACTCGGCCGACTACCGGGAATCCCCGGCGCTGGAGGTTATCAGGCTCCTGCAGAAGGAAGGTGCCCGGGTCCTGTACCACGACGAGCTGGTACCGGCCTTACGCGACGGGGAACTGGCGATGGCCTCTGTACCCCTGACCGAAGAGGTATTGGAGCAAAGCGATCTGGTCATTATCACCACCGATCACTCGCACATTGACTACAGTTGGGTGGTGGAAAGGGTCAGACATGTCCTCGATACCCGTTACGCCACGCGTGGCGTCAAATCACATCGGGAAAGGATTACGCTTCTATGACTGTGGGAGTAATCGGGGCGGGCAGCTGGGGCAGGAATTTGGTCAGAACCTTTTACCTTCTAGGCGAGCTCGCCGCAGTGGCTGAACTAAATCCGGACATAAGGCAAGGGTTGGCCGCCGAGTACCCGGGTGTTTGCTTATACAGAGACTACCGGGACCTTCTGGCGGAAGACGTTCCCGCCGTGATCATCGCTACCCCTGCGCCGACCCACCACGCCATCGCCCGGGAGGCCCTTCTGGCCGGCAAGGACGTGTTTGTGGAAAAGCCCCTGGCCCTCTCCGGGGCTGAAGCTGCGGAACTGGTGGAGATAGCCGGGAGACATAACCGCATCCTCATGACCGGGCACCTGCTCCTCTACCAGCCGGCCATCCGCCGGGTCAAGGATTACCTGGAATCGGGCGCCCTGGGAAGGATTGCCTTTTTCGCCCAGGAGCGGCTCAAATTTGGCCGGGTGCGGGCGGCGGAAAACGTTCTCTGGAGCTTCGGCGTGCACGACATTGCCGTACTTCTCTACCTGGTGGGGCAAAAACCCCAGAAGGTTGCGGCCACAGGCCGGTGCTTCCTGCAAGAGAATATTGAAGACGCCGTACACGTACACCTCCGCTTTGCCGGCGGAGTACAGGCCCATCTTCACGTTTCTTGGCTTTGGCCGGAGACCAGACGCCGCCTGACCATTGCCGGCTCGGAGGCTATGCTCACCTACGACGAGGGGGAGCAGAAGGTGACCTTGCACAAGAAACGTGTTGCATCCGGCCTCCAACATTGCGATGAGGGCGCAGTGGTGCTCTTCCGGGGGAGCGACGAGCCCCTACTGCTGGAGTGCCGCCATTTTCTAGAATGCGTTAAAGAGCGGCGGCAGCCCCTTTCAGACGGCAAGAGTGCCTTGGAAGTAATAGAAGTGTTGGAAGCCGTAGGCAGGAAACTGAAGGGTGAGGGCGAATGAAGGAGAAGGACTATTTCGTCCACGAATCGGCCTGGGTAGATGAAGGGGCCTGTATCGGCAGGGGCACGAAGATCTGGCACTTCAGCCATGTTATGTCTGGGGCGGAAATAGGGGAAAATTGTACCCTTGGCCAAAATGTGTTTGTGGCTGCAAAGGCGAAAATAGGCAACAACGTCAAGATCCAGAACAACGTGTCGGTGTACGAAGGAGTTGTTCTGGAAGACTACGTCTTCTGCGGGCCGAGCTGCGTGTTCACCAACGTAAAAACGCCCCGCTCCGCTTTTCCTCGGGATACCAGTAAGGATTACACGAAAACCTTGGTAAAAAAAGGGGCTTCTATAGGGGCCAACGCCACCATCGTTTGCGGAGTGACCGTTGGCGAGTGGGCTTTCGTGGCGGCAGGGGCGGTGGTAACCCGGGACGTACCGGCGCACGCCCTGGTGGCCGGGGTGCCGGCCCGAATCATCGGTTGGGCCTGCCGGTGTGGGGTGCCGTTGCAGTTCCCAGGCGGTGCTGACCAAGGGGCGACCTGTGCCGAGTGCGGGCGACGCTACCGCAAAAGGGGTGACCGGGTGGAGTTGGCGGGGTAACCCTAGTGCCTTGGCCTAGATTGGGGTCGAAGAAAGGTCTGAAGCCGGGTGTATGCCTCCCCGGCATCCAAGACATCGGGAACTCGGCATTGACGCGGTTTGGTTCCCTCCATCCGCGCGAACTGTATCCGACCAAAGGAGGCAAACCATGCTTGTTCCTATCTTTGATTCAACCCGCAACTATCAGACCATTAGGGCCGACATTGACGCCGCCCTTCGAAGGGTGGTGGAGTCGGGTCGGTTTATCCTCGGCCCCGAGGTGGGAGCCTTTGAGGAGGAGATAGCCCAGTATTTGGGCGTCCGTTACGCCAGCGGCGTGGCCAATGGGACGGATGCGCTGCTCCTCGCCCTGCGCGCCCTCGAGATCGGCCCCGGCGACAGGGTGATTGTGCCCAGCTTCACCTTCTTCGCCACAGCGGGGGCGGTGCACAACGTGGGTGCTACCCCGGTATTTGCTGATATTGAACCCAGCACGTTTAATATTAAGCCGGAACACCTTAGGGAGCTTCTTAGCGGTGAAAAAGGTAAAGGGGTCAGGGCCGTCATCCCCGTCCACCTTTACGGGCAGATGGCCGACATGGACGAGATCATGTCACTGGCCGAAGAGCACGGCCTCTTCGTCATCGAAGACGCGGCCCAAGCCATTGGGGCTGAGTACAAGGGGCAAAAAGCTGGTACCTTCGGCCACTTCGGCTGCTTCAGCTTTTTTCCCACTAAAAACCTCGGGGCTTACGGCGACGGGGGACTGGTGGTGACCGATGATGTTGAGCTTGCCGAGAAGGTGAAAATGCTCCGGGCCCATGGATCTAAGCCCAAGTACTATCACCACATGGTGGGCTACAACTCCAGGCTTGATGCCCTTCAGGCCGCAGTACTTCGGGTCAAGCTGCCTCATCTTGCGGGGTGGACGGCCGCTCGGCAGAGGATTGCCGGGCACTACGACGAGCTTCTGCGGGGCATCGAGGGCATAGAACTCCCCTGCCGGGCACCGAACCGAACCCACATCTTTCATCAGTACACCATCCGGGTCTTGGGCGGTAAGCGGGATGCCCTTAGGGATCATTTGGCCAAGGGAGGGGTCGGCAGCCAGGTCTACTATCCCCTGCCCCTGCACTTGCAGCCCTGCTTCCGTCACCTGGGCTACCAAGAGGGGGATCTCCCCGAATCCGAGCGGGCTAGCCGCGAAGTCCTCTCCCTTCCCATGTTCCCCGAACTCACTGCTGGGGAGCAGGAGCTGGTGGCTGATGGGATCAGGAGGTTTTTTGAAGTTGCGGGGGCGGGTCTAAAGTGAAGCTTCTATACGTGGTCGGCGCCCGCCCCCAGTTCATCAAGCTGGCGCCGGTGCTCAGGACCGCTGGTCGCTACAACCGTCACCATTCGGACCACCCGCGGCACCAGGTTTTGGTCCACACCGGTCAGCACTACGACTACGAAATGTCCCAGGCCTTCTTCGAGACCTGAAGTTGAAATTGCCCGATTATCCCTGGGCGGTGGCTCGGGCACTCACGCCCTACCAAACCGGGGAGATGCTCAAGTGGCTCGAAGAGGCACTTCTCCAGGAGAGGCCCCAGTTAGCGATGGTTTTCGGGGACACCAACAGTACCCTGGCCGGGGCGCTGACTGCGGCCAAGCTCGGAGACAGTGGTGACAGAGGGGAACGTGCTCGTGGGCTGCGACCCGGAGCGCATCGTCCGGGCGGCCCCGGATGCCCGGCGGGAGGTAGAATCTGCCATGCCTTACCACGACGGCCGGGCCGCAGTAAGGATTGTTGGCATTCTGAAATGTTGATTATGCCGGGGGTAGTAGCGTGAAGGTGCATGGATTGGGAGAACCCAAAGAGATGCCCGACAACAGGCTCAAAATCCTCCACATGGCCGGCTGGTACCCTTCGCGGAAGAACCCGGTGGCCGGGGTTTTCGTGCGGGAGCACGTAAAGGCGACGGCGCTTTACAACGACGTGGTCGTGCTCTACAGCGAAGGGGTAGATCGTGGAATCCGCGGCTTTTACCAGATCGAAGACAACATTGAGGACGGCATCCTGACGCTTCGGCTGCGGCACTGGAAGTCACCTATTCCCAAGACCACCTACTTCATCTATTTATGGAGTATGTTCCGCGCTTTCCGGAAGCTCGTAGAGGAAGGGTTTAGGGCCGACGTTATTCATGCCCATGTGTATTCGGCCGGGGTTCCGGCGGTGCTGATAGGGAAGCGCTACGGGCTTCCGGTAGTCGTCACGGAGCACTCGTCGGCGTTTCCGCGAAGACTTATCCGTGGTTTTGAGAAGCTTAAGGCGAAATTCGCCTTTGAGTGGGCTGATATAGTATGCCCGGTAAGTGGGGATTTGAAACGACATATCGAAGCTTATGGCATCCAGGCGCGGTTCAGCGTGGTTCCTAATGTAGTCGACACTTCGCTGTTTACCCCTGGGGACAGGACCCCTACGGGAGAAGGCAACAGGAAGCGTTTGCTGCTTGTAGCCCTCCTCACTCCCATCAAGGGCGTTCCTTATCTACTTGAGGCTCTGGCGCGCCTCACGGAGAAGCGCGATGACTTCGTCCTCGACATCGTCGGCGACGGACCGAAAAGGAGCGATTATGAGGAGCTCGCCCGCAAGCTCGGGCTACAGGACATTGTCCGTTTCCGCGGGTTGAAAACCAAACAAGAGGTTGTGGAGTTCATGAGACGATGTGACATTTTCGTTCTTCCGAGCCTTTTTGAAACCTTTGGGGTGGTATTGGTTGAGGCTTTGGCTTGCGGGAAACCTGTGATTGCCACGGATATTGGAGGCCCTAAGGAGATCATCACAGAAGAAGTTGGAAAGCTAGTCCCGTCGGGCGACTCGGAATCCCTAGCGGAGGCCATCGGTTATATGCTAGACCATCATCAGGAGTATACTCCCGAAAGGCTTGTACAATATGTTCGGCAGCGCTACAGCTACGAGGCCATAGGGAAGGAATAGGGCCGCGTTTACAGATTAGCTCTTAAACACCCGTGTGAGGGAATACGAAGATGCGAATAGGAATATTTGGGAGCTATAACCATACCAGCATCGGGGATCATGCCATTCTAGAAGGAATTCTTGTCCAGTTCCGCACTCGTCTCGGCCATTGCTCGTTCGTTGTTTTCTCCATGAATCCTGACGCAACGCAAAGTATGTTGTTTTCTTGTAAGGATGTACACGTGGTCCAGGGCACGCCTGCAAGAGTTAAAACCGTACGGGATACACAATCGGGCGGACACCGGGTGCAGCCCAACGGGCTAAGACGGCTGGTCAAACGATGCCTGTCATGTTTGCCTTGGCCAATCGCCTCGTTCCTGCGGCGATTCTACAGCGGATCCCTTGTCATTAAGCACGACGTTTCCTTGTTGTGTAACGTCTCGTTTTGGCGCCAGATCAAGAAAGAGATCCAATCCCTAAATGTGCTGCTCATTGGTGGGGGAAATCTTCTGATGGACATCTACACCTCCTGGCCGGTCTACCCTTTAATCTATGTGATCTTGGCCACCCGGGCACGCGTTCCAGTGATGTTCTACGCGGTAGGGGCTGGTCCCCTTCGTAGCCGGCGGGCTCGCTTCTATTTTCGCTGGGCTTGCCGGATGGCTGGGGCGATAACTCTTCGGGATAAGGAATCCCTGGATTTCGTAGCAGAGACCTTGGGTCTTAAGCGTGACAAGCTTGTGCTTTCGGCCGATCCGGCTCTTTGCCTTAGTACTGGTGAGCAAGCAATGCGTGCGAAAACAGGCGGGCAATTGAGAATCGCGATGACGGTTGTTCCCTATTACCGACCTGGCTACTGGCCCTACCCGGATGCAGCTGTTTATGAGAGGTACTGTCGGGCCATGGCACAGATAGTCGAACGCGTGCTCGATAGGTTCGATGCGCGACTCCTCTTTTTTGCGACTAATACGCATGATATAGCCGTGGCGCCGGATGTAGCTGGTACGCTTGGTGCCTGCAACCGGGTCGAGGTCATTGAGGATCGCTTGACGGTACAAGAACTCCTGTCGCTGTTAGCAAACTGTCATCTGACTATCGGAACACGTCTCCATTCGCTTATTCTTTCCTTTGTAGCAGGCACACCCGCGCTGGCTTTCTCCTATCAACCGAAGGTAACGTATTTCTATAAGCGGATAGGAATGGAGATGCATGCGATTCACTTGAATCGGGACATAGATGTTTCACCCATTAGGGTTATTCATCTTCTTAACGAACTTCACCGCGACAGGGAAGCCATTAGAGCTCACATGCGGCGTGAGCTGACGCGGATACAGACAGAGGCCCAAGCAAGCGTGGATATCACAGTCCGTTTGGCTAAGGGAGTGGCCGGATGAGATTGTGTCTCGTATCTGTGTGCCCACTGCTAAAGGTTAAGAAGCACTTGGTGGGGGTGTTGGAGGATGTCTGAGATTCCCTCCGTTTCGAGCACCAAGTTCTCTGTTGGTACTGGCATCACAGCCACTACGCAGCTGTTCAACCTGGTTCTAGGAATGTTGGCGTCCATTATCCTCGCCAGAGTTCTTGGCCCAGAAGGAAGAGGTATCTACGCCCTCGCTGCGCTTCTGCCGTCTCTCATCGTGACCTTTGGTAATCTAGGGATCGGGCCGGCGACGGTCTACTATGTGGCCCGTGGCGAGTTCCGACGCCAGGAAATACTGGGAAGCAACGTCCTGCTTAGCGTTGGCGTTGGCACCGTCGGAGTCCTCGCCGGGCTGGTCGTGGTCCTCTTCTTCCGAGAGGCTGTCTTCCCTGGCGTTTCCCCTGGTTATCTTCTCTTGGCTCTGGTTCTTGTGCCCGTAGAGGTCTTCTTCTCGTATGTCAGGTATGTGCTCCTCGGATCCCAGCGCATCAAGGAATTTAACTACATCCAGATTGCCCGGTCAGCACTTTTTCTTGGGCTCATCGCTCTTGCTCTGCTGGGGCTGAGGGCTGGGGTGACTGGAGCCATACTCGCCGGGTTGTTCACCTGGTTGGTTGTTGACGCCTTGGTGTTTCGCCTGGCTAAGACAGTTTCCGGGGGGATTGATTTCAGACCCAACACCCCCTATATAAAGCGAGCGACCACATACGGCATCCAGGCGCATCTCGCGAACATCCTGGGGTTCCTAAACTATCGGATCGACATGTTCCTTGTCAACGGGTTCCTGGGGCCGGCTGCTGTGGGACTGTATGCCGTGGGAGTTGGGCTCGTAGAAAAACTGTGGATGATCTCCCACGCAGCCAGCACTGTCCTCTTTCCCCGGGTTGCGGCGGAGACTGAGGAACAGAGGCGAAAGGAGTTTACGCCCCTGGTAGCTCGCACTGTGCTCTGGACAACGGCCCTTGGAGCCCTGGCACTCGCGCTCCTTAGCCGCTGGATCGTGCTTCTGCTCTATTCTGAGGCTTTCTTGCCCGCAGTGGGTGCGTTGCAGGCATTGCTGGCCGGAATCGTGGCGCTTAGTGCCGGTCGCGTGTTGAGCAATGACATCGCTGGGCGCGGTCGCCCCATTCTGAACGCTTACGGAGGCTTGGCCGCCGTCGCTACCAACGTGGCCTTGAACCTCCTATGGATCCCGCGCTACGGAATAGTCGGAGCTGCCTGGGCTTCCACGGTCTCGTATTCCGTCTCATTCTTGATGGCACTTTTTCTCTACTGTCGGCTCTCTGACAATCGTTGGACGAAAGTGGTCCTCCCCCAGCGGGGCGACTGGGCGCTGTACTGGAAGACCGGCAAGGCCCTCTTCCAGTGGGCCTATACCAAGGTGAGGGTGGTATTGTGAATATGCAACTGAAAACCAATAGCTTTTCTCGTAGCATTCTATTTATCTCAGCGCTGGATTTATGGTCCATGGGTAAAGACAAGGGTGGCCCTGCCCTGTGTAGGACCCTTACCGGGTATGCCAACCGGGGCTGGCAGGTGTACTTCATCACGGGTAACCGGACCGAGGGGTTATCCGATGAACTTCACGAGAACATTCAGGTCATCCGGTTTGATGCTGTTTGGTTGAAGAAATTGGTACAAATCAGGAAGGTTGGATTCTTTTCCAAGATCCTATGGTGGTTTTATTTCCAGGTCATGGCCTTTATCAAGGCTCAAAAATGCGCTCTAAAACAAAGATCGATGTTGTCTATGGGTATGAGATCTACGGTGTGCCTGTTGCGAAAATCCTGTCTAAGCTCTGGGGCGTGCCAATGGTGGCCCGATTCCAGGGAAGTATTTTGCGCTTGGTGTGGATGAAAAGGCCTTATTGGCAAGTACGAGCTTGGGAGTATGTCTTAGCCTATAAAGTATCGTCAGGTTCAAACCTCGTAATAATGACCAACGATGGATCTCAAGGAGATCAACTGCTCGCACAGATGGGAGTAAATGCTAAGAAAGTGCGATTCTGGCTAAATGGGCTTGATATTGAAAGTTTTCAACGTTTTCCTGTTATTGAAAAGGCACGTGAATCACTTCAGATTTCTTGCCGACATGTTTTACTTTCAGTGAGTCGCTTAATGTGGCTAAAGCGAGTTGATCGCAATATTTATGCTTTGCCAGAGGTGGTTAAAGATTATCCCGACACAATCCTTGTGATTGTGGGAGATGGTCCAGAGAAAAAACGATTGAAACAACTTGCTGACGAACTCGGGGTTCGGGAGCACGTGAGATTTGAAGGAGCTGTGCCCCATTCCGAAATCCCGAAGTACCTGGCTGCAGCCGACCTCTTTCTCTCCTTTTACGATTGGTCCAACGTCGGCAACCCCCTACTAGAAGCGATGATGGCCCGGAAATGCATCGTCACTCTCAACAACGGTGATACCGGGCGATTCATCAGGAACCGAGAGAATGGGGTCTTGCTAGAGTATGGAGAGTTAACAAAGCTGCCTGAAGTGATCAAAGAGCTGCTTGCAGATGAAGAGCTCAGGGACCGGCTGGGAGCGAACGCCCGCAAGTTCGCCGAAGAGAACTTCTGGAGCTGGGAGGAGCGAATTGAGACTGAAATTCACGAGGTTGGTGCTTTATTAGAGGGGGAAAGCAATCGTGAGCGGTAACCAAATCACTTTGGCGGTACAATGTTGGCGCAACCTTTTGTTATGGTGTGGCGCGAGCTTCGGTGTCATAGCCCTGGTTTGGCTCGTCTTGCGGCAGCCGACGCTTGGCGCGCTGTTGGCCGTGGGCGTGATTGCTCTGCTTTTTGGCATCGCCTTGTTCTTCGGGCGAGATGGTGTGCTCTCGCATAGGCGGGCGCTGCCAGCACTGCTGATAGCAGCGATTCTCTTTCCTTGCATTCGCTTGCCTGGTGGGATCCCTGACGTCCGCCCCGAATTTATCATCGTCATTGCGGCGTTGGGGTTGCTGTTCCTGGGCCATCTCGCTACAGGGCGCCCAATCCGACTACGCTGTTGTCCTGCATACAAGTGGTTTGGTCTATTCGGTTTCTCTATCGTGTTATCAATGGTGTACGCAGCGTGGCTAAAGGGACAACTGATCATCGGGCGAGACTTCTGGGAATTAGCTAAGGTGTTTTTGTATTTCTTGATTTTCGCGCTAGCTGCGAGCCAAAACATCAGTCCTACGAACCTGAAGCGTTACTACAAGCTCGCCTTGCTCGCCCTCGTGCTCTCTGCTTTTTTTAGCTTTCTTCAATACATCGACTTTCCCGGCATCAACGAGGTAGTTTCCCCCTATTACGCACCAACCCAGATGAGAGGTTTACTCGTTCATGGCAGGGTCACCGGCACCACGCCGAATCCTAATGAGTTTGGTGCACTCATGGTACTAGCCGCCTCGCTTGCGCTGTCCGGCGCGTTGTTCCTTCAGGAGTGGAAGCTGCGACTACTGTGTTGGGGCACGCTGCCGGTCTTCGGACTTGCCCTTATCCTTACTCTTTCCCGATCTGCTCTGGTTGCCTTACTCCTCGCGGGGGCAACAGTTCTGTTCTTGTTTCTCAGGCAGAAAGGTTTGAAGCGCAAGTTCAGGCGCCTGTTGACGTTTGTACTGCTGGGGTGTGTTATCGTGGCCTTAATTTTGCAGGTTATGCCGGAGAAGGCGTTTTTCCGTTTTGGCCAGCTGGCGACGTTCACCGAAGCTACAAGCTGGCAGGGACGGGTTGCTAATTGGGAGACACATTTTGCCATTTGGTTAGAATCTCCTTGGTTGGGCTGGGGACCTGGGAAGGCTGACATGGGAACTATTGTGGACAATGAGTGGCTGTTGCTGTTGAGGAGGTACGGAGTGGTTGGGCTAGCGGTCTTTCTATGTCTCTTCGGGAGCTTATTCTTCGGTCTTTCTCGCATTCGCAATGTCACCTCCGAGCCTTCAGTTGTGGCGCTCTCGGTTGCCCTTCAAGGCACGCTCGTGGGTTACGCGCTCTACATGATGCTCGCGGCTATCTACCACTCTCTACAGCTCATGCCGATTTTGCTGTTGTTCTTGGGGTTGGCTTACTCCCAGTGGCGACTGAGGAGGGCAACAGTTCAGGAGGTGCTGATGAAATGAGGGTGCTTCATATTACCCATCTCTATCCTCGGCCCTATGACCAACTACTTGGAATCGCTATGCACAATGCGATCAAGGCGCTAGAAGCGCAAGGTTGTATACAAAAAGTTCTATCACCAACTGCGTGGGCTCCTTTTCCAATAATGTACCTGTCCCACAAGTGGAAATCTTATTCTCAAGTCCCAAACCGTGATGTGATTGAGGGAATCGAGGCCTACTACCCGAGATACTTGGTTTTCCCGAAGGCCTTGTTGCTCGCCTCTTCTGGTGTCCGCATGTATTGGGGCATCAAAAGGCTAGTTAGAGAAATCGAGCCTAAGTTCCCATTCGATCTGATCCATGCCCATATGGCTTTGCCCGATGGCTACGCCGGTATGCTCATCAGCATGGAGTATAGGAAGCCTTTAGTTGTAACCTTCCAGGCTACAGATCTAGACATCTCCGCCAACAGAAGCCAAGACTGTCTGTCAGCTTTAGAAAGAGTTTTTTCCTATGCGAAGCAAGTGATCTCTCCTAGTCCACGACTAGCGAAAGCTTTTGTTTCTCGGTTCAGGATTAAGCCGGTGGTTATTGGTTATGGAATCAGTGCTGGCGAGGTCTTCACAGGGAATAGTGATCTACTTTCGGCTTATGAGGGGCGCCGTGTCTTGTTGAGCGTATCTCGTTTAATCTCAATCAAGGGCATTGACCTCAATATACGTGCTATCAAGCAGTTGACCAAAAAGTATGAGAACATTTTATATCTGGTAGTAGGCGATGGGCCAGAAAGGACCAAGTTAGAGGAACTAACGCGGGATTTAGGTCTCACAAGTTATGTCGTGTTTGTCGGGCAGGTATCACAGGAACAAGTCATGAAATATATGGCTAGCTGTGAAGTGTTCACGTTGCCAAGTTGGCAAGAGACGTTTGGCCTTGTCTATGTTGAAGCAATGGCACATGCGAAGCCGGTGATTGCGGTTCGGGGACAAGGGGTTGACGGTATCGTAATTTATGGTGAGACCGGCCTCCTTGTAAAACCACGAGATCTCGATAGCCTCGTCGAGGCCCTGGATTTCCTTCTGAGTCATCCGGAAGAAGCCCGAGCCATGGGAGAACGGGCGCGTAAGATGGTCTTGGAGGACTATACCTGGGAAAAGAACGCGGAGAAGACCATTGAGCTGTACCGCGAGGTGCTAAATGAACGCTAAAGTCTGTATTCTCACCACCGTCCATCCGCCTTTTGACACTCGCATCTTCCACAAGCAGGCAAAGACCCTGGTTCAGGCGGGTTACGATGTTACCCTGATCGCCCAGCATGAGAGGGATGAAGTGGTGGACGGGGTGAAGATCATCGCTTTGCCTAAGCCGCGGAACCGCCTGAGCCGGATGTTTGGCCTTACCTGGCGGGCCTTCCGCCTGGCGCTGCGCCAGAGAGCTGATGTCTATCACTTCCATGATCCGGAGCTCCTGCCAAACGGGGTGCTGCTCAGGCTATTCACACGAGCGAAGGTTATCTACGATGTTCACGAGGACGTGCCCAGGCAGATCTTGAGCAAGCATTGGATTCCCGGGTGGTTGCGGCGGATTACGGCCTGTTGTGCCGAGTTTGTAGAAACGGTGGGCGCACGCTTCTTTGACCGAATAGTGGCGGCTACGCCCACGATTGCCCGTCGCTTCCCAGCTGGCAAGACCGTGGTGGTGCAGAACTTTCCCAAGCTTGAGGAACTGGTAGTGGATAATCCCACTCCTTATACGCACCGCCCGCCCATTGTGGCTTACGTTGGCGGTATTGCCAGGATACGGGGCATCGAGGAGATGGTGCGGGCGATTGGCTTGGTTCCCGATGCAGTAGGGGCGCGGCTGGTGCTGGCGGGGTCTTTCAGCCCACCGGAATTGGAGAAGGAGTTGAGGCGCCGGACCGAGTGGGAGCGGGTGGACTTTCTGGGGTGGCACTCGAGAGAAGGCGTTGCCAGCCTGCTGGCAGGTTCCCGCATTGGACTGGTGCTATTTCATCCAGTACCGAACCACACCGAAGCGCAACCGAACAAGCTATTCGAGTACATGTCCGCCGGAATCCCCGTAGTTGCTTCAGATTTTCCGCTCTGGCGCGAAATCGTGGAGGGGGCCGGTTGCGGGTTATTGGTGGACCCATTAAATCCTGAAGAGATCGCGAATGCGATTTTATGGCTTCTGGAGCGTCCGGCCGAAGCCCAGGCTATGGGAAAGCGGGGCCGGGAGGCCGTGCGCATGCGGTACAACTGGTCAATCGAGGCACAGAAGCTACTGCAGATGTACAGGGAGTTGATGCAATGAAGGTGGTTACGGTTGTGGGTGCCCGGCCGCAATTCATCAAGGCGGCTGCGGTTTCAAGGGTGCTGCGGGCCACGCCCGGAGTGCGGGAAGTGCTGGTCCACACCGGTCAGCATTACGATGAGAACATGTCCGCCGTTTTCTTCAGTGAACTGGAGATTCCGCAGCCTGATTACCACCTGGGCGTCGGTTCCGGGAGCCACGGGTCACAGACGGGGCGTATGCTGGAAGCGGTGGAAAAGGTGCTGCTGCGGGAAAAACCGGACTGGGTTCTGGTATACGGCGACACCAACTCGACCCTGGCCGGGGCGCTGGCGGCGGTGAAGTTGCACATTCCGGCGGCGCACGTGGAGGCGGGCCTTAGGTCCTTCAACCGGCGGATGCCGGAGGAGATCAACCGGGTGTTGACCGATCACGCCTCCGAGGTATTGTTCGCCCCGACGGAGGCGGCGGTGGAAAACTTGCGCCGCGAGGGCATTCCGGCGGGCCGGATAAAGCTGGTCGGCGACGTAATGTACGACGCGGCCCTTTTCTACGGGGCAAAGGCGGAAAGGGAAAGCGGCATCCTGGAGAGATTGCGGCTTGTCCGGCAGGGGTATATACTGGCCACCGTGCACCGGGCGGAAAATACAGATGACCCCCGCCGCTTGCGCGCGATATTTGGTGGACTTTTTCGGGTGGCTGCCGACATCCCGGTAGTGTTGCCGGTCCATCCCCGCACCCGGTCCGCGCTGGAAAGAGAAAACCTTCTCCGCGAGGTGCAGCGGCACCTTCGCCTGATCGATCCGGTGGGTTACCTTGACATGGTGATGCTGGAGAAACACGCCCGGCTAATAGCCACCGACTCCGGCGGGGTGCAGAAGGAAGCCTTCTTCTACCGCGTGCCTTGCGTGACCCTGCGGGACGAAACCGAGTGGGTGGAACTAGTTGACCTCGGATGGAACAGAATTGTCCCGCTACGGGACAAGCAGCAGGAGGTGGCGCAGGCATTGCGTGAATGGCTGGACCATCCGGGCGGCCGGGAGGCCGATCCGTACGGCCGCGGTGACGCCGCCGGAAAGATTGTGGAATGCCTTGTGGGAGGGGCGTGCTCTTGAGAATCTGGATGATCAACCACTACGCCGAACCTTACGGCCGCCAACATAACCTGGCCGGTGAGTTGATCCGGCGGGGACACCGGGTGGTCATCTTTGCCTCCAGCTTTGATCACAGGACGCGCCAGGAGAACCGCCTGGCACCCGGGGAAAAGGTAAAGCGCGAAGACATTGACGGTGTTCCCTACGTGTGGTTGCGCACGCCGCCTTATCCGGGCAACACGTCCGCGCGGGTTTGGAATATGGCCGTTTTTGCGGGGCGCATCTGGAGAGTGGGGAAGGCCGCGGGGTTTGAACGCCCGGACGTCATCATTGGATCGAGCCCTCATCTATTCGCCGCCCTGGCGGCACAGCGCCTCGCCGCCAGGTTTCGGGTACCCTTCGTTTTGGAGGTTCGTGACCTTTGGCCCCAGAGCCTCGTGGATCTGGCTAATGTATCGGCGCGGCATCCGGTGGTGCGAGGCTTGGAAAAGATGGAAAGATACCTCTACCGTCGTGCAGCACGGATCATTTCTTTGCTTCCCGGGGCGGTGGACCACATGGTGGAAAAGGGTGCCGATCGAGAGAGAGTGGTCTGGATTCCCAATGGGATTAATACCGATCTGGTGCCGCCACCGGAACCACCGGCCAATGATGGAGTGTTTACCGTGATGTATGCGGGAGCCCACGGGTTGGCGAACGCGTTGGATTATGTGTTGGATGCCGCTGCTGTATTGCAGCAGGAAGACTTGGATCGAAGAATCCTGATACGATTCATTGGCGATGGACCGGAAAAGTCGAGGCTGCAGGAAGTGGCTGCACAACGGGAATTAACCAATGTGCGTTTTGATGGGCCTGTGCCACGGAATAGAGTCTATGATTTGCTGCGCGAGGCTGATGCGTTTGTTATGCCGTTAAAGCACTCGCCGGTATTCCGTTGGGGTGTAAGCCCCAATAAGCTATTCGATTACCTAGCTACCGCGCGTCCCGTTATCTTCAGCGTTAACTCACCGATTAATCCGGTTGCAGAAGCCCAGGCGGGCCTAACTGTTCCCCCAGAGAACCCGCTTGCCTTAGCCGAGGCCATAAAAGAATTACTCTATATGTCTCCTGAAAAGCGCTGGGAAATGGGTTTGCGCGGCAGGGAATACGTGGAAAGATACCACAGTTTCGCACGTTTGGCGGACAAACTCGAAAAGACGCTTAAGGACGCAATGAAGGACAAGGGGTAGATTAAGGTCGAGTCTAAGCATCACGCAAACCGAGGTGTACAAGTGTATCGGGCGGCTGTTTGCGATCCCGGAACTTGCGCTCCGCAAGAAGACTAATATCCAGCGAGGTAAAACGGGTGCGGCGGCCCGGAGATACGTGGAGAAACGAAGTCCGAGTTGGTGCGGGGCGAATTCGAACGATGCTACCGGCAATAGTTGGCCATACGTGGCTAGTTTTTTATAGTGGCAATGACAATAGCATTTGCTACCGGATGGTATACCGTGGAGAATAGTACTAGGGTATTAACGTATGAAACGGAGGTCGTATCGCGATGCGGGTGGCTGTAAGCGGTTCTGTGTTGCGCTGGGCGCTGCAGCGCTCGGGCAGATACGCTGCGATCGAACGAAAATTCCCCAAACTTAGCGAGTGGCTTCAGCATAAGAGCCAACCAACCCTTCGCCAACTTGAAGATCTGGCGAAGGCTACCGCAACACCCCTTGGTTATTTTTTTCTTGAGGAACCGCCTGATGTTCAGCTGCCTATCCCTTACTTTCGTACACTGGACGAAGATTTGGCGCCTTACCCGAGTCCAAACCTTCTGGAGACTGTTCAAACAATGGAGCGTCGCCAAGCGTGGTTACGCGAGTATTTGATTGAGCAAGGGCACAATCCGCTTTCCTTTGTTCGCTCGGCCAAGGTGACGGATGACCCACGCCGGGTTGCTCGAAAAATGAAAGATGTCTTGAGCCTGGCGGAGGGATGGGCCGCAAGGCATCCCAGTTGGACTGCTGCGTTGCGGGAATTGCAGCGCAAGAGTGAAGACGCCGGGATTCTTGTAGTCGTGAACTCGATCGTTGGGAACAACACGCGGCGGAAACTAAGTGTGAGTGAGTTTCGGGGGTTTGTTTTGGTTGACGAGTATGCGCCCCTGGTTTTTTTGAATGGTGCTGATGGCAAAGCGGCACAGATGTTTACACTGGCGCATGAGTTAGCGCATGTTTGGTTGGGTAGCAGCGCCGTTTTTGACCTGCGGGAACTTCAACCGGCTGCCGATGAAGTTGAGCAGGCGTGCAATCGGGTGGCTGCGGAATTTCTTGTTCCTGGAGATGAGATGCGAGAGGTATGGTCGAGTGTTCGCTACGAGTCCGAACGCTTCCAGCAAATCGCTCGCCGGTTCAAGGTTAGCGAACTGGTCGCGGCTCGCAGAGCTTTAGATCTTAGACTGATCACAAGAAACGAGTTTTTGGAGTTCTATCAGGCCTATCTAGAAAACGATCGCCGCGCTAACTTCCCAGGCCGCGAAGGTGGCGACTTTTACGCCAGCCAAAATCTCCGTATCGGCCAGCGCTTTGCAGAGGCTGTGGTATGTGCTGTTAGGGAGGGAAGGCTTCTCTACCACGAGGCCTACCAACTGACTGGGCTTTATGGGAAAGCCTTTGTGCGTTATGCTGAATTCCTTTTAGGCGGGGAGCAATTATGACTGAGGCTCCAACATATTTACTGGATGCCAATGTGTTTATGCAAGCAGCCCGGAGCTATTACGCCTTCGATCTTGCCCCAGCCTTTTGGCAGGCATTGCTTGAACACGCCGCAGCTGGGAGGGTACGAAGCATTGATCGGGTCAAAAGGGAAATCTTGCGGGGCAATGATGATCTGGCTGCGTGGGCAAAGGACGAGTTTGGTCCCTATTTTGTTTGCACTGATCAGGATGGCGTGATTGAGGCTTATCGTAAGATTATGGCCTGGGTTCAGCAGCAACGTCAGTTTTCCGACGCGGTAAAAGCGCACTTTGCCGGTGGGGCTGATGGATGGTTGGTCGCTTGTGCAAAGGTACATAATTATGTGATTGTGACTCACGAGCAGTTCCGCCCTGAAGCAAAAAGAAAGATTCTTATTCCGAACGTGTGTCACCCATTCGGTGTTGCAACGACTGATACATTCGAGATGCTCCGCACACTGGGGGTTAAGTTGGGCTGATTCGGTACGGCATGGAGAGGCGGGCTATAAGCCTACTTAGCGAGGTGACGCACACGTGAAAATTGCCACCATTCTGGATCAGATCGACCTGGGCAGTATCGCTCTGCCCGAGTTTCAGCGGGGATATGTCTGGAACCGGGACCAGGTGCGCAGCCTGATGCAGTCCCTTTATCGCCGGTATCCCATCGGGAGCCTTTTGGTATGGGTTACCGGGTTGGAAAGCGCTACCGCCAGGGGTGATAATACTCCGGCGCCGGGAGTGGTGAAGCTTTTGCTCGACGGCAAGCAGTGGACGACTTCTTTGTACGGCATTATCAGGGGCAAGCCGCCCCGGTTCTTTGACGGCAACGCCCAGGCCTTTACCGGGCTTTATTTTCACCTGGAGGACGAAACCTTCGAGTTTTACATCCCTTCGAAGATGAAGGACAACCCCCTCTGGGTTAACGTTACGGAGCTGATGCAAACCGGGGTGGGCAAGTTTATCGGGCGGCTGCTTAAGATGCCGGAACTGGCGCCCCAACTAGAGACCTGTATCCAACGCCTGAATGCTGTGGAGGGGATTAAAGACATCGACCTGCACGTGGAAGAGGTGACGGGGGAGGACAAAACCGTTGACGTGGTGGTGGAGATCTTCAACCGGGTAAACAGCGGCGGCACCAAGCTCTCCAAGGGTGATTTGGCCCGGGCCAAGATCTGCGCCGCGTGGCCCGAGGCCAGGCAGGAAATGAAGAAGGCGCTGGCGGCTTGGGAGCGGGCCGGCTTTTCCTTCAACCTGGAATGGCTGTTGCGGAATATCACGGCGATTCTGACGGGGGAGGCGCTGTTCTCGGTGCTGAGGAAGGTTACTCCTGATGAATTTCGCGCGGGACTGGCCCAGGCCCAAAACGCCTGCAACTACCTGCTGAACATGATTTCCGGCCGGCTGGGGCTGGACCACGACCGGGTGCTGGGCGGGCGGTATGCCTTTCCGGTGATGGCCCGGTACCTGGTGCTGCGGGGCGGCCGGCTGCAGGATGCCCGGGAACGCGACCGGCTTTTGTTCTGGTATGTGCATAGCTTCCTCTGGGGCCGGTTTGCGGGTTCCACCGAAACGGTGTTGAATCAGGACCTGGGGGTGCTGGAACCGGTGGATGAAGCCCTGGACCGGTTGATTGACCAGCTCCGCCTTTCCCGGGGCAGTCTGGAGGTGCGGCCGGAAGACTTTGCGGGCTGGAGTCTGGGGGCTCGGTTTTACCCCATGCTTTACCTGTTGACCAGGGTGTCCGGTTCGCTGGACTGGGGCAGCGGGGTGCCCCTGTCGGCCAACATGCTGGGCCGGCTCAACGCCTTGCAGGTGCACCACATCTTCCCGAAAAAGCTGCTCTACGACTACGGTTACCAGAAGCCAGAGGTCAATGCGATTGCGAACTACTGTTTTCTGACCCAGGCGGCCAACCTGTCCATCAGCGACAAGCGGCCCGAGGTGTACCTGCGTGAAGTGGAAGCCAGGTATCCGGGGGCGCTGGCTTCGCAGTGGGTTCCGCAAGACCCGGACCTGTGGAAGCTGGAGAACTACAAGGAGTTTTTAGCGGCGCGGCGGCGGCCAACCGCTTCCTGGGAGAACTCTTCCGGGGTTCCGCCACGGCCCCGGTGGCGGTTGATTACGCCACGGAGTTTCCGGCGGCGGGTGCGCCTCAGCCGGCGCAGGTGGACGACGAGGTACAAGCCTTGCTGGAATGGGTGCGAGCGCACGGCTTGCCGAAACCCGCGCTTGACTTTGAGGTGTGCCATGCCTTCGGAGAGGTGTTGACCGTGGTGGACCTGGCCTGGCTGGCAGGGGTCCAGGAAAACTTCAGCCAACCGGTGGCCTTGATCATGCCGGGAGACCAAGGCCAAATCAACGTGTTGAACCAGGCCGGCTACCGCTTTTTCACCAGGGTCGAGGACCTGCGGGCCTATCTGGAAAAGGTACTGGATCTAAGGGTGGAAGAGGAAGCCGTATAGACACAAGTAGACACAAGGGGACGGTTCTTTTGTGCACTTACCCCTGCTCCTTTACTGCCCCCACCGTCTCCCACCCTGAACACCAAACCAAACCCCTTAGGGCAGCCAACCAGGTCTCCCTGCGGTGCTTTTCCCTCTCTGCAGTCTTTCTGACCTTGTCTTACTGGCTGCGAACTCCAGCAACAAGCACTCTCTGATTTTTTGGTGCTGAATCAGGAATCATTCGGCTGACCAAGAAAGTCCCCTTGTGCATCTCAGTCGCAAAGCAGGGAATCTCAGGGGGCTTATTGCCCCCAGATATGCTCATAAAACCAATTTTGCGTTCCTGGAACAGGCCCTCTTGTGCAGTTTCAGGAATAGAAAACCAAGAACAAGTAGTATAACTGATCTTCCGCACCCTTAGGTTCTCAAAAGATATTTTTCAATTTTACCAGTTTTTAGAAGGAGTTTCCCCTGTCCCTGTCGAATAGAGAAGTAAATTCTCTTTTGACAGGGGCGGAAGCATGAGAGCCTTTAGTATTAAAGAAACGGGTCCTGGTCCAATTATCAGCGCTTTGTACCAGCAGTTGGGCCTCAGGGAAACCATCAACAACACCTTAATCTGGGATGAAAAGCAGTGTCAGCTTGATCCTGGCACCCATGTCTTGGCCTTAATCATCAACATTCTATGCGGCCGCACCCCCCTTTACCGGGTAGAAGAGTTTTTCGATGAGCAAGACGTGGAACTTCTCTTTGGTACCGGGGTTAACAATGAACATTTTAACGATGATGCCCTGGGCAGAACCCTGGACAAGATCTATGCAGCCGGAGCCAAAAAAGTCTTTTCCGCTGTGGCCCTCCAGGCCCGGATAAAGGAGAACATTGACTACCGCATCCTGCACGGTGACACTACCGCCCGGTTGGTCTACGGTGCTTACCCAAATGAAGACGGCCTTAACATCACCAAGGGGTATAATCGAGAGCACCGTACGGATCTAAAACAGTATAAGATCGGCCTGGTTGCCACCGAAGAAGGGTTTCCTCTTTTAGGGGAAATACTGGACGGCAATCTTGACGATAAAACTTGGAACAAGCAGTTGTTGGCCAACCTGCCGGATCATTTCACTGTAGAAGAACTGGAGAAAATCATTTATGTTGTGGACTCTGCAGCAGTAACCCAAACCAACCTGGAACTGATCCAGGAACACAACCTGAAATTCATCTCCCGTCTACCGGCCACCTTTTCCCTTGCTTCTGAGCTAATCGAGAAGGCTTTTGCCAGCAGGGGCTGGACCGAGTTGGGGCAAGTTTCTCCCGGCAAGAAGAAAGCCTCCTACCGGGTCCAAGTGTTCACAGAGGACCTTTACGGCAGGGAGTACCGTTTTGTTGTAGTCCATTCCTCCCACCTGGACAAACGAAAGCTCAAGGGCCTGCAAACAAGACTAAAAGGGCAAAAAGAGGACCTAGAGAAAGCTGCCCGCAAAATCATGGGCCAGACCTTTGCCTGTGAAGCCGATGCTAAGGATGCCCTGCTTCGTTTCCAGAAAGAGAAGGGCAGTAGATTTTATCCTCTCACGGGTACAGTGGAAAAATCACAGGAAAAGGTAAAACGCCGGAGAAGAGGGCGGCCCAGCAAAGGAGAAAAGGTAGAGTACCGGGAAGTCTACCGGATCAAGATCCACGTGGGTGAACTGGACGAGGAAGCAGTGCAGCAGGAAACAGAACGTTTAGGCTGTTTTGTACTCATTACCAATCTCTCCGACGACTACAGTGCCCATTTCATTCTCAAAGAGTACAAAGAGCAAACAGTAGTAGAGAACCGGTTTAAGTTTGTCAAACACCCCCTTTATGTAGGGCCCCTTTACGTCCAGAAAAAAGAGCGGTTGGAGGCTCTCTGCTATGTGATCCTCATGGCGCTGGTAGTTTACATTATCCTGCAGCGAAGGGTACGCTTAGCTTTGAAGAAAGAAACCGAGCCCCTTTTGCTGCCAGGGAAGAAGAAAAGCTTTGAGCCAACGGGCAACATGATCCTAGAGCTGTTCCGGCCTGTGAAGATCCTTTATCTCATAGAAGATGGGGTGATCAAACGTTACCTGCCTGAACAGTACAATCGTCTCCACAGAGCACTGCAATTGATTGGGTTCGGCATGAATATCTTCGTTGAGCCAGGAGCACCATGAAATAGGCTCATGGATTACCATTTTTAGGAATGCGGAAAATTGATTGTTGTTTGGAAAAGGGTGCGAAAGGTCAGGTATAAAGCTGTCTTGGAAATTTCAGTGTACTGGAAATGCCTTTCATGGGCAGTTTAGGGACACAAGTTGGTCCCGGCATAAAGGGCGCGCTGAGAGTGAGGAAGACGATTGAAAGGGTATTCGGCGAAGGAAAGACCTGGCACCGATAAT
>ERZ773359.1904-NODE-1904-length-27608-cov-161.839909_pt1 | contig 27608 bp, 38 predicted proteins | sample MGYA00374955_ERZ773359 | MGnify/ENA primary metagenome ERZ773359 (study PRJEB29098, sample SAMN04486028) | biogas fermenter metagenome | study: EMG produced TPA metagenomics assembly of the Biogas fermentation microbial communities from Germany - Plant 4 DNA1...
GACAGGCGCTTCAATAGAGATAAAACAGACTATATAAGGGTTATTGCCTGGCGCAATACAGCCGAATTTTGCGCGAACTACTTTCAGAAAGGTTCCAGGATCGCCCTGGTCGGAAGCATACAAACGCGGACCTGGGAAGACGACAGCGGCAAGAAACACCGCGAAGTCGAGGTTATCGCCGATTCAGTCTACTTCGCCGAATCCAAAAGAGATAATCAGCTTGAAAGTCCTGTCGAAGACGCTATCGCAAGCGGTGATTTTATACCTGTGGACATGGACGAAGATTTCCCCTTTTAACGGGCCGGCCGGAGAAGGGAGGGAATCGACGTGGACGCAGAAAGACGAATCCGCAGGAACATTGAAGACATACTTCAGAACCACGACCAGGAGATTATGACCATAGACGCGCAGATCGAAGCAGAACGCGCCGCGCTGGAAGCGGACCTGGAAAGTATAAGGGCCAGGGCCTACCCGTCAATCAAATATGACGACGTCCGCGTTCAGACCACTTCCGATCCGGACAGCAAAATGGTTCACATTGTCGAAGCGATTGAACGCAGGCGAAAAAGAGCGGAAAGAAATATCGCCGCGTTGGAAGAACGAAGGCGTCAGATAGAAGCAGTCTATCATAACATATTAAGCCTGGACACGAAGTCGAAATGTGTTTTACTTACCCTTTATTATCCGAAACGCACTTATGAGGAAGCGGCCGAAATTCTTAACGTCGACGTTTCGACTATAGCCAGAAGAAGAAAAGCCGCAATTACTTCCCTGGTCAAAAGGTTCTGGCATACTGAAAAGAACAGGCTTCCGGCGAATGAAGAAAAATGCGTTAAAATTTGATTGCAAATGATTGCAAGTGTATGCAGTTATACGCCATTGTTCGTATAAAAACCCCTATGGTAATATTATCCTGGGGACTGGGCGGTCCCCCCTCCTTTAATATAGGGAAACCGAAGAAGACGTCTTAAACAGGCGTCTTTTTCTGTTTCCCAGCGTGAAAATATATGAAAGGTCGGTGATGAATCGTGGCGAAGTTGACCGCGAAACAAAAACGGTTTGTCGAGGAATACCTTATCGACCTGAACGCGACACAAGCCGCGATTCGGGCCGGTTACAGTCCTAACAGCGCAAGGGACATAGGAAGTGAAAACCTGACAAAACCCCATATTCGCGCGCGTGTAGAAGAAGCGCTGGCCGAACGTTCGAAAAGAACTGGGATAAATGCGGATCGTGTGGTCCGTGAACTTGCCCGAATTGCCTTTGTGAACGCGGCCGACGTGATTAACTTCGATAGTGCCACCCTATCGGAAAACGCGTCCGAAGATGATACCGCGGCCATTGCTTCGGTAAAGGTTAAAACCATACCAACGGACGCCGGCGAAGGTGTGGAACGCGAAATCCGAATGTGCGATAAGCTGAAGGCCCTTGAACTGCTGGGTAAACATCTGGGAATGTTCAATAATGATCCTGAATCCAACGTCCCCGTTACAGTGGTGATTAACTATGACTACGGCGACGAAGGTTAAGGTAATAACAAAGGCAAAATTTAACCCTATATTCAAACCGGTTAATGAGTGGCGCGGCCGCTACCGAATATTAAAAGGTTCTGCCGGTTCCGGAAAATCGGTCAACGTGGCCCAGGACTATATCGCGAAGTTATCCGATCCGGCCTATGAAGGCGCGAACCTTCTTGTCGTTCGTAAGGTTGAGGAAACTAACCGCGACAGTACCTTTGCAGAACTTCAGGCGGCCATTTACAGAATGTTCGGCAATCACGCGCCGAAAATCTGGAAGATAACCCTTAACCCTTTATCCCTGGAATGCAAGACTACCGGAAACAAGATCATATTCCGCGGGGTTAAGGACCAAAGACAGCGCGAAAAGGTTAAGTCAATAACCTTCAAAAAAGGGAAGCTGACCTGGATATGGATTGAAGAAGCGACAGAACTTGAAGCGGAAGACGTTGACATATTGGACGACCGTCTTCGTGGTGATCTGTCGGACCTGAACCCGAATTTATATTATCAAATAACAATGACCTTCAACCCCGTTAGCGCGACCCACTGGATAAAGGCGCGCTATTTTGATAGGTCCGATCCGGAGGTCTTAACCCACCATTCCACTTATAAGGATAACCGGTTTATAGACCCTGGTTATTATCGGCGTATGGAGCGCAGGAAGATTGAAGACCCAGAAGGTTATCGCGTGTATGGCCTGGGCGAATGGGGAGAACTTGGCGGTCTGATATTGACGAACTTCGAGGTTCACGACTTCCCCACCGGCAAAGAATACTTCGATTCGGTTTATTACGGTCAGGACTTCGGTTTCAATCACGCGAACGCGATCCTGGGTATTGGCTTCAAGGACGGCGAAATTTATATCCGGTCCGAATTATACGTCTTTGAGAAGGACACGGAAGAAATTATCGCCCTGGCCCGCAAAGCAAACATTGACCCCAGGGTTGAAATGTTCTGCGATTCGGCCGAGCCGGACAGGATCAGGACCTGGCAAAAGGCCGGCTTCAGGGCCTACCCTGTTAAGAAGGAACAAGGAAGCGTTAAGGCCCAGATTGACTTCCTGAAAGGCCGAAAAATCCACATTCACCCTTCCTGTGTGAACACGCTTAAAGAAATTCAACAATGGAAGTGGAAAAAGGACCCTACAACGGGGTTGTATATAGACGAACCGGTCGAATTCATGGACGACGCTATGGCCGCCCTTCGCTATTCTGTTGAAAGAATTCGCCGCGGTTCCGCAATCGAGATTTTGAAGTGAGGTGTAAAGCATGGCATTAACCGAGATGGACCGAATAAAGATGATCCTTTCCGATCCGGAAAAGGTTCCTATGTCGCTGGCCCAGATAGTCGGTGAAGAAATAAAAGAATTCAAGTCGTCCGAGCAATACAAGATCATGGTCGAAGCTGAACAGTATTACAGGAACCGGTCTGACGTCCAGAGGAAGACGAACGACGTCGCCAACCGGTCAAACTGTAAAATCGAACACCCGATCCTTAAAAAGCTGGTGGACCAAAAGGTCAATTACCTTCTTTCGAAGCCCTGGACCGTTGACACCAGTAATAAGGCATACGCGGAAGCGCTGGGCGAAATATTCGACGCAAGGTTCCGCAAGAAAATTAAAAGTCTTGGGAAAAACGCGATTAAATCAGGTATTGCCTGGATACAGCCTTATTTTGACGAAGACGGCAAGCTGGCCTTTATGCTTATTCCTTCGACCGAGATTATCCCTTTATGGCGCGATTCTGAACGGACGAAACTGGACGCTTTTATCCGCTTCTATGACCAGATAGTTTATATCGGGACCCGCAAACACACAATCACACGGGCCGAATACTGGTATCCTGGCGGGGTTAAGCGCTTCGTTACCGGTCTGGAAGGCGGCTTTAGGTTTATGGTCGATAAGGAATACGGCACCGAAGAAAACGACTATACCGAAAGCCATTTTGTCGTCGGGAATAAGGCTTATAATTGGGAGGAAGTCCCTATCGCCTGGTTAAGATACAACGACGAAGAACTTCCCTTGTGTTACTTCGTGAAAGACCTGATCGACGATATTAACTGGCAGACATCAGTAACGGCCGACGTGCTTCGCGACGTGGCGAAGTTTATATATATCCTGAAGAACTATGGCGGCCAGGACCTGGGCGAATTTATTAAGGACCTGAAGGAACACCTGGCGATTAAGGTAACTTCGGACGGTGGCGTTGATAAGCTACAGGCTGACCTTAATATTGACGCGGTTATGGCCTTCCTGGATAAGCAACGCCGCGACGTATTCGACTTCGCTTCGGCCGTCGACACGAAGGACCCAGACCTGGGGAACGCTTCCGGAACCGCTATCAATTTCCGTTATATGGACCTGGACGCTGACTGTGACGCGTTGGGAACCGAACTGAAAGAAACCTTCCAGCGCCTGAAGATGTTCATTGACGTTTACTTACAGCTTATCGGCAAGGGTGACTTTACGAAGGAACAGTTCGACATTATCTTTAACGTCGATATGCCGGTCAATGAAACTGAAGTAATTAACAACATCAGGGCCAGCGAAGGAATTCTTTCCAAACGGACACAAGTACAGAATCACCCGTGGGTCACTGACGCGGACGAAGAACTGGCAAGGATTGAGGAAGAACGGAAAAAGGCTATGGAGGAATTCGGAAGCGGCTTATTTGATAATGACCTGGGGGTGAGAAATGAAGGTGACGAGAAAGACGACGGAAGCGGTGACGAAGAATGAGAAGCAAGGAATATTGGAGAAGGCGCGCTTTAGTCCTGGAAGAAGAATCTTACATTCGCGGCGCCAGGCTATCGGCTAAAATGTTTGAGGAATACCAAAAAGCCGCAAGAGCAATCCGGAAGGAAGTTAACGACTTCTATAACCGGTATGCTTCAAAACATGGCCTGACTTACGAAGAAGCCGTTCGGCTTCTAAACAAAAGAGAGTTCCAGGAATGGAAAGCAAGTCTGGCCGACTATGTCAACAAAATAGCCCAGGAACCAGACCCGCGCATTAAGGCCCTATTAACGGCACAGCTTGACGCTTTATCCTATAGCAGTTCAATAACACGCCTGGAAGCCTTATACGCGCAAATAGACATGATCCTGAACGACCTATTCACTAAAGGCGTCGCCCAGATGAAAGCTGAATTCGGCGAAAACTTTACCGAAGCCTATTATAAAAAAGTCTATCACCTACAGGCCCGCGCCGGCTTTATTAACGAATTCGCGAAGATAAACGCCGGCATGATTGAAAGCGTTGTTTCTTATCCCTGGTCCGGCGCCATGTTTTCGGACCGGCTATGGCAAAATAAACAGGCCCTTCTCTTTCATCTTCGGGAGGTTACGACCCAGGGACTTATCCAGGGCAAGGGTATTGTCGCCATGTCGAAGGAAATATCGGCACGAATGGGCCAGTCTTATAAAAACGCCGAACGGCTTATCAGGACCGAAACAAACCATATCCACAACGAAGCAGAAAAAGCCGCTTACAGAGCCGCCGGCGTGAAGCGATATGAATTCGTCGCTACCCTGGACAGCCGGACAAGTGAAGTCTGCGCAAGCCTGGACGGGAAAAACTTCGCTTTAGATGAAGCCAAACCAGGGACAAACTTCCCGCCCATGCACCCGAATTGCCGATCCACGACCATAGAATATGATCCCCATGATGAAATGGACTGGTACAATTCCGGAAAGAAAATGCCTAAAAACATGACTTATGAGGAATGGGCCGAAGTCCAGGGCATTAAGACGAAGAAGAAAAAATCAAAGAATAAAGCTGTTACAGTAACCGAATAACTTGTTGATTGAACGCCTTCACGGGCGTTTTTTCATATCCAAAATAAGCCGTACCCGTTCCGGCGAACAGACGGGACCGCAAAGCGTGTGGAAGTCACGTTAAAAACAGCGGAGAAAGGAGAATGTCAACCATGATCCATGAATCAATCAAAAAACTTCTTGGAGAGGACCTGACAAAACAGGTCGAGGAAGCCCTGAAAGGTAAAGGCAAAGACGGAAAAGACGTCGATCTGGTGATCGGAAACGACGGGTCCTATGTTCCGGCCGACAAATACGAAGCCTTGAAGTCGCAAAGTGCAAGCGCCGAAAAGGCATTAAAGGCCGCCGCTGACGCATTAAAGACGATCGGCGGTTCTGGCGATCCGGCGAAGATCGCTGACGACGTTAAAGCCGCCCAGGACACTATTAAGAACCTGCAAGACAACCACGCCGCAGAAATCAAGAAAATCCAGAAGAACACAGCTTTAAGACTTGCCCTTTCCGGCCAGGCGCACGATCCGGCCGACATCATTTCGCTTCTGGACCTTGAAAAAATCGAAGTGGACGAATCAGGAAACCTGAAAAGTGACCTGGAAAGCCTTATCAAGCCTATTAAAGAAACCAAACCCTATCTATTCAGGGCGCAGGAACAAAATCCAGAGATTAAGGGAGCAAAGCCTGCTGAACCTGGCGCAACTCCCAAAATCGACTCACAGGGCGGACCTGTGATATTTTAACAACCATAACCTATCAAAAAAAGAAAGGAATGATTTCTAATGGCAAGAACCAGCGCAATTAGCCTTATCAATTCCGGAACCTTAAAGGCCGAATTGAAAGAACTTTACGGATATGTAATTGAAAACGTTCAGAAGAACACGCTTTCTTCTGCCCTTAAATCCCAGGCGTACACTGGCAACCCTGCCACTGGTTCCGTGGAATTCAGAAGGTTTAAAAACAGCACTTCGAAAGACTATGGAACTGCAAGGGCCGCCGGAAAAGGTGACGCTATCACTGCGCCGCCTATAACTGTAAACCTTGACCAGCATAAGGAAATAGTCGAGGAATGCGCAAAGTTTGACCTTGACACCTTCGGCGTGGGTGGCATTATGGCAAGACGTGTCGACGACCACATTCGCACAATGACCAGCGAACTTGACGTCGCGTTTTTTGCGGCCGCTTTTGCTGTAGGTGGCGGGACTGCATTCACTCCTGACGCTGGGTTAACTAACTTGGCTGACATCTTAGAAGCCTATATTCAGACGCTGGAAACTGTAAAAAATGACTATGTTCGCGGCGTTCCCCGTGAAATCATGAACCTTGTTTGTTCTCCAGCATTTTACGGAAAGATCAGAAATCTTTTGGACACCCTTCCTAATCCGAATGTAGACACTGTAGCTGAATCTTTCGGAATGTTCCACGGCGTTAGGGTGTATTCTTCTATCAATCTTCCTGCTGGTCAGAATGCCGTATTGATGATTGATGGAGCAATCGCTCAACCCGTGGTTTCTTATCCCTATACTGAACCAGAAAAGATTCCTCTTTCCAACGATTACGGCGTGTCCTTGTTCTATGATTACGGAACAAAAGTTCTGACTCCTGACCTTATCTTCACCTACGCCGCGTCGTAAGAAAGGCGGTGACCGGTGATGAAATTCAGGGATAAAGAAACGGGCGCTATCCTGGAACCGAGAAGCGCGATTGTTGAAAATCAACTTCGCGCTTCTCCACTATATGAAGAATACCAGGAAAAGGCCGCGGAAAAACCTTTGGAAAACATGAAAAAGACTGAACTTCTGGCCCTGGCTAAACAGATGGGCCTTGAAGTTACAGAAAAGGCCACGAATGCAGAAATAATTGCTTTGATTAAAGGGGCGCATGGCGAATAAGGCCAGCGCTCCTTCTCTTAAAAAAGGTGGTGGCTGGTTATGCTTGAAAAAATGAAAATGTTGCTGGGTATAACCGGCAATGAAAAGGACGGACTTCTTCAATTCGTCCTGGACACCGTCACAGACATGGTTAAAACCTACTGCAATATGAAACCTGACGAAGCCATTCCGGACCAGCTTAATAACCTTCTGGTCCGGATGGCCGTCGATATGTGGCGGGCCGAAGGTTACGGCAACGAAAAGAACAACAATATGGAAGTTACTTCCGTAAGGCGTGGAGATGTAACAACATCATTCAGGCCGGTTGGCGGTGATTTTAACACGGGAACAGGAGCAGGCGGGGCGGACTTCATTAAGGCATATACAAAGCAGTTAAACACGTTTAGAAAAGTGGGGTGGTGATATGTTCGGAAACCCCGCGGCTGAACGTGCCGCTATTGAAATGACCTACGAAGACACCGCCACTGTTTCAAGAACGACGCTACAGAAGATAAACAATATTTCGAAGCACGTTCCCGAAGACGTTTATATTGATAGCTTTTGCGCGCTTGTGTATTCAGGTTCTGACAAAAGCCAGCAAATGCAGGCGCAAAATAAAATCGACTACGACGCCATTATCTTCTTTCCCCCTTCCCTCTCAATTCTTCCTGGGGACAAAATCACGCTTAAACGATTTGGAAGGGATAACCCAGACAGCACGATCGTATATAACTTTGAGGTAGTCGGCCGGCCGAATGTTTATGCAACACACCAGGAAGTAAGGGTCAAGGACGGTGATCTGGCGTGAGTGTGGACAATAAAGGCTTAATTAACCTTCAAAAACAGCTTGAACAGTTAAGGGACGAAGTTCCGGACATCATGGAAGAACTGGTTATCGGTGAAGGCGTCTATGCAGTAAAACAGGCAAAACTTATCTGTAAAAATGACGTCCCCGATATAGTGAACACCGGTGATTATCGGAACAACTTCCACGCCGGAAATAAAGCCTTGACCCACCAAAATAACAATGATCACGACGGAAGCAGGCCGCAACGGTCCGGAAGGCGTTACAGGATTGACGTTTATAATAACCTGGACTATGCGAAGCCCCTTGAATATGGCTTCAGAAGTCACTTCGTCCCTGGACATTGGAGCGGCCATGTTTTCGTCTATCAGAAGAACGATCCGGAAGGCGGAATGTACGTCGGACCTTACGGCGGCTATGTACGCGGGCATTTTACCCTTTTAAGGGCCATTCGACGGACTAAAGACACCCAGAACGCCCGCCTAACCCGTAAGATTGACCAGATTATTCAGGAAAGGTTATCCCCGCGTGGTTCCGGATAAACGGAGGTAATAAAACATGACCGTTAATAAAATCCTGGAAGCCATTGCTTCGAAATTATCCGAAATCTGGCCGGATCGAAATGTCTTCGTTGATAAAATTCCTAAAGGCGCCGACGGAAACTTCTTTGTTGGGGTTATCGAAACAAACCAGGAAAAGAAACTGGACCGGAGAAGGAGGCGTTCCTGTCAGATTGAGGTCCTTTATTTCTTAAAGTCTGACGACAATATGGCCTTTAATGATTGGGCCGATACCATGTACGACAATTTCGAAACCCTTGACGTCGAAGAAGGCGCGAATAAAACGCGCCGGCTTTACCTGACCGGTCAAACGGCCAGGAAAGACGAATCAGGGGTTTTTCAATTCTTATTCGACGTTAATATTAACTTCGTTATGGCGCCTGAAGCTATTGAGTTCATGGAAAATCTTACCCAGAAGGAGGAATTGAAGTAATGGCAAGCAAGAAGAAAGCCGCCGGTAAGACAGCACAGTCCACGCCGGCGGAACCTGTTTTCACTAAAGAACAACTGGTCCACAGTAAAGCGTTCAGTCACCAGAAGGACATTCTTATGGCGATCTTGGACGCTGATAAAACCTATACCAAAGCACAGGTTGAAAAACTTGTGTCCGAATTTCTCAAAAGAAAGGTGTGAATGTAAATGGCCCCTATCGGTGGAGGTACTTTTACAGTACAGAATAAGATTTTGCCTGGCGCTTATATCAACTTTGTAAGCGCTGGACGCGCGGCCCAGCTTGGTTCGCGTGGCGTTGTCGCCCTTCCCCTTGAACTGAACTGGGGACCTGAAAACAAGGTCTTTGCTGTGACGGCAGAAGACTTTAACAGGACCGCGATCGACGTATTCGGTTATGATCCAACGGACCCGTCCCTTCTTCTTGTCAGGGAAGCCTTGAAGCGCGCTAAAACCCTTCTGGCTTATCGCGTGAATTCTGGCGGACAGAAGGCTTCTGCAACGGTCGGAGGAATGGCCGTAACTGCAAAATGGGGCGGCACCAGAGGAAATGACTTGAAGGTTGCTATCCTGACCAATGCTGACGACGCGACAAAGGTTGACGTTGTAACCTATCTGGGGACTATGGAAGTCGACAGACAAACCGTTCCCGCAGATTCCGGTTCCGCAAACCTTAAAGACAATAACTTTGTTACCTTCGGAGAAGCCGAAACCTTAACCCCCACTTCTGCAACCGCCTTGACCGGTGGTTCTAACGGAACGGTTGACGGGACGGCTTATTCGAACTTCCTGAACGCTATTGAGGTCGAAGCCTTTAACGTGATTGGCTACCCTGGCACCGACGAAACAATTAAGGCGCTTATTGCCGCCTTCGTGAAGCGTTTGCGCTACGATAACGGCGTTAAGATAGTCGGGGTCCTTTATCAGTATGACGGCGACGACATAGGTCTGATTAACGTCAAAAACGGTGTTATCCTGGCCGACGGGACCACAATCACCGGAGATAAGGCCGTCGCCTGGGTTGCTGGCGCGTCTGCTGGCGCGGAAGTCAACGAATCGCTGACCAATGTCGCTTATGACGGAGCTGTCGACGTTGATATTAAATACACTAAAAGCCAGTATGAAGCGGCTATCCAGAACGGCGAATTCGCTTTCTTTGCCGATAATGGAAAAGCCCGCGTCTTGACTGACATCAATAGCCTTGTTACTTTCGGCGACGGTGTATCTGAAGACTGGACTTCTAACCGCGTGGTCCGTGTAATGGACGGCTGGGCGAATGACGTTGCCAGAATCTTCGGCGAAAGATATATCGGAACAGTAACCAACAGCGACACAGGACGCGAACTGTTCAAGGCTGACCTTGTGTCCCTTGCCATGCAGTACCAGGCTATAGACGCGATAAGCAATTTCGAAAGCGCTGATATTGTTATCCAGCAGGGTAACGGTAAGCGCGACGTCGTTGTTAATTGCGCGCTTCAGCCGAACGACAGCATGGAAAAACTTTATATGACCGTTACGGTTAATTAACGGAAGGAGTGAAGCGAAGTGAGAACCTTGAACGCGCCGGATACCATTTCCGGAAAGGAAGGCAGGGCCTACGCGAAGATTAACGGCAATAACGAAGAACTGTTCTTTGCAAAGGCTATCGAAGCCAATATCGAAAAGAGTAAGTCCGAAGTAAAGTCTATCGGAAAGCGAATGACCGGCCATAAGGTAACCGGTCTTAACGGGACTGGGTCCATGACCCTGTATTACCTGACACCGCTTTTCAGGAATTTACTTGCGGAATATAAGAAAACTGGCGTCGATCTTTACTTTGACCTGGTGGTTGAAAACGACGACCCCGCTTCTTCCGCCGGCAAGCAGACCGTTCTTCTGATCGGCTGTAACTTGGATTCAACCGTCCTGGCAAAATTGGACGGCGATTCCGACGATCCGCTGGAAGAAGACGCCGACTTCACCTTTGAAGACTTCGACATCTTGACGCCATTCACTAAATTTTAACTATTAAAGGAGGTTAACCGCTTATGGGCAAACTACAGGAATTTCTTATGGAACAGGAAGTGGAACCGACCACCACGGCGGAAGTCGAAATAAAACCGTTCCCCTTCCCCTTCGTGATCAGGTCTATCACGGAAGGCGAAAACAAGGCAATCCGCAGAAGCTGTCAGAAGATCATATTTGACAAGAAAACGCACCAGAAACAGGTTGAAGTCGACAGGGACCTTTATAACAACCGCCTGATTATCGCCTGCTGTGTGGACCCGAACTTCAAAGACGCTGAACTTCAGTCTAAATATGGGGTTATGGGCGCCGAAGACCTGATCGACAAAATCCTTAATCCTGGTCAATATACGGACTTGCTTCTTGCTATTCAGGAGATTAACGGCTTCACAGCCGATATTAACGAACTGAAGGAAGAAGCAAAAAACTAATAACGGGGGGCGGCAATGCTGACGAAGCCGACGGCGAATCGGTTTACGCGCATTACGCCCTCCACCGCTTAAAAATTCTACCCAGTACACTATTCAGCCTGTCGCTTCGCGAACGGGCCTTTATTTATGCTTCCATTGACCTACAGATCGAGAAAGAAAAGAAGGAAGCCGCTAAAGCTAAAAAATTAAGCAAGAAAGGACGGTGATCCATAGTGGCCGGTGTATCTACCAGTTTATCGATCCAGGATAGAATGACCAGCGCGCTTAATAAGATCACGGCCGCTGTGGCACGGACCAACAAGGCACTTGAAGTCACGGACAGATTAAGTGAACAGGTTGATCCAGGGGCCGGCTTTGAACGGGGCGCGTCTTCTATCAATATCGCAACCCAGAACATAATCTTCTTTAATGAACAGCAGGAACGCACGCGGGAAGGAGCAAGGAAAGTCGAATCCGTCTGGGGGCGAATATCAAGCCTGCTAAAGACGGCCGCCGCGGCGTTTAGTATTCAAAAAATTATAAACCTGGCTGACACTATGACGCTGACGGAAGCGCGCTTAAACCTTATCAATGACGGCCTACAGACCACAGCGCAATTACAGGATAAAATTCTGGCTTCCGCGAACCGGTCCAGGACTTCTTATAATGCTATGGCCGACGCCGTCGCGAAACTGGGTACACTGGCCGGAAGCGCCTTCACCAGTAACGAAGAAATGATCGCCTTCGTCGAACTTATGAACAAAAACTTCGTTATTGGCGGCGCCAGCATACAGGAACAGACCGCGGCCATGTACCAGTTAACCCAGGCTATGGCGGCCGGCAGGCTTCAGGGTGACGAATTCCGTTCTATCATGGAGAACGCGCCGCTTCTGGCCCAGGCTATAGCCGATTATATGGGTAAAACGACCGGCGAATTGCGCGAACTGTCTTCTGAAGGTTTAATCACCGCAGATATAATCAAAAAGGCCATGTTCGCGGCCGCAAACGAAACGAACCGGCGCTTTAGTGAAATACCCATGACCTTTTCACAGGTTGGAACTATCGTCGCAAACACCATGCTTCAGACATTCCAGCCGGTTATCCAGATGATCGGCCAGGGCGCCCAGTGGATATATGATAACTGGTCCACCATTGAACCGATATTCTGGGGCCTGGTTGCGGCTGTCGGCGCTTATGTCGTTATAACGAAGATATGGACCGCTGTCACATGGCTTCAGGTGGCGGCTAACAGGGCGCTTCTTGCTTCAATGCTGACGAACCCTATCCTGTGGATAGCAATAGCGATCGGCGTTGTTATAGGCTTAATTTACAAATGGGTTGAATCGGTCGGCGGCCTTCGTGTTGCCTGGCTGATAGTCTGCAATGCCCTTTTAACTGCCTGGGATTGGGTCCAGATCGGCTTTATGACCGGCGTTTACTGGGTAATGGATATGTGGAATAAGCTACAGCTTGCCTTTGTGACCGCCGGCGTGAATATTGCTAACTTCATGGGCGACATGAAAGCAAACGTCCTGATGATCCTTCAGAATATGGTTAATGGAGCAATCAGCATTATAAACGGGTTCATATCCGCGCTGAATAAAATCCCTGGTGTCAGTATTGACCTTATCCAGGAAGTAACCTTCGGCACTACGGCCCAGCTTGAAAATGAAGCCGCTAAACAGGCCAGGGCGCAGGGCCTGGAAGACTACAGGTCCCAGATAGAAAGTAAGATTGCCGAACGTGACGCAAAACTTAACCAGATGAAGACCGACGCCAGGGCGGCAACGGCACAGCGCCAGGCAGAAATCGCAACCGCAAAAGCTGAAGCCGCAAATAAAAAGGCGGCCGAAAGCGCTGACCTAATAGGTAAGTTCACCGGCGACATTGACAGCGTCGGCACCGTCGGCGAAGTCGGTAAAATCAAAGAAGACGTCAATATCGCCGAAGAAGACCTTAAATTCCTTCGCGACGTGGCCGAAATGCGCTATGTCCAAAACTTTGTAACCCTGACGCCTACTGTCGCCGTTGACGCGAAGATCAGCGAAAAGGTCGACGTCGACGAAGTTATCAACAGAATTGAAACGAAGCTGGAAGATGAATTCTACGCGGCGGCGGAAGGGGTGTATGCTTAATGTCTTATAAAATGGCTTTGATTATCGAAGGGCGGGAAATTTCTATTCCCGTCCTTCCTGAAAAACTGACTGTAAAGGCCGCTGGGAAGAACGAAAGAACCACGGTTTTAGAACTTGGCGAAATCTATATCCTGCGGAAAAAGGGCCTTCGTGAAGTGGCCTGGGAATCGTTTTTCCCTGTAAATAACGCGCCTTATGTTACCGGCACAATTAGGGAACCGATTGACATAGTTAGAGCAATCGAAAATTCGCGCGATACGCCTTCCCCTATCCGCTTTATACTGGTTGGAACAGACCTGGATATAAATATCCGTTTCGGGATCGAATCTTTCGAATACGACGAACGGGCCGGAGAAGTCGGCGACATCTATTATTCAATTAAACTGGTCGAATGGAAAGATTATTCGCCGAAACGAATAATTCTTCCCCCTGTCCAGGCCGTCCAGGCCGTCGCCGTGAAATCGGTCCAGGCTAAAGAACCGGCGCGTCCTGGAACCCCGCCACCAGCAAAAACCCATACAGTGGCAAGGGGTGACAGCCTTTGGGCGATCGCTAAAAAATATTATGGGGACGGAAGCCGTTATCCGGAGATATACAACGCCAATAAGGCGATCATTGACGGCCGCAATAAAGGAACCGGAAATCCGAAGTACACTATTTATCCAGGTCAGGTGTTTACAATACCATGATCAGCATTTATTACCAGAATATTAAGACTGGGGCCGCCCATGATATTACTTCCCTGGTGTCTTCGGCGAAATGGTCAACGAAGCGGGCCGGTTCCCCTGCTTCTTTAGAATTGACGGTTATTGCCGACGAAGACGTTGTCTGGGATCATGGCGGGATAGTCACGCTTAAAGACGGAAAAAACGGCTTATTTTACGGCTATGTCTTCAAATTATCCCAGTCCCATAAAGGCGAAATATCAGTCACAGCCTACGACCAGACAAGGTATTTGAAGAATAAAGATACTTACGTCTTCGAAGGGAAGCGGGCAGACGAAATCGCGGCCAAAATTGCGGCTGACTTTCAGATTAAGACCGGAAAACTGGCTAATACCGGCTATGTTATTCCTTCCCTGGTAGAAGATAACCAGACCCTTTTTGACATCATTCTGAAGGCCCTGGACCTGACGCTAATCAATACCGGCAAAATGTTCTATCTTTGGGACGACTTCGGGAGCCTTCGAATATCAGATGTCGCGGAATCGAAGCTGGACCTTTATATCGGGGATTCAAGCCTGGCGACAGGTTACACTTATTCGTCGGATATTGATTCCGAAACCTATAACAAAATTAAGCTGGTCAGAGATAATAAAGAAACTGGCAAGCGCGACGTTTATATCTTCCAGGATTCTAACAATATGAAATTCTGGGGCGTCCTGCAAAACTTCGAAATCGTGGACGAAAACCTTAACGAAGCGCGGATCAAAGAACGCGGCGACAAGATGATTGAACTTTATAACCGGCCAAAAAGGACATTTGAAGTCAGCGCCATTTCTGATCTTTCGGTTCGCGCCGGCCGCGCCGTGTTTATCGGTATTTCCGAAATCGGCGTTAAACAGTTCTTTATTATCGACGAAGCCAGCCACGATCTACTAAAGGGGACCATGTCCCTTAAATTAAAGGTGGTGTGATATGGGACTTTTGGACACTATGAAGAAAGTCGCGGAGCAGACCGGCCAGGCCGGAGTTCCGACGGCTTTTTTATTTGGGACGGTTACTTCAACCAGCCCGCTTGTGATCCGTGTCGATAACCGGTTCAATATCGGAGAAAAACAGATCGTCTTAATGAAGCAGTTCATGGCTGGAGAGTACCAGACGCATAAACACACTGTCCCACAGCACAGCACGGAAACGGCCAGTAACCACAGCCATAACGTCCAGGCTTTACAGACTACACAGGAAGTCTATAACGGTCTTGCTGTCGGTGATAAGGTCGTTTTATTGAGAAATCAAGGCGGACAGGAATTTCTTGTCCTGGGAAGGGTGTGATCTTATGGCATTGATACCGAACGCGGTACCGATCACAATCGGCCAGGACGTCGAAGTTATCGAACAAAAAGACATGACGTCCAGGACCTACAAAATAAACTTTGCAACCGGACGCGTCGGCGGGTTTGTTGACGGGACCGACGCCATGAAGCAGGCAATTCTTAAAATAATTCAGTCAGAGCGCTTCCAGTACCTGATATATTCCTGGAATTATGGAATTGAAATGAATTCAATCGCAGGCAAAAGCTATCAGGTGATAGCAAGTGAAATCAAAAGAATTATTCGGGAAGCGCTTTTGGAAGACCGGCGAATTACGGACGTTTATAACTTCAAAATCAGCCAGGTTAATAAAAGAACTATGGCCGTCGAATTTACAGCGTCAACCGTGTTCGGTGAAGTGGATATTGAAACGGAGGTAAGCGCGAATGTATGAAAATATGACTTTCGAAAATATCATGGAACGCTGTTTGGCGCGTGTCCCTGATACCGTGGACAAGCGCGAAGGTTCTGTTATTTATGACGCTATCGCGCCGGCGGCCGCTGAACTGGCAAACTTATATATCGAACTTGGAACCATAATGGACAGGGCCTTTCCTGATACGGCAACCGACGTCGATCTAACAAAGAAGGCCCAGGAAAGGGGCGTATTTCGCCAGCCTGCCACTTACGCGGTCCGCAAAGGTTACTTTGAGAACAGCCAGGGCGGCAGTCTTGATATTCCGCTGGGGACCCGTTTTTCTGACGGCAATATCAATTACAGGGTTACCGAGAGGATTGCGGCCGGCCAATATAGATTAGTCGCAGAAACGGCCGGAACGATCGGCAATGAGTATTTCGGGAACTTATTCCCGATTGATTTTATCGAAGGATTGGCCGCGGCAACACTAGCCGACGTTCTTATCCCTGGCGAAGACGAAGAAACGGACGAAGCGTTAAGGGAAAGGTATTACGAAACCCTTAAAAGCCAGGCGTTCGGCGGCAATATTGCCGATTATCGAAACAAAGTCAAGCTGATCCAGGGTGTCGGCGACGCGAAGATTATCCCTGTCTGGAATGGTGGCGGGACCGTGAAAGTTGTTCTGATTGATAGCGAATGGTCCGTTCCTTCCCCTGAATTTGTCGACTACGTCCAGAACGAAATTGATCCCGTCGGACACCAGGGGGAAGGTATTGGCTTAGCCCCGATCGGCCACGTCGTAACTGTGGCCGCGGTAACCGGTGTTGAAATCGACGTATCCTTTACCCTTACTTTTGACACTGGCTATACCTGGGAAGCTGTCCAGGAGGACGTGAAAAACGCGATAAAAAGCTATTTCGTTGACCTGGCGAAATCCTGGGCCGACAGTACGAGCCTTATTGTTCGCGTCAGCCAGATTGAAACTAAAGTCTTGAACGTCGAAGGTGTTATCGACATAGCCGGAACGAAGATCAACGGCGGGACGGCCAATATTTCGCTTGACGCCACTTCTATTCCGGTCCTGGGGGTGGTAACGAATGGAACTGCTTAATTATTGGCCCCAGTATGTTCGCGACCTTGTGGAAATCCAGTGGATAGCAAAAGCAGAACAACCGGAATTCGACAAGGCGGCCCAGGACGTCAGGAACGCGCCACAGGACTTTTTCCTTGTCAGCCTATCAGAATATGGCTGTCAGCGTTGGGAAAGAATTCTGGGCCTTTCTGCGGCCCCTGGTGACACCCTGGAAACAAGACGTCAAAGAATACTGCTTAAATATCTGGATCAGCTTCCTTACACTTACAGGCGGCTTTTGCAGTACCTGGCTTCAATCAGCAGTAACTTCAAGGTAACCCTGAATAATGACGCCTACGAACTATTTATCCAGATTTTATTAACAGGTTATCCACAGCGGGACGCTTTGGCCGCTGTCCTGGGGCGAATGATCCCCGCTAACCTTGTTCTAAAAATGCAGACGCAGATTCCACAGGCTATTTTTCGGCCGGCTTTGGCCGTGTGTTCTGCGACTGTAACGATCAATAAGCATGAACACATTCCGCAAGGAGGTTAAAGTATTATGGCGCGATATAGATCAACCATAACAGACAAAGGAAGCGAAGTCTTGACGAATTTAATCGCCATAGGTTCGCAATTACAGATTACAAGGGCGGCCTGCGGTGACGGCATACCGGAAGTAAGTCCGAACACGTTAACCGCGCTTGTTTCGCCGATAACGGTTGACACCCAGGTTCAGGCAAAACAGTTTATACCAGGTGATCCTTCGATTATGAAGATACCTGTTCAGGTGACAAACGCCGGCCTTGAATCTGAAGTCTGGGTCAGGGAAATAGGTATATTCGCCCTTGACGAAAATAACCAGGAATTCCTTTTTGCTTATTCCTGGCTGGACGGTGAAGACAGCGACAACGTCCTTCCTGCAACGTCTTTCTTGGAAGACCCAGACAGTCCAGCCGACACGGTCCATATTCACGACGTGGCCCTGTTGGTTACCAACCAGGAAAACAGTAATATAACAATCCAGGTCGGCGCGTCTTCTTTCGTGACTACCGCCCAGATGATCGCCTATTCGGCGCCGCTTGTTCATACTCAACCGGCGGGGACGGTTATCGAATCGACAGGCCAGACTGTGGAAGAAACCCAGCGCCGACAGGACTTTGACATAGAAGCGATTAAAGAACAGCTTGACACTGGCTTTGTGGGAACTACTGTAACCCATACCTTTGCCCCTTCCCAGTTACCCTATTGGAAAGGTTATGACGGGACGGGACTTCCGGAAGGGGTCCTGGACACGGCAAGCAACAAGCTGTATCTATGATCCGCTTTGCCAGCACACCGGCGGAAACTTCCTGTCTTATTTCTTCGCTATTTACCGAATTACGGCCTATCTGTGGCCGTTGCGATAATGATAATGTCGTCCTCTGCGGTATAACTTACGAAGGCGAAGAACAGACCATTATCCTTCGTGATTATGGGTTTGATTATTCCGGCCGGCGTGAAACTATCGACGCAATAAGGGGGCGAAGATGTATCTATGGGGACAAGACGGAATTATCAGCGGAAGGTAAGCAAGAACGACAACCCTTTGCAAATACTTCCGGTGGCGGCAGACCTGATCGACTACACGTTGAACCTTACGGATAATAAAAACCACTTCCCGAAGAAGATCAGGTTTACCATAGTCAATCGAATTCAGGAAAGGGTCCTCTCTATTTATGAAAAACTGCTGGAAGCGAACGAAATATTCCCTATCCGCAACGAAACGGACAGGATCAGAAGATTAGAACTTCAGCGGGCCGCGCTGACCGACTGCAAAATGTTACTATTCTATATCGAACTATCAAGGAAGCGCGGTTATATAGACAAAGGGTCCTTTGAATACTGGACAAAGAAAACTTTGGACGTGAAATTCATGTCCGCCGCCTGGTATAAAGCGGAGCAGGAAGCGGCCGAAAAAGCGGCGTCCGCCCCTGAAGAAAACCAGTAACGGCGGATTTTGTATTTAGGGTATGCCCTGTACCCCGAACGCCGGCAATTCGAACAACGCGCGGAATGTCAACACGGACGGCACGCTGAACAACAACAACGCGTACAACGGCAACAGGGGCGTTCGGCCGGATTTGGAGGAATTCGCGACCGAGTACGGTGAAGAACCCGAAAGCAGAGAACCCCAACAAAGGAGGGCATATCCTTCCCGTATGGGTAAACACAAGATTGCTGACGTCAAGGCTTCGGCGGACGGCGCCTTGACTATAAGCGGCAAGGAGGTTTTTATTTTGCACGAAGACCACACTTCGCTTTCTGACTTTGAGCGTATGGCAGACTTCAATAACCTTTACGCGGCCTACCTGGACGCCAGGAAAGGCAAGCGCTGGAAACTTGCCGTCGCACGGTTCGAAGTGAACGTCCTTGAAAATATAACCTATATTCACTATATGCTGACCACGAAGAAGTATAAATTAAGTCCTTATAACTGCTTTATGGTCCACGAACCGAAGGAACGACTGATTATGTATAATTCATTTCGCGACAAAATCGTCCAGCATAGCCTTTGCGATAACGTCCTGGAACCGCGGCTTCAGAAGACCTTTATTCTGGATAATTACGCCAGTCAGAAAGGCAAAGGCACACACTTTGGACTTGGCCGTCTGAAAAAGTTTATGCGTGATTATTACCGGCATTACGGGGCGGACGGCTGGGTCCTGAAGTGTGATGTTAAGAAATATTTTTACTCAATAGACCATGATATTCTAAAGTCGCAGATACGGCGGCATATCCACGATCCGGACGTTCTGTGGCTTATTGACATGATTATTGATTCAACGGAAGGCAAAGGAATTCCGATCGGCAACCATACCAGCCAGTGGTTCGCGGTCCTCTATCTTTCCGGAATGGACCACTTCATCAAAGAACAGCTTCGCATTAAGTATTACGGAAGATATATGGACGACTTCTATCTGATACACCACGACAAAGAATATTTGAAATATTGCCTGTCGGAAATCCTGAAATACGTTGAAAAACTGGACCTGGAACTTAACGGGAAGACTTCTATCTTCCCGCTTTATCAGGGAATCGACTTCCTGGGTTTCAGAACTTATATGACCGAAAGCGGCAAGGTTGTTCAGAAAATCCGCCGTGACAGCAAAAACAGAATCCGAAGGAAGCTGAAGAAATTCAGGAAGCTACTGGACGAAGGCCGGATTGACTTTGAAAACATTCTGGCTTCATATACAAGCTGGACAGGCCATGCCGGACACGGTAACAGTCACCACTTAATTAGGCGCATGGACGAACTGTTCTACAGCTTATTTTCTAAAGAATTGGAGGGTTATCATGGCAAAACAAATATCAACGTTGAACGTTGGCGATGTCGTGAAATCGGTCAACACGAAGTATAACAATAGCGTTATTCGCTTTATCGTCGGCCATAAGACCGCTAACAGGGTGAAGCTGATAACCGAAAAGATTATTACCCTGAAATGCTTCGACGCGATTGAAGCCAGCAACCCAGACAGCAACCGCAAGCAATACGGAAATAACCGTTACAGCGTGTCAAATATCGACCAATGGCTTAATAGCGCGGCAGGCGCTGGGGCCTGGTACTCTAAAAGGCACGACTACGACGCCCCACCAACAAACGCGAACGTTTGGTCGAATTATAACGAATACGACGCTGAAGCCGGTTTTCTTTCTAATTTCGAAGAAGCCTTCCGGAATGCGATCCTGGATACTACGATCAGGGTTGCAAAGAATACCGTCACTGATGGCGGAGGGTACGAGGACATAACCAGGAAGGTATATTTGCTATCGAATACCGAAGTCGGTTTGTCAAACGAAAACGGCATTGCCGAAGGTTCGAAATGGTCCCTTTTTAGCGACGACAACAGCCGTAAAGCATACCCGACGGCCGAAGCGGTGTCGAGGTCTGAATATACCAGTTCAAACCTAAACACTTCATCTCCCTGGTATTGGTGGTTAAGGACCCCGTACGCCGGCTATTCGTACAGCGCGCGGGGTGTCAGCACGGACGGCACGCTGTACTACAGCGACGCGTACCGCGGCTACAGGGGCGTTCGGCCGGCTTTGGAATTGGACTCTGGAATCTTGGTATCTGATACACCGGATACCGACGGAGCTTATATAATCCAGTGGAACCAGCCACCCACAATCCCGACTTCTATTTCTCACGGAACACCACGCGCCGGACAACCGTTAACCATTACGACAGGCGGGTCCACTGATCCGGAAGGCGACCCGATTAACTATGTTTTTGAAAGGCGCGTCGATACTGGACCATACGAGCAGATAGACATAACCAGCGAAAAAACCGTTCAGGACATAGTTCCGACTTCCGGAACCAATTACCAGGTCCGCGTTAAAGCCGTCGATTCAAAAGGCGCTGAATCGGGTTACAGAACGGGCGAATCCGTTCCGATCGTGTATAATACCGATCCGGTTATAAGCGGAACAAACGAAAACCTGGGGGCGCACGAAGACCCACTGACTTATAACTATACCGTCACGGACGCGGAAGCCGCTTCCCAGACGCTAACCGTTACGGAAAAGGTTACGAACGGAGCCGAAACAATAACCCTTCGTACCTTTACCGCGACCAGCGGAGCGACCAACACCGCCGATCTGTCGTCTGTATGGCTTAAACTTCTTCCTGGAACCCATACCCTTACAATCACCGTAAGCGACGGCGCCGGAGGAATGGCCCAGCGTGTGATCACATTCAGCAGGACCGTAACCAGGATCGCCGCTTCCCGTGCCTTTACAACCGACAGCCTGGTTACTAAATGCTTCCTGTCAATTTATCCGTCTGAACGGCCACTTGACAGCACTTTGCATTGTGAAGTATGTAACAACCCGTTCGACGACGAACCTGTTTGGGAAGACATTACAGCAAAGGTCAACAGGTATGTTCACACGTTCGAAAATAACACGGTTGCCACAAACTACGGCCTGGCTTACAGGTTCTATTTGACAAAGGGAAACCAGCAGATAGAAGTAAGCCAGGTTACAGTTCGGTTCGCCTAAAAGGAGGTTATGAAGATGTTTGATCCTAAAGAATGCGAACACGTCCCGAAGGAACAGAAGCAAAACGAAAAGGACTTGCTGATTAAACAGCTTTTTGAAGAAAACGAACTTCTGAAAGGCTGTATTATGGAAATCTGCGACGTTGTCTTCGCGGAAGAAATCCCAGAATAGGAGGAAGCGCAATGTCTAAACTTGTTCAGCTTTACGTCAAAGAAATAAGGGCCGGCAATATCACGCTGGAAGAAGTCCCCGCCGGCCTTAAAAGCAAAGTCGAAGCCGCACTTGCTGAAGAAAATAATTCACAGGAAAACGGGGTGGCCTAAATGCGGGCCACCGTTTTCATATACCTTGTAAGAATAATCTTTGGAAAGGAGGCTTTCGAAATGCTTGTTCGCCTGTATGCCGGCGAAATCATTCTGGGAAAGTTCCAGCTTGAAAATGTGCCGAAGGGTCTTTATAAACGTGTCTACGACTACCTGGTAGACATGGGATATATTGAGCCTGAAGCACCAGAAGCCGAGTAAAACGGCAAAAAGATTATGACCCCCTGGGGAATTCCAGGGGGTCGTCTTTTGCCCAGAAAGGAAGTGAAGTCTATGTCTTATACTGCGTCGGGCCTGGTAGACTATGTCAAAAAGGCCCTGAAAATGAATACCGTCTATATGTGGGGCGGGATCATGCGCCTTGTAACCGAATCCTATATTTCGGGCAGGGCGAATCAATATCCGTCCTGGTACACGCCAGCACGCGTCGCAAAATTCCGCGCACTAATCGGTAAAGATTATTACGGCGTCGACTGTGTCGGTCTGATTAAGTCCTATTACTGGGGCGGCGTCGGTTCAAAGAACTATAAAGCCGAAACTGATAAGTCCGCGAACGGTATGTTCCAGGCGGCAACCGAAAAGGGTCCTATCAGTACCCTTCTGGAAATCCCTGGCATTTGCGTATGGCTGGACGGCCATATCGGCGTTTATATCGGCAATGGCCTGGTGATAGAATCGACAAACAACACCAGATTTGGCGACGGCGTTTGCCAGACGAAATTATCAGATCGCAACTGGACCCACTGGCTCAAATGCCCTTATATCGAATATGAGAATCAGGCCCCTTCTGACGGTCCAAAAGCAACGGTCGGAACCGAAGAACAAAAAGCATTTATTAACAAGATCGGTCCTATGGCTATGGCCGACATGAAGGCGACCGGAATCCTGGCTTCCCTGACAATAGCCCAGGCGATCCTTGAATCCGGCTGGGGTAAATCTAAACTGGCAACGGAAGCGAATAACTTATTCGGAATTAAGGGGACCTATAACGGCCAGGGGTATACCTGCAAAACCCAGGAATGGGACGGTTCGAAGTTTATCACCGTCGAAGCGACATTCCGAAAATACCCGTCCTGGGCCGAATCGCTGGCTGATCATTCGGACCTGTTTAATCGCCTGGATAGATACAAAAAACTTCGCGGCCTTACCGACTATAAACTGGCCTGTAAATATGTTTATGAAGCTGGTTACGCCACTGATCCATGTTACTCGGATAAACTTATCAGTCTAATTGAGAAGTATAACCTAACCGCCTGGGACGTAAAACAAGAAAATTCTTCCGGTCCTGGTCCTAGTGAACAGAAGCCTTCAGAAACGGTTTATATCGTGAAAAAAGGCGACACCTTATCCAAAATAGCGGCGGCTTATGGGATAACCTATCAAGCATTAGCCGAATATAACGGGATTGCAAACCCGAACATTATTCATGTCGGACAGAAGATCAAAATCCCTTCCGGCAACACCGGAGGACCGCCGGCGAAAACCTATAAGACCTATACGGTCAAAAAAGGTGACAGCTTATGGGCGATCGCACAGAAAGAACTTGGAAACGGGTCCAGGTGGCCCGAAATTCAAAAACTAAATGGCCTATCCGGAACTACAATCTACGCCGGCCAGGTTCTAAAAATACCGGTTTAGTCGGAAGTAGGGTGAATCTATGACAGTAGAATTGACAGTCGTTATTTCGATCGCGTGTACCGTGCTGGGAGCCGCGATCGGATTTGCAACCTTTAGAAAAAACAGAGAAAAAGACGCCGAAGAAGAAGGCAAGACTGACGGCGTCGTTCTTACAGAAATCGGCTACATAAAAGCCGGAATCGACGACATCAAACGCAAACAGGACAGACAGGACGAACTTTATATCAAAATTGCCGAACGGCTGACGGCGGTTGAAGCGTCAGCGAAACAGGCACATCTCAGAATAGACAGATTGGAGGGGAAAATATAATGTCTAAAATCATTGAAAAATTCGCCTTGCTGATAAACGTCAAGACCATTGTTACCTTTGTCGTTATTGCGGTCTTTGCTATCCTGGCATTGCGCGGCGAATTCGACGCACAGGCAACAATGCAGGTCGTAACTATGGTAATCGCCTTCTATTTCGGAACCCAGCACGAAAAGAAGGACCCTGGCGGCGACGCCCCGAAAGACTGATAGCGTATAATAAAAGCGGACGGGCCTTTATAGCCTGTCCGCTATTTTTATTATTAGGGCGAAACAATCCTGGAAGACCAGAATGTCTTCAAAGGGGTTCGCCTTATTTTGCTTTGGTGGAGGGTTGGACTTCAAAGTCGAACCCTTCACCGGATCAGTCGGGAAGCCGCTGTCCTCTATATTTACGGTACGCGGCCGCCCGCTTTCGTCAATGTAGTTATAGGTAATCGTTATATGATCATCATAGACGAAAACCGCTTTAACGAAGACGTCAATAATCATTCGCTGGTATTCCGGATCGTCTATGTCGCCACCCTTAAACTGGTTCAGCCAGAAGACAACCTGTTCCCTGGTTACCTTTGGCGTGACTATTTCTTCATGGGCGATCCTGGCTTCCAGGTCCTTTTTCTCTTTCTCCAATTCCAACAAGCGCGCCTGTGTGGATTCTGTGAAGATACCGAGTTCAACAGCCTTTATCAGATTAGCGATAGACTTCTTAACGCCTTCCAGTTCTAATTCAAGAGCGCGAAGGACGCTTTTGTCCCGTTCCTGGTTTTGCAGTTCAATAACCCTGTCGGCGATCATTTCGATAACTTCATCAACCAGGACGCGGCGGACGGTTTCTGAAACGACCAGGGTTTCAATCCAGTCTTTACGGACCGGCTTCTTATTACAGCCGCGCCGGCGCTTGGCCTTCGCACACTTATAATAATAATATTTCCTGCCTTTTGTTCTGCTTGTCCCGCTTTCGCCGTTCATATTGGTTCCACATTTACCGCAGAACAGTTTTGTTGAAAGCAAATAGTCCATCTTAGCCGCCGCCCTTGCCGGCGCTTTTTTATTTACGGCCAGCATTTCTTGAACCCTTTGGAAAAGGTCTTCGTCTATGATGGCCGGCACGCCGTTTTCAATTATAACGTCGTTCCACTTATAGACGCCGATATATTTTTCATTCCTTAAAATCCTATGAAGACTATTCGGGCCAAACTTATTCCCCCGCGACGTTCGGCAACCGCGATTATTTAATTCGGTGATTATTTCGGTTACCGTCTGTCCGTTGGCGTATCTTTCGAATATTTCCTTGACGATCGCGGCTTCTGCCGGATCGACAACGAACTTCTTGCCAGGTCCTATTTTGTAACCCAGCGCTATATTCCCGCCGGTGACCTGGCATTTTAACGCGCTTTCCTTCATGCCGCGCTTAATGTTCTGGGAGAGGTTGGCGGAATAATATTCGGCCATTCCTTCCAGCATTGATTCCAGAATAATACCTTCCGGCGTATCGGATATATTTTCTTTGGCCGATATAACCCTGACACCATTCTTCTTCAGCTTTGCCTTATATATAGCGCTGTCGTATCTGTTCCGCGCGAAACGGTCCAGCTTCCAGACAATCACCGCTTCAAACTTCCGGCTTTCGCTGTCTGCTATCATGCGAAGAAAATCTGGGCGCTGATCAGTTCTTCCGGTTAAGGCGCGATCTGTGTAAACGCCTACAATGTTTATGTTATTTCGTTCTGCAAACTCATAGCATTCGCGAAGCTGACCTTCGATAGACTGGTCTGTCTGGTCAGGCCCTGGCGAATACCTGGCATAGATAACCGCGTTCATAGCGTATGCGTCGCCGGCGCGTCGCCCTTCTTAATATCCTGAAGACTGATCAACCCCATAGCCTGGTGAGTGGGCGCCCATAAAGCGAAATATTTCTGTTCCCCAGTTTGGGATATATATTCAACTACGACAAAATGTCTTTTAGTCCCGACTAACTTCCTGACGTCTGAATGGCCGTGGAACTTCATCATAAAGTCTTTTTCATTCATGGGACTTATAGTCAGCAATCTATCAACAGACAGGGTAATTGTAACGTCTGGCTTTTTACGCTGTATAACAATGGAACCGTCTATCACTTCGACAGTGCACGGATAATCTGTGGTAAAGTCTGGCAAACCTTCATAATGGAACGCAGGAATAGCCTTGCTTTTCTTCTTACCGAACATAAAATCAAAACCCCCTTACGGACCGCATTAGCGGTCTTTTTTTGTTTTTTCAGTTTTTTCTTTCAATTCATTAGCGAAGATAAGGACCTTCGCCTGTTCTATGGCATTGAGTTCTGAAAAGATGTGAAGAAGTTCAATTTCGTTGGCAGATAAAAGCCTTTCCGACCCGTTGATTATGGTCACTGGCGCGTGTGCATGGCCTATTATTCCGTTATTGGTGTGAATATCGCCCGTCTTAACCGATTCGTCCCCTAACAGGTAACCGGTGGTCACACCGAAATAATCGGCTATAAGACGAAGCGTATCCGGCCGCGGGATCGCCCCATGCTTCCAGCCTGAAGCTGTCGCACTACCCTTCCCGATCTCTTTTGTCAGGGCCGTTAAAGATAAGCCCTTTTCTTCACATAGCTTCATTAGCCTTCGGTAGAATACGGTTTCGGTCATATTTCTTCACCTTCAATCATAAATATTATAATTAAACCGAAATATACCGTTGACAACCGATGTAAACCGATATATAATAAAGGTGACCGAAATAAAGGGAATAGAAAACACACCCAACGAAAATCCCTTTTTTTCGTCGGCTTCGGTTTGCTACGGTAATAGTTTGGTGGCACTTACTGTTATATAAGCAAACCGAAGTAAAGTCAACTGAAAGGAGGTAAAAAAATGGAAAAATACCTGTCCTGTGAGCAGGTCGCCGAAAGATACGGCGTCAAGGTTATAACCGTTTGGGCCTGGATACGGGAAAAGAAATTGCCGGCAATCAGGATCGGTAAAGGTTACCGTATCAGACCCGAAGACTTGGAAGCGTTCGAAGCGGCCAGGAAAACGAAATAAAAGGGGGTTTGCACATGGGACAAGCACGAACGATCAACATTCCGGACCACCAGCTTAACCGCCTGGCCCAGCATTTGATCAATGTAGTTCCTGAATATTTCAAAAATCCGGCCAATAATAGCCGGTTTAGAGAATGGGAAAACAAAAAAATTTCTGAAGGGAGGAAAAAACGTGAGGTCAAGCAAGTGTAATCGTTGCGGCAGAGCCTTAAAAAATCCGGTTTATATCGAACTTGGATATGGCAAAGTCTGTGCCGCAAAA
>ERZ773359.1909-NODE-1909-length-27530-cov-8.299254_pt1 | contig 27530 bp, 25 predicted proteins | sample MGYA00374955_ERZ773359 | MGnify/ENA primary metagenome ERZ773359 (study PRJEB29098, sample SAMN04486028) | biogas fermenter metagenome | study: EMG produced TPA metagenomics assembly of the Biogas fermentation microbial communities from Germany - Plant 4 DNA1...
GGTATACCAAGTTTTTACTTGACTTTTATTAAAAAATTTTATGCAACGCTAGTGAGCTTATTGCAAAACCCCATAAATACTAATCTTATGGGATTTTAACAATCTTAAAAAGGAAGATTTCCTCCACTTTTAATCATTTTTGTGGTATAATATAGATGTTATATATTACCATTTATGGACATTTAAGGATATTTAAGGAGGAAATCTTCATGCCTTACTTCCCAAAACAAATATCTTTGGCAGATATCATTGATGGTTTTGATGAATCGGTTGCTTCTAAACCTGTTAAATTATTTAAGTTGCTGGATCAATATTTTGATATTTCAACTTATATACCTTTAAAGTGGCATATGGAATATAAAAACTGGAACGGAAGACCTCGCAAATATTCTCTTAAGTCATTGCTTTATGCTCTTTTTATTCAAAGGTTTTTATCTATTCCTACCACAAAATTGTTGGTAAATATCCTGTCTATATCGGAGACTTTGTCTTCTTTTTGCGGTTTCTTTGATTCCATTCCAGATGAATCGGTATTTTGCAGGTTTAAAAAGAGGTTCGTGGATTATATTAATGATTTTTTTCATAACCTCGTTGATAAAGCTCAAAGCATATGCCTTGAACTTGATCCGGATCTTGCTAGAACTCTTATTGCAGATACTACCGGCTTTGAAGCTTATGTTAAGGAAAATAATCCTAAATTCTTTACAGCTATTTTAAACAAACTTAAAGAGTCTAATCCTTCTTTGTCTACTTCTCAGCTTTATGCCCTGGCTGCTAGCAGCATGCCTAAAGGTGCTTCTTGCGATGACAGCATCAGGCTTCAGTACGTTAATGGTCATTACGCTTATGCTCATAAAGGTGTAATAGTAACTAATGGTCTGGGAATCCCTCTTTATATTGATATCCCTGATAATTCGGTAAATCCCAATGAATGTTCTTCAAGTTCGGCTTCTTCAGAAGGGGTCAGGGATAAAGAGCAGGATATGGTGCATCATAAGGCTTTGTCTGATTCCGGGATGTTTATTCCAGCTTTAGAAAATCTTTTAAAGCGTCATCGCCATTTTTGTTTTGATTATGTCCTCGGTGATTCTGGCTTTGATGCTACGAAAAATTATCAGTTTGTGGTGGAAGATATGGATGCCATTCCTATTATTCCTATTAACCCCAGAAATTCTGATCCTTCTCTGCCTTGTGTTGGTATGTCGGCTGATGGCACACCAACGTGTCCTCGGGATCCTAATCTTGCTATGCGGTATGCTGGGATTTGCAAAGGGAAAAATCGCAGTCTCCGCATTAAGTATGAATGCCCACGGATGAAGCGTGTCCCCGGCGGTTGTGTTTTGTCATGTTCTAATCCCTGTACTACTTCTAAATGGGGGCGTATGACTTATGTTTATCCTAAGGATAATTATAGAGTTAATACGCCTATACCAAGGAATTCGGATGTTTGGGATTTTTTATACGCCCGCCGTATTGTGGTTGAGCAAACAATCAGCCGTCTTAAGTTGCCTCTTTTAATGGGTAGTCTTGTTACTCGGGATAGAGTTTCCATAAAAGCTGATTTGCTTTTGGCCGGTTGTGTTCAGCTTATAACTTTGATTGTTGCTTATAGGGCTGGTATGTTAGATAAAATGCGCAGTTCTAAATCTCTTGTGGCTTAAATTTTCTATTGTTTTAATCATAGGTATTGTTGATATCCCTTTTTCTTTGATGCCGAATTAGGGATTGGAGATTTTTTGTCCTTTATTGTCCCTTCTTTCTTTGTTGAGTTCTTTTCTTTTTATTTCAGTAGAAAGATTCCTATATTTTTTGTATCATGATCTTTGTTTTGCCATTTTTTGTTATTTAGGTTGCTGACTTTTGCAATCACCTAATCTTGATATTATACTAGGTGCTATATCAATGTTTTCTTCTTACAGTTGAACAATTATCGGTTTCCAAAGCTTCTTGAATGATTTTTTGTTTTTTAATTCCGGTTCATTTTTTCCCAGCATTGAATTACCCCCTCCCCTGGTTATAGTGTACCATATGTAGTCTAGTTGTCCAAAGCAATTATGGGGCTAAAAAGTAGGGGTTAAAGGAAATGTCAACGACTGAATTAGATAAGAAAAGAAAGGATTCTTTAAATTAGCTAGTTTTTAAGTCAAATTGTCCAAAATTAAGGGGTTAGGCCAAAGCGCCCCAAACCCAAAAGAATATACTTGAAGCTTTAATTGTGAAAATGTCATTGAAAAAAAGTTCATCAATTTTTATACGAAGTTATTTTCTAAGCTCATTGTCAACTTTGGCGAAGCCCTGCCAGCAAAACATTCTCGGCCTCGGCGCACCATAATCCATTATGTGATTTTATTATTTCCGCTAGCCGAGCGAACAGCGGATCACGCTCGCCTTTTTTTTCAAACTCATCTATGGCGGTCAATTCCATGTCTTTATTGGTGTATATGAGCTTTTTACCTCCTGGTATGTTCGGCAAGTTTAATGTGGTGTCCGCCACACAATCAAGCCCACCGATATGTGTTATCATGACTGCGGGGTTTATCCTCTTCTGCATGGACATGGCAAGGGCCTCTTTCATGTCATCGGTATTACCTCCGGTGGTGCCGAGAACATGTACAGACGAATAATGTACATTATAAAAATTTATTTCCGCCGAAAATTCATTGTCGGTCGGACCTGCAAAGAAACTCAAGCACCCATCCGTTCCCAGAATCTTATCGGCCAGTTGAACCACTTCTTTTACAGGAGCAAAGACAATGACATCATCAAATCCTGTATTTCCGGTAATATTCCTCAACTCCCTGGCTGCATCCATGCCCTTTGTGTTGACAAATATGAGTTTGATGCCATCCCTGGCAGCTTTTTCAGGCGGGAAAAGAGTTCTGGCTCTTTCAAGCCTTTTTTCATTTATATCGGTAACTACGATCATACTCGGCTTCCTATCCCTGTGAAGTGCGTAATCAATGGCGCCCAGCCCCATGGGACCTGCAGCTGCCAGCAATGCCAGCTTCCCATTTTCCACAATACCCATGTTATGTTGATGTTTTCCGGGAGTTGTATGGTACATTCCATGAAATGCTCCTATAATGCAGGACATGGGTTCTGCCAGCGATGCTTCATAATAGGCCTCTCCGTTATATTCCAGCAAGCATCCTTGCTCCATGACCTCATTAGGAAAAATTATATATGTCGCATCTCCGCCGCAATATGCATAGGAATATCCCGGAGAGTAAGGCAGGCCCTTATAATTTAAAGCAGGTTGCAATGCAAATTTCTGCCCCGGTTTGAATCGGTCCTTCCATTTTGCACCCGTTTTTACGATCATACCTGAAAATTCATGTCCCACTATCACCGGATTGACCCCAACATCTGCAGGCACCCTCTTATGTTTTGTGCCCAGGATGGCCGCTTTGTAGGTAGACATGCATATGCTGTCCGTATATACTTTGGCTAATATTTCATCATCCTTTATTTCAGGTAGATCAAACTCCTCCAGCCTCAAATCCTTTGCACCATATAATCTTACTGCCCTTGTTTTCATTCGATCGCCTCATTTACAAATATTTAAGTATGATTTGCTTTCAATTACTATCATTTTTCTCCTTCTCCTTAAACGTCCTTATACCGGTCTTCTCTTCAGCGGGAGCCAGGCTAATGCCTTTTGAATGCACATATCCCAATATTCCCAAGTGTGTCCGCCGGGGCCTTCTTCATACGTCAGGTCAAGGCCGATTTTTCTGGCAAAATCTCTAAATTTTATATTATATTTGTAAACAAAATCCTCGGTGCCGCAGCATTGATAGAGCTTTGGAATATCCCCGCCGGATTCTTTTAGTTTCTTAGCCGCATAGAATAGATCATTCATGCTGTCGCGTATTTTATCTACTCCGCCAAAAACCCCCATTGCTATTTTCTCAAGTTCTTCGTCATTTTCATTAGAAAAAAGGCCGACTAAATCCAATGCTCCCGAGAAACTTGCTGCCGCGGCAAATTCTTCGGGCTTGTTGAAAGCCAGCTTGAAGCTTCCATATCCCCCCATGGATATGCCTGCCACGAAATTGTCCTCTCTCTTGTCCGACAGCGGAAAAAATGTTCTTGCCACTTTGGGGACTTCTTCACTGATAAAGGTCCAGTAATTGTTTCCATAAGCCATATCGGCATAAAAACTTTTGTCTACCTGAGGCATTACTACTGCCAGCTTGTACTGTCCTGCATACCTTTCTATAGGTGTCCTCCTGACCCATTTTGTGTGATCGTCACCTATTCCATGTAGCAAATAAAGAGTTTGAAACTTCATGCCGGGTTTTTCCATTTCTTTTTCTTCCGGCCCAAGTTCCGGGATCACCACGTACATAGAAGTTGAAGTATTTAATGTTCTGGACTTAAAATCACAATGAATCAAAGCCATTATATCATCTCCTGTATATTATGCATATTTTTATTGTATTAGTGGCCTTCCAGTTATGTTATTAATTGACCTATTTACCCCTGTAGAGAAACCGTTACACGATATTTTCCCGGGATACTTGCCGTTTCAAAAGCTTTCTGGATTTCATCCAATGGATAGCTGCATTCCAGAAGAGGTCCAAAATCGACAAGCCCACCGTTTATAAATTTAGCCGAATCATGAAAATCCTGTATGCTGGCGCCATATGTTCCTAAAAGCTCCATCTTCTTGTAATGTATCAGATTTGAGCTGATCGTCAGTTTCGGCTCCGGGTATCCGGCTGCAAAAAACAATATCTTCCCCCTGCTTCTCTTTACCACTTCCAGCGCCTGGCTGTTTGCAGAGGTGGCTCCTACGGCAAGTATCACTACATCTGCTCCTTTTCCATCGGTCAATTCCATAACGGCCTTTACCGGATCTTTCGCAGAAACATCCACGACATCTTTAAAGCCCAGCATTCTAGCGCGTTCAATTTTCCTCGCCATCATTTCAGTTATAATAACTCTTCCGCCATAAATACGCGCCACCTGAGCATTTATAAGTCCCATCGTGCCAGCACCTATCACGACAACGTTTTCCATAGGCTTCATGTTGATTCTTTTCATACCCTGTATGACAGTAGCTAGCGGCTCCAAAAAACCTGCCCAGACCGGTGGGATATCTTTATTTATTTTTATAGCAAATTTGGCATTTACCACTTTATAATCTGCAAATCCAAAAAAACCATAGTATCCATCATCCGACATACCCATTTTAAGGTTCTCGCAGTCCACGGTATTGCCCTGCCTGCAATCATCGCATTCTCCGCAGTAATAGTATGAAAATCCTACACGGTCTCCACAGTTCAGCTCGTCTCTTACCCTGCTCCCCTTTTCAATTATAATGCCGCAGTTCTCATGTCCACCGGCCATAGGAAATGGCTGATGCTCTCTAAGGCCCAACCACTGTCCATAATCGGTAGTGCAAATGTTGCAAGTTTCAAGTTTAACTAATATATCATTATCTCCCAGAGCCGGAAGGGGCCTTTGGTGAACCTCGGCCCTCCTTACTCCCGTTAGGACCCCAAATTTCATCATCCTATTCTTCATCGGTGATTCCTCCTGTAATTTACCGACATATCCCGTCAGGCTTTATTACTGGAATCAAATAGGCGCATGTAATGGATAAGCTTCTTTTTGTATCCGGCAAAGGCCGCATTGCAGGCTGAAAATAGATTGATCGTCTCATTTTCCGCCATATACGCCTTTAAAGATTCACATCCGGCAATGCTGAGGTCAGTAAAAATATTGACCTTGCAGATACCGCCCCTGACCGCCTTGCGCAATGCTTCATCCCCGGTCCCAGACCCCCCATGCAAAACGAGAGGCACGTCTACGGCCTTTCTTATCTCCTCAAGCATATCATAATCCAGATGTGGAGTGCCCTTATAAACTCCATGGGCAGTGCCTATAGCCACCGCAAGGCAGTCTACCCCGGTTTGCTCAACGAAATCCTTCGCCTCGTCGACGTGTGTCAAGCCCGCATTACGTTCCTCGTCACTTTCCGTTCCCAACCCTACATGCCCAAGTTCCGCCTCTACTGATACGCCAAGGGCATGAGCGATCCTGGTTATCTCTTTTACCTGTCTGACATTCTCATCAAAAGGCAATGTGGAACGGTCTATCATAACCGATGTAAAGCCAGCTCTGATCGCTTTCATGGCGATTTCGAAGGAACAGCCGTGATCAAGATTTATCGCTACCGGCACTGGTGATTTTTTAGCAAATGCCACAGCCATCTCTCCAAAAATGTATATATCACCCATAAGTTCAGCAAAATCGAGGATCACTGGTGCGTTTTCCTCTTCCGCCGCTTCAAGGGCCATTCGTATGGAGTACTCATCCCATACGTTGGGGGCAGCCACCGCGTACCCGCCTTCTTTGGCTTTGTCTAAAATCTTTTTCATTGCAACTAACATTAGTTCCCCTCCATGTTTTGGATGCCGGGGTCAGGCTTGAAACATTCACTTGTTCATAAATGAATATTTCAAGCCTGACCCCGGCTGATTCATCCCATCAGATGATTTAATCTCTCAAAAAACACGCATCATAATACTCCAAAGTAGCCCAGTACAATTCCTACTACTACTATAAGCAGCATTGCGTAAGTGTAATTGTTTCGCTTCGCTTTTTCAAGGTAAATATATACACCTGTTACCGTCAATAAAGGCAGCAATCCAGGCAATATCTTGTCCAATATATCTTTCTGAACCGAAATCTTCGTGGTGGCCGTTTGAATGACCAATGGAGTGGATACGGTCACATAGCTTGCGGCAAGACCTCCCATCATTATAAGGCCCAATATGCTTGCTGCCAATATCAACTGCTGGATCCATCCGGATTTGAGTATCTGTGTGGCCGAGTTTGTACCTACTCTATACCCTATGCTACTTAAGCTATAACCCTCAATAATAGTAATGGCCATAAATATAAGAAATGGTGCTATACCTGCAACCCAACTACCGGCTTTCGCCAGAGGAATAAACAATCCGATCAGTATCGGCAGCCACGTCGCCCAGTCTATAGTATCTCCAATGCCTGCAAAAGGGCCCATCAAGCCGGTTTTGATTCCGGTAATGGCTTCATCGGGTATGTCGGCCCCTAAAGCTTTTTGCTCTTCCATGGCGATGGCTATTCCGTGTACGATGCTGCCCCAGATACCCTGGGTATTAAAAAATTGCAAGTGTCGTTTTAAAGCTGCACGGTAATCTTCTTCCTTCTTGTATAATTTTCTCAATATTGGTATCATTGAGATACAAAATGATAATGCCTGAAGTCTTTCAAAAGAATTGCTAACTTCGCAGCCAAACCACCAAATCCACCATGATTTTCTGATATCACCCGGGGTCAATACTTTTTTATTGGCCGTAACATCGTTAGTTCTAGGCGCTTGCATTTACCCTTCCCTCCCCGTCCTTTTTATAAGTAAAGAGTATGTGCAAGTATGCAATGATGCCGCCGAATATAGCCAGGGGCATTATCCCGAGTCCACCGTATTTTACTAGAAAGAAACCTGCTATAAAATACGGAAGCAGATATTTTCGGCCTATGACCGATACGACTATGGCAAACCCCAATGCCGGCAGCATGCCACCCACTACGGTTAAGCCATGCATCAGCGGTGCCGGGATCGCATTTACCAATCCCTGGACATATGTGGTGCCATAGTATACTGCCAGTGCCACGGGAAGAAGATATAGGGGTATTTTTACCAAGCTGGGATAAACTAGGCCTGCGAGATAAAGGCCTGTCGTATTTCCTTTTTCAGCATACTTGTCTGCCATATGAACCCAAGCAGCATTAATAATCCTCTCCACATTCATCAGCTGAGCGCCCAAGAGCCCAATGGGGATAGCTAAAGAAACGGCTGCTTCCACCGGTATGTTTGATTTGATAACGACCGTGCATGCAATCAGAGCTGCCAGAGCCGAATCCTGGGGAAGATTTCCGCCGGGAGCGATTATTCCAAGGTACATCAGCTGAAGTGACGCACCTACAGTCATGGCAAGGGGTACATTCCCAAGTACGATGCCTACCCATAAAGCTGCGGGCAAAGGGGTAAATATAGTAGTAACCCCCAACGTATAACCAAAACGGCAACCTTTAAAAAGATAATACGCTCCAATGAGCAATGCTTGTATTACTGTTACTTGAGCCACCACTTGTGTAGCCACTTAACACACCTCCATTTTATATATGGGCCTTTATGTTTTTCCTGCTATTTGTTATAATTTTGCAATGCCTTTTCAAGGCTTAATGTAGGGTCCTCGGGGATCATCTGAAAATACACCCGGGTACCATGTTCTGAAATTTGCTTCAAATCTTCTATGTCGTTTTTATCTACTGCTATACCTTTATAAACTTGGACTTTCCCCGGGCCTCCCCCAAGCCCCCCTATTTGAAGTTCTTCCAGGGCTATTCCTCCTTGCACCACTCTTTTTGCCGTGTCGATGTTTTTAAAGAGGAGAAGGATGCGGTCCGGGCCGAATTGATTTTCCTTCCATTCCTTTACCGCAGTCTGCACGTCATATATTTTCACAGGAATTCCCGGAGGCGCTGCCATGACATATATATCGCTCATAAATGCATCTTTAAAGAGAAGGTCATCAATGATAACTATTTTTTTTGCATCGGCTTTTCTGCTCCATTTTGTTATTACCTGCCCGTGGATCAATCGGAAATCCACTCGGGCCAGGCCGATTGTAGCCATGCTTTCAACCTCCTTGAACCAATCTAGAGTTTTTTCTTTCTTCAAGCGTTCGAACGATGTTTTTTAAGCTGTCTTTTCCCACCGCAATTAATGCATTGGCGAGTTCTTCTCCCACACAGCTGTTTCTCAAAAGGTCCGCTTCTATCAACATTGCCATATTGACTCCGGACACTGCAGAAACCCTGTACTTTTGCGAAAGGAGAGCTGCAATATTTGACGTGGTGCCGCCAAAAAGATCTGTCATGATAATTGAACCTTCCGGTGCCATATCCATTACTTTAACTATTTGTTCCCTGTATTCTTCAGGTGACATCCCGGTGAGTAGTGGAAAGGTATATACGTCTTTTAAAGGCCCTAAAATCATTTGAGCACTATTTACGAGTTCCTCTCCCACCCTGCCGTGTGTCAATATAAAGATCCAGGGCTTTTTTTCCAAATCCGTAATCGTAAATCACCCCCTGTAATTTCTGAATCGTGCGGCATTTAAAATATGTCACCTCCTTCGTAAGTATTTTGTCAACACTCTCCCTTGCAACAATCTAAAGGAGCAAGATATATGCCAATATGTGTGTTAGTTTATGTAAAAAAAATTCCCTTGATGTACTAGGGAATCGGAAAGTTTATGACACACTTGCCATAATAAATTAAATAAATTTTATTACTAAAACATTCGTGTTTTATTGTGTGTCAAATATATCCATGACATATCCTATTTCTGTGTCAGGTATTTTTATTTCAAAAGTATCCTCTATCGGTGACAGCGCACTTTTTATAACTTTGTAAAGGTCGGGTTTTTCTTCAAGCAGCTTTTCTACGTTTTTATATGGCATAGCATCATTTTTAATAACCCTCTCCATCATAAAGCAAGTATGAAATATATAGCAAATATGAAGCCTGCGTACATTTTCAAGTTTGTTTTTCTCTGCTATATATTTAAAAGAGTCATTTGCCAGATTATAAGCCTTTTCCGGATCCAAAAACATCAGCGAATCCCTGAGCATCTTAATTATTATGTTGGGTTCGGCATGTTTGCGGCTTGTTACGCCGCCATCGATTCCATATATGATTCTTTCAATTCTTTTAAAGCCATCTCCGGTTATCAGCTCGTCTACACCTATAAACGGGACATTGGGGATCTGAAGGTCTATCGTGCCCACTACTGCGATTATATATTCTTTATTATCCGGGTTATAATTATACTCTTGATATTTGTTGATATTCATTGGTTTTAAAGCAATATTATAATCAGCAATTTCCGGAAGTGTATTCTTTAAAAGTTGAGAAATCTTCACGGCGGTGCCCTCACCTGTAACACATGTCGTAATAATGGTCTTTGACCCCGCCACCTCAGCCCTACCTTTTATGTTATCCGTGATAATCCTTCCTAAATAAGGACTGGTGGTCTTTATCTCCTCGGCAAGGATGTCAAGCGTCATCTCCGGGAAAAAGCTTTTTCTTACGGCTTCCAGAACAAGGGGAGTTGATACCATTTCTACAGAGCGCGTATTAATACCGGTCCTTTTTGTGATAATCTCAGAAAATGCAATTAATGAACCCATATCCACCAGTAATAGTACACCTTTGCCTTCGTCGGCCTGTTTAACCACTTCAATAGTCTTTTCCAGTGCTTCGTCAACCTTCATGTCCAGGGGCATGTCAACGGCTTTGCAGTGTTCTGTGCAAAGCAAGGTGTTCACCACATCGGCTATGCTCGTAGCGGTATTTCTGCCGTGAGAAAGCACCACGACTCCTATCTTCTTGCTCTTATCCTGATTTGGAGCATTCGACGCTGAGAGCAGCATGGCTATAAACCCTATTTCCTCTTTTGGTATGTCCACCCCGAGTTCTTGCTCAAGAATACTTCTAATTAATCGCGCGGCGTTGAATTCATCGGGATTATTAATGGCTATTTTATCAAGCTCTGTGTGATAGAAAGTGTGCCTTTTTGCCATGCGTTCCATAAGAGCGCTTACATGCATGGCAAGACCTATAACTACCTTTTTATCAAATGTCTTATTCAATTTTTTCTCCGCCGACCTTAAGGCCAGCTCTACCGCATTGTATACTCTAGGGCTCACTATTTTAAACAATTCCTGTTTTCCCGGCATATTTTTTTCAGCATTACACTTTTTCAACAGCCTCTCAAGATAATGTTTAATATCATCGTTTATCAGCCTAGATATGTGTTCCTGCGAAAAACCCTTTTCCATATACATTTCATATTTTTCGCCTATTTCCTTATATATAAAGCTCGAAATTCCGCTCTCATCCCGGGATGTGACTGAATCGCCTGTTGCACTTATAAATTCATAATAAGTTCTGTCTCCAAAATGTAACAGGTTCAATAATTCCTCTCTTTTCTGCTGTTGGTTCAAAAGGCCATCATATATATAATCTGGAAGAAGAGAAGGTTCTATATATATCTCAGTTTTTTCGCCAGTTTTATAATCGAGAAACCCCTGGGCGCATAACAGTTGGATGTCCGCTTTGAGCTGTCCTACATTTCCCTGACAGTCATAAAGGAGCAATGCTTTTATAACATCCCTGTAAACCTTGATGGGCACTTTAACACTCTTCATTTCATCTCTGAAAAACATCTTGATAAGTTCAAATCTTTCGGTCAAAGGCCTCTCTGAAATTGGAGGCAACTTTATGACCATCGGGATTCTCCTGAGAAAAGTCTTCAACATGGTTGAATTTATATCTTCCGTAGTCGCTCCGATTATGAGGACATTTGCCTTCCTTTGGTTATCAGTCTCACCGAGCCTGCGATATACATTTTTATCCATTAATAAAAATAACATTTCCTGGCCTTCGGGTGGAAGCCTGTGGATTTCATCCAGCAGGAGTATTCCTCTATTCGCTTTTTCCACAAGGCCGGGTTTTTCTCTATCAGCACCAGTAAAAGCTCCTCGGACATAACCAAAAAGCTGAGACAAAATTAACTGGGGATTTTCGGCATATTCTGAACAATTGAAGATGACAAATCGTGCATCAGAGCCGATACGCCCCATCTGTTTGGCATATTTGTACATCGTTTCGGCAAATGTGGTCTTCCCCACACCGGTTGGTCCGGTCAGCATAGTATGAAGTCCTCTCGGAGGGTACAGTATCGCCGCTTTTGCCTGCTTTATGGCAAGTTCCAGGCTACCCTTTGAGCCAATAATCTCATCAAACACATCCTCGCCCATATCGGTCAAATCTTCTAAAGCTGGGGGCTTATCAATGGTAAAAGGTGAAAGGATGGAATAATCCGCATTGATTTTAAACAGAGCAGAAAAAGAATCAATTTCATATTCGCGATCACTCAAAACCCTTCCCAATATCTCTTCTGTTCTAGACCTGGTAAGAAAGCGGACAGGCCTTCCCTTGATCTTTACAACTTTCTTTTCTGCCACAAGACTATTTAATTCTCTGCTGGTATTGCTCCTGTCTATCCCTGCTTTTTTACCTATAGTCGTTGCATCAAATCCGGCATAACCATTTTCTAATTTTTCTTTTGTTAAACCGTTACATAAATCCTCAAGGACTTTGTATATGTTTTCCTTCCTGGTCATATCCCTGCCCCCATTTAAGTGCTTGATAGTGTAAAAAGTTTTTATAGTCTTTTGATTTAGTATACCTGATACTAATAGATTTTCTTATTATAAACTTGCCACCCCCTATCTTTTGGTAAAATCTTCTTAAGGACCACAAAAATACCAAAAAGGAGAGAAAATGGCAAGTTTGTTACAAGTTACTATTTTAGGTTTTAATTCTTTGATAGTTCATCGCAGCTTGTTATGTTGTTTGCGGCTTATTTTAATTTCTTAAGGCCTTATTCTTATTTGAAGGATAAAATCCCTCTAGTTATTCCTGAGCTTGTAAAGTTGCCGCATATGCACATACGGTGGAAAAAGTTGATTAAAATGTTTCAGGAATTTATTAAATCGAAGGTATCTTAGTATCTTAATGATAAAAAACGTCAATAAAAAACAAGTTATTATCTCAACTTTCGCAGATCAAACTATAGCTACAAACCTTGATAAATCAATAAAAATAAGCAAACAAAAATACAAGAAGCGTCCTTTTTGTGATATAATGGAATTGGACAAAATATACAAGAAAGGAAGATCCTTGCAATGTCCATTATATCACTTTATAACGAAAATGAAAACCGCTTTTCCTCAACTGTTGACAATTTTTTAAAAGAAAATCGCATAGGGTTCCTACTAAAACAGAGCAACTTCTATAAGGAAAAGGGAATTTCATGTGCAATCAGTGAGTTTTTAGATTATTTTATGTCTTGTCTACCCACTTTCCTTAAGGAAAAGTTGTCACTTTGTTTCTGCGAAAGTTGAGTTAAATTATTTTTAAAAAGCTGATCAACAAATTCTTCAAACTGTCCTTTTCGTATAGATGCCAGTTTATATGCAATCATAGCATCTTGCTCTGCTATCCCAGCAATAATAGCAACTTCCACTATATTCCCTTGGGCAACTTTCCATATAATTCTTATAGACTTATTGTCTGCGTAAATACTTCGGTAACCCGAAAGAGGTCTGCCTGCTTGATTCTCAAGTTCTTTCCCGAAGCTCGAAGGCGCCTTTGATATTTTCTGCAGCGCTTTGATTATCTTTATTTGGCGGCTTTTGTAAAAAGCAAGGAAATCATTAACGGCAGCAGGAAAAAATATTATATTTTCCGGCGAGATATCAGTCAGTTTCAAGTTCGACATCGGGGGCGTCCTCCAGGTCTTCTGCAGTTATGTTTGCTCTTGAAACTACATCAGCAAAAGATACATATTCTCTGTTATTTTTTACGTTTTCTATCATGCGACACAGTAGTTCCATTTTTAATTCGATTTCAGAAGCTTCTTTTACCTTCTTCCATAATTCTTCAAAGCTATCATAGCTCAAGATAGTTGCTTTGGGTTCCGTTCTGGAAAACATCATTAAGAAGGGAAATTTGCTTAATTTTGGTTCAATTACACTTCTCCATTTCCTTTGAATGTCACTTATACTGATAATCTGATCGCTTGAGAAAAGCGGTTTTTTATTCATTTGAAAAACATATCCTCCCATGTTTTTTCTCGTTATCTATTATGTGTTGATTTATTCAATATTATTATTGTATATTTTTTCGTATAAAGCAACGTATCAACATCTTAAATATCGATGATGAATTTCTGAACGGAGAGTCCAGGTTTTATGCCGTCAGGGGAAAATTGAGGGTGTTGCAAAACTTAGATGGTCATGGGGCTATTCCCAAAGACGCCAAAAAACCTATGGATGGAAGATATAAAAAGCAAATAAAACAATCATAATAGAAGGATGGAGCAATATCATTGCAATTAAAAAAAGCGATTTATACAGTAAATTGAAAAAACCTAACCTAATTAAAAGAGAAGGTAAAGGAAGGCCCTCAAAGGATTACATGCCTCAAACCAAGACAATATACCAGATAAAATGCATTTTAGGTGACCTCGACAATGATTCCAAGCAAAAAGCTTTAGAGCAGGCCAACTGTTTTGTACTTATTACAAAGAACGATGTGGTAAAAACCGTTACAAAAGATTTCATCAAGGCATATAACAGATAGTTTAACAATCAGAACCGATAATGGGCCGCAGTTTAAGTCAAAAGAATTTCAGGAATTTTGCACTAAACAGGGTATACTGCATGAGCGAATACCAGTGAGGTCGCCTGAAAGGAACCATTGAAAGATTTCATAGAACTTTGAAATAAGAATATAGTAATATAAATGATTTTGAAAATTATAAGTCATTTTTTAAAGGCCTGGATGATTATATAAATTTTTATCTTTGCGAATGGCCCCATGAAGCCTTGAGTTATATGACACCCTCACCATTTTATGAGGCATTTTTAAGAAATACTGTGAATCGTGGCGTGTTGGTCGTTTAAGTCCAAATAATAGGGAGCCAGTACACTTAAAGGTTTTATTACATCTAAACCTATTTGATCAAAAATTTTAGCGTAGTGTTTTCTCTTTGCCACATCAATTCCAATGATTATTGCGTCACCATTAACTGTTTGCTTTTTTTCAGCTTTTGTCATATGGTTTTCCCCTCCTGGTATTTGGTTTGTTTTCTCAATTATGTTTCACCAGGGGGTTTTTTAGTTTTCAATATTCGTTTTAAATTATTACAGAAATGCTTGAGTTGAGTAATAATAAGCTTTTTATTTTAACTTGGTAAATATTTTTTGGTCCATTATCTGGAAGGGTGCGAAATGTGGGTCTAAATTAGAGTTCTCGGACCTTTTTCCCTTATTCTTCAATCATCTTTTACAGACATTATAATATATTACTGAATACAGAAAAATCGCCGCAATAATTTCTTGCGGCGATAAAATATTTATTTCTTATTATCTTTTCGAGCATTCCTAGGGGTGGAAACTGAAACTTTTTATTATATACAATTTAAGAAATTGGTTATTTTACTAAATTCTATAAACTGATCTTCTCATTATCGTTTTTGGATCATATCGGACAAATATAAATATTATCATGAGGTCATGTAACGCAAACCATTTATTTCACAAGACCAATCTCTTTAAGCAGTGATGAAAAATCTTCATACTGAGCTTTATAAGCAGCAGCTAGTTCTTCTCCGCTTCTATACTCAAGGGACTCATAAGCACCGGTATTTTTAACTGCTTTTATGAAATCCTCATCTTCCATGGCTTTTTTGAATGCGTCATGCAATTTCTTAACAACTTCTTCGGGCATACCAGCAGGGCCGCTGATACCTCTATATACTTCGACCACAACATTATATCCCAGTTCTTTTGCTGTTGGAACATCAGGCAGGGATTTTATTCGTTCTTCAGCAAAAGCAACCAGCGCCCTCAGCTTTCCACTTTTCAAATATTCTTTTACTTCCATGGGGGAATTTATACCTATATCTACATGGTTGCCCAATAGCGCAGCAATAACCTCAGCTGAACCTGTGCTATAAGGAACTGAAGTTGTTGTAAAACCAGCTGCTTTCTGGAACTTTTCAAGACACAAATGGTTTGTTCCTCCAGGTGCATTGTTTCCGTATTTCAGTTTTCCGGGGTGAGCTTTAGCATATTTTACGAAATCCTCAAGAGTCTTCCATTCAGAATCTCCATTTACCACCAGTAATAGCGGATCTGCTGCAACACCAATTATGTGCCTTACGTCATTAATAGGATCATATGGAGCTTTCTGAATAATAGGAGTAGTGGTGAAGTTTCCGGATGCGGAAGTTAATAAGGTATAGCCATCAGGATTTGACTTCAGAACATAATCTGTTCCTATGGTACCACTACTTCCAGTTTTGTTTTCAACAACTATGGGCTGGCCGAGATATTTCTCAGCAGCACTTGCCAAAGGTCTGGCTAACAGATCAGCAGCTCCGCCTGCGGCAAACTGGCAAACCAGTGTTATAGGTTTTTTAGGAAAATCAGTACTCTTTTCAGTGGTTTCCGATTGATTTTTACCTTCTGCTTCATTGTTGGTTGTATTACTTTCAGCATTATTATTAGCACAACCTACAAGAATTAAAGACATAACCAAAGTCAAAACGAGAATCCCTATTGCTAACTTCCTTGTTTTTTTAAACATTTTTTTCCCCTCCTAAAAATATATTTTAAATAAATTTCAATATCAAATTTGTTACTTAAAAAACTGATTAAACCCAGCCTTATTTAATTCAAAAAACTTACTATAATCGAATTCAATCCTCCTCATTTAAAGAAATTTTGTGGTTTTTCTTGATCTGTCCGAAAATGATCCAAATGAGTGTAACGGTAGATAAAGCGAAAAGGGTTCCGGCAATCGGCCGCATAAAAATAGATAGAATATTTCCACTGGCAATAATCATTGATTGCCTAAGACCTCTTTCAAAAACACTACCCAGCACAAATCCTACCACCAATGGTGCTGATGATATGTGGATACATTTTAATATATAGCCTATTAACCCAAAAATAATTAACAACAGCAGGTCAAAAAAACTATTGTTTACGCTGTATGTTCCAACAAGCATAATTGCTGTAACTACAGGCATCAATATCTCCGGACGAATCTTTGTCACTGAAGCAAATACTCCTACCAAAGGCAGGTTGAGGATAAGAAGCATTACATTACCTATATACATTGATGCAACAATTAACCAAAACAAATCCGAGTGATTTATCATGAAAGTTGGGCCAGGAGCTACTCCCTGCAACATGAAACCTCCAAGTAATACGGCTGTTGCAGGAGCAAAGGGGATTCCTAAAGCGAGAAGCGGTACCATGGCTCCAGTGGAAGCTGCATTATTTGCCGATTCAGGACCGGCCACACCTTCTATAGCTCCATTGCCGAATTCATCTTTATGTTTTGAAACACTACGCTCCACTCGATAAGAAACCAGCGATGAAATAATAGCAGCAGGCCCTGGTATTAAGCCGATGGGAAAACCTATTATTGATCCTCTTAGAATCGGTTTTATCGATCGTTTAATTTCTTCTTTTCTAGGATACAGGTCTCTGAATTTAACTTTCATCAGTTCACCTACATCATAGGGTTCTACAATTACAGAAAAAACTTCAGCCATTCCAAAAAGTCCCATTACAAAAGGAATCAAATCGATCCCTCTCGAAAGTTCAAGTACACCAAACGATAAACGATTAACACCCATTAACTGGTCTACACCCACAGCTGAAATCATCATGCCTAGTACAAACATCAATCCTGCTTTTATAAATGATTCTCCTGTTAAATTGCTAAGCATCAACATTCCCAATACTGCTATAGCTAAATATTCCTGAGGACCAAATTTCAGTGCGAATTCAGCTAAAGGCGGAGCAAAAAACATCAGCAAAACGACACCTATTGTCCCTGCAATGAAAGAACCTATAGCTGATACGGCCAAAGCAGCACCAGCTCTACCCTTTTTAGCCATCTGATAACCATCAATGGCAGTAACCATTGAAGCTGCCTCACCAGGAACGTTAAGCAAAATAGATGTTGTGGAACCTCCATACATAGCTCCATAATATATACCAGCTAACATAATAAGGCTAGACCCAGGTTCCATACCAAAGCTAAAAGGCAGTAAGAGTGCCATAGCCCCAACCGGCCCGATTCCTGGAAGCACACCGGCAATAGTCCCCACCAATACTCCTGCAAAGCAGGTTACAATATGGTTTATTGTCAAGGCTGAACCTAAACCCGCTAATAATTGACTAAAAACTTCCATTTCTCACACTCCTATTGTTCCATCCTCCTAATACCTGCAGATTATATAAAGGTTATCAACCCTCTTGGCAGCGGAACTTTCAAAACAACAGCAAAAATTAGATAGAATGCCAGCGAACATATAAGCGATAAAAATATAGGTTTAACCCAACCTTTGGTTCCAAATATTTTTATCAGACAAATCAGTAAGATAAACAATGACAGTATAGTGCCTAAATACTTAAACATAGGCAAAAAGGCTAAGGTAATCAACACATAGAGAATTAAACGTTCTTCTTTCTGCTTATCGATTATTTTTTCGTTGTTTTTCGTGGGTTGTTTAAATGTATTTACCGTCAAAATCACAGAGAAGATTAAACCAAGTAAACCATAAAACACAGGCACAAATCCTGGACCTGGATTTTTAATATCACCCAGACCAAAAAACAATGAATAAACAAGATAGCCTGCACAAAAGACTGTGACCCCCCTGTAAAACCATTTTTCTAATTTAGTCACATTTAATCATCCTCTCATAGCCACTTTGTTTATAAGACAATTTAAAAACATGGATAATATGTTATTTTACCAACTTTTTTAACACCTCCTTATTAACCACGAATTCCGGCATCTTTCCTTCAAAATAATCTATAATGCTCTTAGCCACCTGTAACCCCATCCGAGCTTTGCATGTTTCAGTAAATGTGGCGCTGTGGGGAGACAATATTATATTATCTAAGGTCAATAAAGGATTATCGGGGCTTGGCGGTTCCTGCTCCATCACATCGAGGGCGGCACCCGCTATTTTACCTTCTTTTAAAGCCTTGTATAAAGCAGATTCATCTATTATTCCACCCCGGGCAAAATTTACTATTACAGCAGTGGGTTTCATTATCGATAATCTTCTTTCATCAATCATGTTTCTAGTTTTATCAGTAAGGGGTGTGTGAATCGATATTGCATCAGCTATTCTGCAGATTTCATCAATATCATCAATCATAGTGATTCCCAACTTTTCAGCATCTTCTTTTTTTATATACGGGTCAAAAGCTATTATATTCATATCGAATGCAGCCTTTGCTTTTTTTGCAAGAAGCGAACCTATCTTTCCCATTCCTATGATCCCTAGGGTTTTTTTGTCTAGATCCATTGATTTATGGTCATATTTTTCGTCCCACTTATTATTTCTTACACATTTATCCATATATACTACTCTTTTAAAAACGCTGCCCAAAGCGATGAGTGCATGTTCTGCCACAGAGATTGCATTCACACCACCGGTATTTGTAACAATGATGTTTTTTTCAGTTGCTTTTTTTACATCTATATTGTCAACACCTGCACCATGTTTTGCGATGATTTTAAGACGATCCGCACAATCAATAATTTCACTATCAAATTCAATCCATCTGACTATTAGGGCATCAACATCTCGTATGACCTTTTTCAGATTTTCCTTAGATTTGTCTTCTGGAATTATAACTTCAAATCTTTTTTCAAGCTGAGCCATACCGTCTTTATGGATGGGCTCGGGAACCAATACTTTTATACCCAAGTTAATCCTCTCCATTTGACATAAAAATTAATTACTCTTTCGAAGTTAACTTTAAAATCATTGTAAGAAAATCAACTAAACTCCAATGTTAATACATCCGTAAATTAAAGCAAACTTTTAAAATAAGTTTCCTTTTTCATCAAAGTGCATATACTCTGGTTCTTGGATCAATTCCACATTAGGGTTTTTAAGCATCTCGGGAAGTAATGCCTCTGATACTAATATCTCTGATAGCGCAAGTGTATTTTTTATTCTAATCATTTTTATATTATTATAATCCACATCAACGCATGTTTTTATTGCTGCTTTGATAGTTAGAAGATCATTTTCCATCACCATAGGCAATCTTACCGCCGTAGGGGCTCTCGACGTAATAGGATTAGGATATGTTTTTTCCTTATCAAACTGTTTTTCAACTCTTTTTGAACAAACATCTGCAAATCCTATTCCATTACCATTGCCCATGGTTTTTTCAGTAAGTCCCAATATAGCAATCCTCTGTATAAAATCCTCTGAAGGCAAATACGTGTACCTCTTTATAATGTTTGTATCTAAACCTGTCCCACTGATGTCCTTTCCTATTTCATCGACCACCAATACATCCAAATGATCTACCATTAAATGCGCCATTTTACTTCTTGCTATTTCTAATAAATGGGGTTCGCGTTCCATGATTTCATCTTTTCTTAAAACTTCTATTATTGATGTTTCATCATAGGCATTTTCTATCGTTGCTATCCCAAAAGCAACATTTCCGTGTTCTAAGACATATGAAGCTATTTCCTCTACCTTTTCAGGAATTCTAAGCATAGAACCCTGATGACAGAACTGGGCACCCTTTTGTTTACCGAGGCCGATGGTTATCATCTTGGCTAATCCGCTCTCGTACTTGCCCCTAAAAGATGTATGGGGTTTTACTCTACCTATTACAACAACAGAATCCGCTTCGTAAGCATATTTATCATAATGAACCTCATAAGAGTTTTTTGTTTTTCCTATTACTACAGTTTCCATGCTTGAACGGATGGGACAACCCACTGTTTCTTCGGTGATGCCAAGACCTCTTAATACTTCTTCTTGACCTTCGGCCGTCGCTCCTCCATGGCTGCCCATGGCTGGTATTACAAAAGGTTCGCCTCCACATTCTTTAACAAAGTCTGCTGTAACCCTTATTATCTCAACTATATTAGCAACTCCTCTACTCCCCGCAGTTATAGCTACTCTGTCACCCTTTTTAATAGTATTTCTAACTCCTTTTGCTTCCAGCTTTTGTTTCAACGTACTGTCTACGTCTTCAATCTTCTGGGGATCGAATTTTTGTTTTACTTTAGCCATCTTAGGTATTCTTATATCCGCAAGCAAATTTGCAATATTCCCTGTCATCTTTTCCCCCCTCAAAGAAATTGCAATTAATTTAGTTTATCAAATGATTTCCAACTTTTTTACTTATTAATGCATATTATGTATGGATAATTTATTATGATAGTTACTCTGTCATATTATAAACCCATTTATTATTATAAAATTTTTTTATAAATCATTTTTATATCTTCACTACTTAGCTTCTTGGGATTATTGTCCAGCAGCCTTGTGACCTTGGACGCGCTTTCCACGATTTCGTCAAGTTCTCTTTCGGATATGTTCATTTCTTTAAGCGGCGACTTGATGTTCAAATCTCTTGTCAAATCGTACAGGCTCTCCACCATTTTTTGCGCGGCCTGTTCGCTTGAGAGGCCGTTTACATCGATTCCCATGGCTATTGCCATATCCCTGTATTTTTCTATTGCTGCGTCCATGTTGAATTCCATGACGTAGGGCAGCAGTATTGCATTTGAAAGCCCATGCGGTATCCTGTACATGCTGCCCAAAGGATATGACAAGGCGTGCACCGCCGCGGTCCCTGAAGCAGCTATGCATACTCCGCCGTAAAACGAGCCTATGAGCATATCATGCCTTGCATCCATATCTTCACCGCTATTGTAGGCTCTGCGGATGCTTCCTGAAATCAGTTTGATTGCTCTGAGCGCGAAAGTATCGCTGAAGGGATTTGCTTTAAGCGATATATAGCATTCCATAGCGTGTATCAGTGCATCCATGCCGGTGTTTGCAGTAATGGCCGGCGGGAGTTTTACGGTTAAGCTCGGGTCCAGGATCACGTAATCGGGTATCAACTTGCTGCTTACTATACCGACTTTAAGCTTTTCCTCCGGCACAAGCACTATTGCGTTTGGCGTGGCTTCCGCGCCCGTTCCTGCTGTAGTGGGAATCATCAGCGTCGGTATACCTTTGTTTTTTATTCTGTCAGTTCCAAGTATTTCTCTAATGCTGCTGTCATTCGTCATTAGCACCGATATGATTTTCGCCGTATCCATCGAGCTTCCGCCGCCGATTCCAATAATCATCTTACACTCCATGCTTTTTACACTTTTAAATATTTCCTCAATCTGTGAAACTTCGGGTTCAGGCGGCGTATTATTGATTACCTCGATATTGCAGCCGCAAGATTTTAAAATTTCTATTGGTTTTTCCACCAGCCCTGCATTCCATACCCCCTTATCCGTAATGATTAATGCTTTTTCTACTTTTTCATTTTTTATAATATCTTTCAAGCTTTCTATGCTGTCTACACCTGCTATTACCTTTCCCGGAATTTGCAGGGAATATATTCCTTTGAACATTTTTAACTCACTTCCTGTTATTTATATAGTTTTAATACTCTTTCAAGTTCCTCTTCTATTTTGGGACTAAGACTGCTTACCGGCCGCCTTGCCGGCCCGACATTGTATCCCAAAAGGTTCATGGCCCTTTTTACGACCGAATTGGGGTTGCCCATTTTCATGACATCCCTGAACGGCCTCAATTTTTTCTGCAGCTCGTTGGCCTTTTTAATTTCTCCCTTTTGCCAGAGCCTGTATATTTCAACAAGAAGTTCCGGGAATAGATTTGCGGTTCCTGCTATGGCGCCATTCCCTCCTGCCAAAAGCGTCCACAGAATGAGCGAATCGTTCCCTGAAAGTACCGATATTCTTTCATCCGTATCTTCTATATATCTCAATGTATTGTCGAAATTGCCGCTGCTGTCTTTTATGCCCACTATGTTCTGATATTTCGAGAGCCTGGCTACTGTCTTATAGTCAATGTTGTTGCCGGTCCTGGCAGGAATATTGTAAAGAACAATGGGTAAATCTACGGATTCCGCAATTTCAGCAAAGTAATTGTATATATCATCCTGTGTTACGGCGACATAATACGGAGATAGAATCGACAGGGCATCTGCTCCCAGTTGTTTTGCCTTCAAAGAAAGCCTTATGGTTTCTCTGGTGCTGATGCAGCCTGTACCCGCATACACCGGCACTCTTTTTGCGGTTTCCTCAACGGTGATTTCTATAACCCTCAATTTTTCCCCTTCAGAAAGGGCATAAGATTCTCCGTTTGTGCCAAGGCAGAATATCCCGTGTATGCCGCTGGATATCATTCTGTTTATCTGATTGCGAAGCTCTTTTTCATTTATCTCTTCGTCTTCTGTCATTGGCGTAATAATAGGAACAATAATCCCCTCTGGTTTTAACATCTTTCGTCCGCCTTTCATCATAAATTTATTTCAAATCAAACTTCACCTTTGCCATCCTTATTGCCATATCAATAGCATCCACCAGGCTTTCCTCATTAGCCCTCCCTTCACCGGCTTTGCCGAAGGCTGTTCCGTGGTCTACGGATGTGCGAATGATCGGAAGCCCGAGGGTGCAGTTGATTCCGCTCACAGATGTATATTTATTTGTTGCAATGTCCAGTTTAAAGCCTGTCAATTTTACCGGGATATGGCCCTGGTCATGATACATGGCTACAACTATATCGTACTGGCCTGCCAGCGCTTTGACAAATACGGTGTCGGGCGGTACAGGGCCGTCCGCATTTATTCCATGCTGCCGTGCCCTGTCAATAGCAGGTTTTATGGCAGTAGCTTCTTCGTTGCCGAAAAGTCCGTTTTCGGAACTGTGAGCATTTAATCCGGCTACACCAATGTGTGGATTTTCAACACCCATCATTTTCATAGCGTCATGGGCCAGATTAATGACTTTATAGACTCTCTCTTCGGTTATCAAATCACATGCTTTGCGCATTGAAACATGAGTGGTGACATGCACAACCGTTAAACTGCTGCTTGCCAGCATCATGGCATAGTCTTTCGTACCGGTCAAGTCCGCAAATATTTCCGTATGCCCGGAATAGTGGTAACCCGCCATATTAATTGACTCTTTATTAATCGGCCCGGTAACCACTGCGTGAATCTTGTTTTCCAAAGCAAGCTCTATGCCTTTTTTTACATAATTAAATGCTGCCTTGCCGGCCAAAGCACTTACTTTTTTATACTCCCAGCTTCCGGGAGCCAAAAAATTAAGATTTAGGTAATCGATGGTTCCAAATTCTCCTCTGGCTTGATTTATTTCTTTTATTTCATTGAGTTTCAGGTTTAATTTCGTAAATTGATTGGCCTCTTTCAGAGCCTCAAAATCTCCTATAATAACGGGTACGCATTTTTCATAAATTTGCTTTTTTGCCAGGGCTTTTACAGCTATCTCCGGCCCTATTCCCGCAGGATCTCCCATTGTTATTCCGATTATTGGCTTCATTTCAACTTTTCTCCTCCCGTGTTTAAATATTTTACTATATTTATAAATGAATCTTTATCTCCAAATCCTCCCGCTTTTGTAACTACATGCAAACCGTCAAATTCTCCTCCGATAAGCCTACCGACAGGTATTCCCGGCAATATCTCATTTTCCAGTATTATTCCTTTTGCTTCCATAGCGTTAAAAACATTTATAGCTACATCACCCCCCGTAACCACCAGAGCGCAAATCAAATTATCTGAAACTATCCTTTTTGCCACAATACCAAAGCTCTTTGCGACTTTTTTAGCGTTTTCCGATGAAATCTCCTGGTTATAAATTTCTTTTTGGCTTTTTATCAAGCTGTCGATTGCCACTACAACGATCTTGCCTTCATGCAATGCTTTTTTCGTTTCATTTGTAACCCTGTTCAATTCTTCATGGTTTTTCCCTTTGATTATTTCTTCAGAATTCATTTCCACAACTTTCACAGACCTGAAAGCGGTTAGTGTTTTAATCTGTTCAGCAGTCACCATATTGCGCGTTCCTGCCAGAAATAATATTGGTTTTCCAACGGGAAACTGCTGATACTCTTTTACTATTTTCCACGTAAGAGGGATGCAGCTCGCCAAACCCGCAGACCCCGCAATCACGGCGCGTGGCGCATAATCTTTGACTGCAAATGCAATATTCATCAAATCATCGTTTGTTACTGCATCTATTATAAAAAGTTGATTTTTTAATTTTCTTAATTCGTCGATTTTCTGTTTTATATTAGATACGCCTTTCCTCACGTCTTCGAGTTCTATTAAAGAAACTTGCCTGTTTATCTGGTTTTTAAATATATCCGGCACAAAACCTATGGCATGAAAATTGTTCTGGCTTTTTTCCGGATTCTTCTCGATGTATAAATAGCCGTTTTCCACTTTCCTTCCATTGGCAGGAAACGACGGAACAATGAATGCCAGATCAAATCCCAATTCGTCTAACATTGCTTCGATTTCTACATCGGGCTGGCCGCGCAGAGTAGAGTCTATTTTTTTGTAAAACAAATTAAAATTCATTTCGCGCAAAGTTCGTATTATATCTCTAATCCGCGAATATGCCGCTTTTTTATCAACGTTGCGCGTTCCGGCATTAATGGAAACGATATCGAAGTCGAATGTTAAATCTTTAATCGTCAAATAATTGAAGACGACGGCTGTGGATATTCCGAACTTACTGAATTGAACACCAGTGTCGGTCGCTCCCGTAAGATCATCGGCAATGATGCAAAGTTTTTCCATTAACTTATCACCTGTTTGCTTAATATAATTGAGGAATGTAAATTTTTGAAACTGTTGCCTTAATTTTATCTATTGATTCATGTCGCTATATTTTTAAAGCAATTATCATGCCAGGTGTAAAACAGGGCTATGATTTGTTTATTTCAAAAAAAATGTTGCAAATTACAATAGAATATATTGTATTTTGCAACATTTGATGTATTTTGCATCACTGCGTCAAACCTGATTCCTTAATCTTTCTCCAGATGGTAGTCCTGTCCACACCCAGGAGCCTGGCCGCCCCGGAAATATTGTTCTGAGTCTTTGCCAGCGCCTCTTTTATGGCCATGATTTCTATTTCTTTTAATGTGAAGTTGCCTTTAAATATATGCCGGGATATGGCATCGTTTTGCTTTGCGGCTTGATTTGAAATCCCTAAATCAGCTTCTTCGATATATTCACTCTCGGCAAAGGCCACAGCCCGTTCGATGATACCCTTTAATTCCCTCACATTTCCTGGGTAATCCAGATTCATAATCAAATCCAGTGCTTTTTGGGTGACTCCCTTTACCTTCTTGCCGAGTCTTGCCGAATATTTCTCAACAAATAAATCCACCAGCAGCGGTATGTCCTCTTTCCTTTCCCTCAGAGGTGGAATAATCAGTTTCAATATATTCAATCTGTAAAAAAGATCCCGCCGGAAGGTGCCTTTTTCTATATCTTCCTCCAAATTTCTGTTAGTGGAAGCTATTATCCTGACATCCACCGGAATCACTCTATCATCGCCAATCCTCATAACTTCCTTTTCCTGAATAACCCTGAGCAGCCTCGACTGAAGATTCAGGGGCATGTCCCCTATTTCATCAAGAAAGATTGTACCCATGTGAGCCATTTCAAAAAGTCCAATCTTTCCACCGCGGCGGGCGCCGGTAAAAGCACCCTCTGCATAACCGAAGAGTTCGCTTTCGAGAAGATTCTCCGGAAGGGCGGCGCAATTTATGGCCACAAAAGGTCCCTTCGCCCTGGGGCTTTCGTTGTGGATGCTGTGGGCGAAAAGCTCCTTCCCCGTGCCGGTTTCTCCCAGTATAAGGACCGTCGTAGAATCTAGTTCAGCATATTTTTTTGCCCTATATATAAGGTCTTCCATTATTTGGCTTTTGTGAATGATATCCTTAAAACTGTATTTGGACACCAGGCCTTTTTGGTGCAGCTCCCTCCTTATTTTCTGCTCCATCTTCTGTATCTGGGTCACATCCTGAAAGGTAGCCACCGCACCTTTTATTTCGCCGTCCACTATAATCGGGACCCGATTTGTGGCAATCACCACATCCCCAACCCTCTGCAGCTCTCCCAGCTGGGGCTCGCCGGTTTTTAAAACCTCCGGCAGTTTGGTGGTTTCCAGCAATTCGGATACAGGTTTGCCCACGGGATTGTCACTCTTTTTGAATATTTCTCCTGCTGTTTTATTAAAAATTGTAATACAGCCTTTTTCGTCCACCGCTATTATGCCGTCATGAATGAAATCCATGATAACTTTAAATCTTTCGGCTCGGGCCCTTTCTTCCCGTCGTATCTCAAGCACCCTTCGGGCTTCATAAATAGCCGACAATACGGCTTCTTTCCCCGATTCTATAAGTCTTCCTCTAAAACCCATGCTTTTTACTGTCTTTATACCAATGGTATCCCCTACGAATTCTCTCACGCCTTTCGACGCCACTTCAAAAACCTGTCTGGGGGCTTCACTCTCATCCTTAAAGATGACACGTATCAAATCGAGCCCCAGCACATCAATCAAAGTATCTATCCCAAAAACCACATTTTCATATCCCACTATTCCAATGGGGCCCCTGTAATCCAACAAATCTTTTAAAGCCCTTAAAATGTCAAAGGCGCTTACCTGAATTTCCACCACGGGTATGTTGACAGCATTTTTTATTACCTGATATGTGCCTCCACGACTGATAATAACTTCTACGCCCTCTTCTTCAGAGCGTTTTGCAATGCTCGCTCCATCACTTAAATTCCCCTGAATTACATCTACTGGAAGATTATATTCTTTAATCACATCCTTTGCCGTCTTTTCCAAATCCTCATAAGGCGCAATCAATAAGATATTATTCATCTTTTCCGCCCTAAAGGCTATTTCACCCCCAAAATCATTTCAGTATAATCATGACCACCCGTAAAACGGGTGGTCTGCTCTAGCCCTATAAGGGCAT
>ERZ773359.1911-NODE-1911-length-27507-cov-6.928639_pt1 | contig 27507 bp, 28 predicted proteins | sample MGYA00374955_ERZ773359 | MGnify/ENA primary metagenome ERZ773359 (study PRJEB29098, sample SAMN04486028) | biogas fermenter metagenome | study: EMG produced TPA metagenomics assembly of the Biogas fermentation microbial communities from Germany - Plant 4 DNA1...
GAACTCAAGTCGCGGGCCGCGTATCTTACGAATTTCGAGGAGATCAATCTCAATATCAAGGGCTTCGCGGGAATTTATGACGAAGCAAATGTGCTCGATAATGTTTACAGGTCGCTTGAGTATTTGGATAAACTATCTAGTTTCGATAAAAAATACGCCGATTATAAGCGGCGACTTGAGGAACTTTATTATAGTCTCGAGGATTTGGTCGACGAGGTCAGCCGCGACGCCAAGGAGTTCGAATTTGACGAAGGCGAGCTTGACCGGATAAACGAGCGCCTGGGGCTGTATTCCGATTTGAAAAGGAAGTACAAGCTTTCAACCGCCGAGATCATCGCCCTTCATGATAAAATCTCCGAGGAAATCGACGCGATCGAGAATTATGATTACCGTCTCGCGGCGCTGGAAAAAGAACTTGCGGGCGCGCGCGAAGCCGTTTTGGAAACGGCGAACGCGATTAGGGAAAAAAGAATCGCCCTCGCCCGGCGTCTGGAAGAAGAAATAAAAGCGGGATTGGAAGACCTTCAATTAAAAAACACCGTTTTTAAGATCGCGTTTAATGATATTTCCGAGTTGAAGTTTTACGAAAACGGCATTGACGAGATTGATTTCCTGATAACTTTTAACCCCGGCGAGCCGTTAAGGCCGTTATCGAAAGTCGCCTCCGGCGGCGAGCTTTCCCGTTTTATGCTCGCTTTAAAAGCGATTCTCTTCACGAAGATCAATCTGCAGACGATCGTTTTTGACGAGATCGACGCGGGTATTTCCGGATCAGTCGCTTACAGCATCGCCGCGAAGATTAAACAAATTTCCAAACAAGCGCAAGTGCTTTGCGTGACGCACCTGCCGCAGGTAGCGGCCGCCGCCGATCATCATATTTCCGTAACCAAACGCGTTACCGGCGACCGGACGTCGACGGAAATCACGCGACTCGATTACTCCGGACGCGTTAACGAGATTGGCGAGATGATCTCAAACGGCGCGGCGACGCTGGCGAGCAAGGCGCTCGCGGCGGAGTTGTTGGATGGAAAAAACGTCGTATAATAAAAAGCGTTAGTTTGATAAGACATCAAAAAAATCACACATTATTGACAACCAAAAAAGCCGTTTAACGCGGCTTTTTTTATTAAATATAAAAAATAACATGGAAATATTTTTTACATTGTTTAACTCAATGAAAAAGCGAATAATATATTCGTAGCCAAAGGAGGAATTTTTATAAAATTTATTAAAAAAGCGTTGATGTACTTCACATTATTGTTTTTCATCGCCCTTTTCGCAACAACATCCATCGCGGCGGCCGGACATAATATTTATGTTATACCCGGCGGGGATTCAATCGGGCTCTATTTGGAAACCGGCATTTACGTGACCGGAAAATACGAGGTCGCGACTCAAGCCGGCTCCGTCGCTCCCTGGAGCGGGTCCGATATAAAAGTCGGAGATAAGATAATCGCGGTCGAGGGCATTCCCGTGAACAAAATCACGGACGTCCAGGAGATTCTTTCCCGGCTCGAGGATGAGCGCGACTTAGCTTTAAAGATAAAAAGAAAAGCCGAGACGTTCATCACTTCATGCCGGGCGGTGAAAACCGACAAGAATCGCTGGTCGCTCGGCTTATACGTCAAGGATCACATCCTCGGCGTCGGCACGATTACTTATATTCTCGCGGAAACGCGTCGTTTCGGCGCCCTTGGGCATTCGGTGATTTCCGAGGAACTCGCCGGGGAGATTGGATATATCAGCGCGGGAACGATCAACGGCATTAAAAAGTCGCTTCCGGGTCTGCCCGGGGAAAAACACGCGACTTTAAGCCGCGAACCGCTCGGCTATATCACTAAAAACACGGAACTCGGCGTTTACGGGACGATTAACAACGTTTCCGACTTCAGTTCCGTGGGGAAAATGAAAATTGCCGCTCCGAATCAAGTTAAAACCGGCCCGGCGGAAATCTGGACCGTTCTTGCCGATAACCGGAAAGAAAGGTTTACCGTCGAGATAGTCGACGTAAAGAAGCAAAACAGGAGCGGGATAAAAGGAATTAAAATTAAAATTACCGACAACCGGCTGCTCGAAAAAACCGGCGGTATTATCCAGGGGATGAGCGGCAGCCCGATCATTCAAAACAATCGATTGGTGGGCGCCGTGTCCCATGTCGTAATCGACACTCCCGAATATGGTTACGGGGTGTTCGCGATGTGGATGGTGGAAAACAATATCTGAAATTTGGCTATCGAAAGGCGCGGCGACGCGCTTTTTGCATATACAAAAAAATACCGGTCGCGACCGGTATTTACGCTTTCGGCTGCCATTTGCAGCGGATGGGGGACTCGATTTTTTGTTCCGTTTTAAGCGCTTTAAAAGCTTTGTCCACTTCCTTGCGGTCGAGGCCGGATAATTCCGAAACCTCGCCGGCGGAGAGCGGTTTTCCCGCTTTCTTCATCGTTTCGAGAACTTGATCTTTTACGTCCATCTTAATACCTCCTTGATTATATTGTATCATTTATCCGAAGCCAAGACAATAAAAACGCGTAAAGATCTGGAGAAAATTAACGCCGACGCGCGTTTTTTCGAAACCGCGGAGAAAATCGTTAGATTGGCGCGTTGTTTGCGACTTATAGTATCCCTTTTTTTAAGAATACAAATAAATTTTAATGGAGGCGCTTTGATTTGTCGAATTATCCTGATTTTCTATTTTTTTCGACAAATCCATGTCATATATATTAAAATTTTGTAAAAAAAGGTGGGTAAATTTAAACAATTATGAAAAAACTAGAAAAAATACCATAAACTTCTTGAATTATTATGCAAAATAGTGTAAATTATTAATCAAAGTGGGAGGTTGAATATATGGATGCCTTAAAGGTTATTATCGCTGACGATGGAAAAGAGCTTGTTCAAACTATGCAGGAATTTTTCTTGGACAAGAAGGAGATTGAGGTAGTCGGTGTTCACACTGACGGCGTTAGCCTTTTAAACACGCTACGGGTTATGCAAGTCGACGTATTGATTTTGGACATTTTTATGCCGAATTGCGACGGTATTAAAGTCCTCCAGGAACTGAAGACGAAAAGGGAGAAGTACAAGGTTCCGAAAAACATCATCATTATTACCGCTTTTTCCAACGAGAAAATCATGAATAATGTCGCGGAGCTTGGCGCTGATTATTTTGTCGTCAAACCGATCAATTTTACGAATCTGTTGGAAATTATCCGCGATCTTAGGAACCAAAAGTCCAAAAGCGGTAAAACTACTTCCGTGAACTTAAGCAGCGCGCAAACCGATTTGGACACGGAAATCACTACCCTGTTGCACGAGATCGGCGTGCCCGCCCACATCCGCGGCTATCAATATATCAGGGAAGCGATAATCATGGTTTATTACAACATGGATATTCTCGGCAATATTACGAAGATTCTTTACCCGGAAGTCGCGCGCAAATTCAACACGACCTCGTCGCGTGTCGAAAGAGCTATCCGTCATGCCATTGAAGTGGCCTGGGTTAGGGGAAACATTGACGCCATTAGCGATATTTTTAGTTACACGATCAGTTATCACAAATCCAAGCCGACAAACTCGGAATTTATCGCGATGATCGCCGATCGGCTGCGCTTACGGCACAAGCGCGAAAGAAGGGAATTATTGACCCGCGTGGTATGATGATTCCAAACAGTGATTGTAACATTAAAGTTATGGTCACTTTTTTTTATGGTTTTATAAAAAAAGCCGGCAGCTTGAGCCGCCGGGCCCGCGCGATCTTGAAATCGCGCGGCGCGTTTATATTAAAGGAAAATTCATATTGCGTCAATAAAAAAACAAACGGTCAATCGTTTGTTTATAATTTTCCGGCAATATCAATGATCAAAAGTATTAAGCTGACAAGCAGCAGAACCGTCATGCCGAAGACGATTAAAATTATCGCGACTTTTCCCGCGAGCGTTTTGCTCGGCGATTTTTGAATTTCAATTTCCACCGCTTTATTCGGTTTTACTTTGGTTTTAATCAAAGGTTTTTTTTCTTGACTTGTCTTTTTTTTCACTGTTGTCACCTCGAGATTTGTGTTATAATATATATATGATTATATCATATTATTTTGGAAAAAGGAACAATAAATGAGCAATTTGCCGAAAATAATTTTTCATATCGATTTGAATTGTTTTTTCGCCTCCTGCGAGATCGCGGAAAACGAAGCGTATAAAAACAAGCCCTTGGCAGTCGCCCCGAACGATCCCCTGCGCAGGGGGATCATTCTCTCGCCCAATTACGAGGCCCGCAAACACGGGATTAAAACGACGATGCTCGTCAAGGACGCGCTTTTGTTATGCAAGGATTTAATCGTCGTCCCGCCGCGGATGGAGTTATATAAAGAATATTCGCGGAAATTTTTCGATTACTTGTTTACGGTGACGCCGAATATCGAGATCGCGTCGATTGACGAGGGATACCTTGACGTGACCGACGCCTGCCGCGACATCCACCCGCTCGCGCTTGCGGAGCGGATTCAAAAAGACGTCCTTGAAAAATGCCGCCTGCCGTCAAGCGTCGGGATCGGGCCGAACAAGTTTCTCGCCAAGATGGCCTCGGATTACAAAAAGCCCATGGGGATAACGGTTTTCCGAAAACGCGAGATCGACAAACATCTTTGGCTGTTGCCGATCGAGAAAATGCACGGCGTCGGTAAAAAGACGGCGCCGAAACTGCGGGGTATCGGCATAGACACGATCGGCGATTTGGCCAATTTCCGCGACTTCGAGCTGCTGAAAGAGACGGTCGGCGCGGCTCACGCAGAAAGCTTAGTTTACCACGCTCGCGGCGGGGGTTCCGCGGAAATCGACGCTAATAATTTCACCGAGGCCCAGTCGGTAAGCAATTCGCACACTTTCACAAATCCCGTCTACGACGAGGCGCTGCTTAGAAAAACTTTCAAAGTAATCGCCAATACCGTAAGCTACCGCCTGCAGAAGGCCGGACGAAAAGCGCAAACGATCGGCATTATTCTTAAATATCCCGACTTAAGACAGATCAACCGCAGCCGCGCGATCGATAACGCGACAAATGACGCCGCCGTAATCTATGAAGTCGCGGAAGATATATTCACCGACTATTTTAACCCCGGCGACCAAATACGCTTGATCGGCATCTTTGCCCACCGTTTATCCGCCGTCGAGGAAGACGTCAAGCAAATCTCGATTTTCGACAACTTCGATAAAATCGAGCAGGAAGCGAGAATTGACGATCTTGTCAAGCATTTGCAGGACAAATTCGGGAAAGATCAAATCAACCGCGGTTATCTGGAAGCCAAAAACGAAAACGCGTAAAAGGAAGAAAACAATGAAAAATCTAGGCACGATAAAAGCATATCGGGTCGCGAAGGAAACGCCGCTCGGGTATATGATCTCCGACGGGGAAAAAGAGTATTTTCTCCACCGTTCGGAAACGCTGTATCAAGATATTAAAACTGGCGACGTAGTCGAGGCGTTTTTATATCTGGACAAAAAAAACCGTCTCGCCGCGACCCTGCACAAGCCGCGAGTCACGACCGAGTCTTTCGCTTTCGCGCCCGTCGCCGCCGTTCTCCCCGGCGCCGGCGTCTTTGTTGATATCGGAATAAGCAAGGATATCCTGCTTTCAAAAGACGACTTGCCGCGGGAGGAGGAAAACTGGCCGCGTCCCGGCGATTTCCTTCCGGTCCGGCTGAAGGTTAAAGCCGGGCGGCTGATCGCTAAACTCCTCGCGAGAGAAAAACTGCCTCAATCCGAGAAGAGCGGTTTAGCGGGCGAGACGGAAGGATATGTTTATATGCTCTACCGCGAGGGCGTCCTGCTCCTTACGGGAACATATGACTTCATATCCGTCCATACCGGCCCGCGCGGCGGCTTTCGTCTCGGACAAAAACTATCCGTCCGGATAACGGACCAAGACGAACGCGGCTACCGGGGAATTCTTACAGATTCGTTTGTTGACGCGGACAAGGAGGCGATTCTCGCCTACCTCCGCCGCCATCACGGAATGATGAAGCTCACTGATAAAAGCAGCCCGGATCTCATTTACCGGCACTTTAAAATAAGCAAAAAAGCGTTTAAAAGCGCCCTCGGGCGCCTGTATAAGGAAAAAAGGATCGAAATCCTTCCCGACAAAATTATTCTGATTGAGTAAGGATGTTTTCCCGCCGGGCGGGAGCCTTCATTATTCTAATAATTTTCCTAATGATCGCGATTATGATTAAAAGGAAAGGAATAATAATCTCGAATGTCAAGTTCACGTAGGGAATAATGATGGTTTGCCGAAAGTCAAGAAACGTGATATAGTTTTTTGCGAAAAACATTAAAGCGATAACGATTAAGATACTTAAAACAAACGGTATTTTATTGCCGTTTTTTATTTTAAACGCGTCCGCTAACAAATACCTCGCCCCGAACAACAGCACCCAAACCTTAACGAATGACATCATAATAAGGGAATTAATAACGAGAAGGTCAAGCCTTTGAATAAAAAACACGATGTCGATCCGTTTGGATATTCTAAGCGAGGGGCGGATGTCAAGAATCATCGCCTCCGGCCCCAGGATAATAATATTATAGACGCTAATCAAAAGCAGAAGCAAGCCCGTATAAAGAATCGCGTAATAGCCGTAACGGTAAAATTTTTCTTTTTCCAAAACAAACTGATAGATGATCAGGAGAACGAATAGTTTTCCGAACGGCGCCGCGTACGCTGAATGTAGCGTCGGCTTGATGAAAGGTATAAGGCCGTTTTCCGCAATCGGGAGAAAATACTCGAAATGCGACCGGTTTGAAATCAAAATAAGCCCGGAAAAAAAGACGAATATGACCAAATGCACGAAAAAAAGAATGCTTGTCGTGCGGGCAAAAGCCTCGATCCCGTGGTAAAGGCCGTAAATAACGACTGCCAAAATAGCTATGCCGGCAACGTAAACGGGAAAGTCATGAATCATGAAAATAGTGATTACCTCGGCGATATCCCTTAACCCGAGAAAGGTAAGAAAAGCAAAATAGAATCCGTATAAAACAAAGAGAACAAAAGCGATCGGCCGGCCGACATTTTCTTTGATAATCGCCGCGAACTCGCCTTTGTTACTCGTTTTATATAATAAGAAGTAACAGGCGAGGATAATCACCGAAAGCAGCGCGGACGCGATAATTGAAATCCAGATATCCTGTTTTAATTTTTGCGCGTAAATACCGCGGATAATATCGTCCGCGAATATATAAAAAACGGCGATGAAGAAAAATTGGCTTTTGCTAATTTGATATTTTGCTTTTTCCATTGATTACTCCTTTGAGCTTTACCGAACGCGGTCCAGTTCCATTTTAACTTCTATTTGCACGTCCATCTCCGGATAAATCTCGTCATATTGGTCGATAATTTGCTTCCAAAACTTCGGATAGCGGCGGTGGATCGCTTCCGAAAAATGAAAGATATCGCTGTTGAATTCGGTTTGCGTTCTTTTTACGCTATCGCTCATCATTTTCGTTATTTCGTATTCGGTCTTTTTAATAACCTCGTTCATATATTCCGAAGTAAACTTAGTCATTCCCGACATATCCTCGTATACCGAACACCTAACCCGGCAGGTAATTTTTATCCGCGGTTTGTCGTTATCGATAAACGCTTTGACCTTGGCCTTGCTTTTTTGAACAGCTATCGTCAGCACGCTTTCGTCGTCCAAAACGACCGGCACGACGGAATTTTTTATATTGTTCATAATATATTGGTAGCCGAGCGATTCTTTTTCCGTCAGGTATCCCAATAATTTATCTTCCTTAAAAACGGCCAAATTTGACACGACAAAATATGCGTCCGGATCAACCGATTTGGAACTTTCGCCTTCAGTTCCCTTTTCGGCGTCGCCCTCGACTTTCACGGACGTTAAGACAAAATGCGATCCTTTTATTGCGATGTCGGATAATACTTGATCGAGATTAATCGTCGAGCCAAGACTGTAGAGTTCTTTCGAGTTGCGGATTTTCTCGTCGAGAGCGATCCCCGGTATTAAATCGAGCGAAGATTGAATTTTCAGGGCGTCTTTGGCCTTTCCGCCATCGATCACGATAATATTATAATTATGCTGCGTTTGACGGTAATTAAGGAAAGCATTGAGAAACGGCTGGATTCCTTCCCGGGCGATATCTTCGCCAAACGCCAAGATCCGGAAATGATAGAGAAAGAATTTATCCGTGATATAGTTTGAGGTCTTGGCCATCGTTTCAAAAACGGTAGCGCCTTTGATCGTTCTGACCGAGACCGGCGCGATATCGATTTTTCTCTGCTGGCCAAGAACGTAATCGTTTACGATTTGGAAAGTTACCTCAAAGCCGGTTTCGGATTTATCGATCCCGATCGCGCTGATTATGCTGAGTTTGTTGATATCGTTTTTATTGCATCCGATGGCTAAGAGAAACACACAGGCCAAAGTCAAGTAAAGCTTGATTATTTTCTTCATTCAACTCGTCCTTTCTAGTAAGGAAGGGATTGTGAGATGTTTTTGTTGCGGCGGAATATTTTTCGAAAAGGCGCGCGGATAAACGCGTCAACAATCGACACCCTGCCGAAGGGGGATATCGGCGCGAGATAAGAAACGCCAAAACTGCGCAAGCTCGTCAGGTGAAGCAGAAGAGCTAATGAAAAGAGGACGACGCCGAAAAAGCCGAGGAGCGACGCCGCGAACATCATGAAATATCGCAAAACTGTGATCGTCATGTTTAACGAATACCCCGGCAAGGCCAAAGTGCAAATCCCGGTAATGGTAACCACAATGACGATAATCGGGGAGAAAAGGCCGGCGGACACCGCCGACTCGCCGACAATGATTGCGCCGAGAAAGGAAAGCGCCGAGCCCATCGGCGCCGGCATTCGCGTTCCCGCCTCGCGCAACAAATCAAACGCGATTAGCATCAGTAGTATTTCCAAAAACGATGGGAAAGGAACATCGAGCCTTTGCCCGATAATATTGAAAAAGAGCGGCAGCGGCAATAATTCCGAGTGAAAATGTATGACGCAAATATAGAGAGCCGGGAAATAAATCGCGATCGCAAGCGCGACGAAGCGGAGCAGGCGGAAAAACGTGCCGATCGACGCTTTATGATAGTAATCTTCGACCGACTGAATCGATTGAATCAATAATGTCGGTACGATGGCGGCGAAGGGCGTCCCGTCGACGAGAATGACGACCCGGCCTTCGAAAAGATTCGCGGCGGCGATATCCGGCCTTTCCGTTTCATATACGGTCGGGAAAATAGACCTCTGTTTTTCCTTGATTATATCCGCAAGATAAGCGGTGTCGAGTATATTGGGAAACTTGCTTTCCCTGATTCTTTTGTCGACCTCGGCGATTACTTTCTCGCTCGCCACGCCTTTAATATACATGACCGCGATTGCTGTGTTGGATTTCTCGCCGATGACGTAATTTTTTACCCACAAATTCGGCGTTTTCACGCGCCTTCTAATTAGCGTGATATTTGTTAAGAGCGTTTCGTTAAAGGAGTCGTTGGCGCCTTTTACCGTGGCGTGGGTCGAAGGCTTCTCGACCGCTCTTTCTTTATGACCGCGGGAGCCGAGCAAAAACGCCGTTTTTACGCCCTCGATTAATATCACGGCGTCGCCGCTAAGCATTACCGGAAAGAGGTTGCCGAAGAGACCGGTTTTTTTGACGGAACCGATCGTCAGATTGACGCGATCAAAATACTCGATTATTTCGTCCGGACTTTTAAGCGCTTCCTCGTTAAAACGGAAGTTTTTTGCGACCGTCTCCGTTAAAGCGTCGTAGAGCAACGTGTTATCGGCCATGCCGGCCATATAGAAAACGGCGATATTGATTTTTTGATGTTTATTAACGAGCGTAAGCCTGCGGAGAATAAGATCGTAACTGTTGCCCATTTTTTCGTTGATGAAACTTATGTTTTCCTCCAAGTTGTCGGAGATGTCTTTGTACAGATAGTCATAATTCATTTCGTTATATTCGACGAATTTCTTTTTAATTTCGGCGTCTTCCTCGCTGATTTCCCCGGTTGGCGCGTTTTTCGCGCGCGGAGACTTAATTTTTTCGCTTTCGTTTTCGGCGGCGGAAAGCGAGAGCCCTTCCCGGTCGAGCTTGTCGTCTTTTTTCGGGAAACCGATAATTTTTCTGATAAAATTCATATATGATCACCTTTTATATTATTATGTTACATTTTTCGGCATACTAAACAATAATTTATAAGTTTGTAACGAAAGATTATCTCTAAAACTCTTTAACGGCAGAAGAAGATAAGAAAAATAACGGTTGCGAAAAGGAATAATCGTTCCATGCGACGGACCGGAATCGTTATGTTATAATAAGAAGTAGCGACTTTTGTCGAGCCAAAAATTTCTTGACTTTAAAGGGCAATTCCCTTATAATATAATAGATAAAATTGACAAGTCGATTTGATTTATCCGAAAAGGACGTATTTCTTGCGTTAAAGATTAATTTGGTAATAAAACGGAATATTTCGTCCTTAGAAGGTATCTTTTAAGGCTTTTTCTTTTTGGAGGATATATGATATACCAGCGAGTAAAAGGGATGCTAGATTACGTCGGCGAGGAAGCCGCGAAGTTTCGCTACATTGAAAAGTGTTTTACCGAGGAAATAAAGAAGTACGGATTTCGCGAGATTATTACGCCGGTCCTCGAGAATACCGAGGTTTTCGTCCGCAGTTCCGGCGAAGAGTCTGATATCGTGGAAAAGGAAATGTACACCTTTACCGACAAGGGGCGGCGCAGCCTGACGCTCAGACCGGAAGGAACGGCCGGCGTCGTCCGGAGTTTTATCGAAAACAAGCTCTACGCGCGGCCGGAACCGGAGAAATTATACTATTTCGCGCCGATGTTCCGTTACTCGCGCCCGCAGGCCGGTCGTTACCGGCAGTTTTACCAGTTCGGCGTCGAAGTTTTCGGCGACGTCAGCCCCTTGCTTGTCGCCGATTTAATCGCGAGCGGCGATAAGATCTTAAAACGCCTGGGCATTAAAGACATTATTTTAAAGATCAATTCGATCGGTGATTTTTCCTCGCGGGAAGCCTACGCCGATAGATTGCGCGCGCATTTCGCCGCGCATCGCGACGGGCTTTGCGAGGACTGCCGGAGGCGGCTTGATAAAAACCCGCTCCGCGTCCTTGACTGCAAAGCCGATAGCGACCACCCCGCCGTAATCGCCGCGCCTTCGATCGCCGATTGCCTTTCCGCCGAAGCCCAAGAATATTTCCGGAAAGTTCGCGCGGGATTGGACTTGCTCGGCGTCAAATACGAGGCCGATTCCCGCCTTGTGCGCGGGCTTGACTATTATACCGACATCGTTTTCGAGTATATATACGAAGGCGATAACGTTTATCGGGGGCTCGCGGCCGGCGGCGGCGGCATTTACGCCGACCTTGTGTCTTCGTTCGGCGGGCCCGATATCCCCGGTGTCGGTTACGCGATGGGGCTTGAGAGAATTCTTGGCATCATGGAAGAGCAAAACCTCTTCCCCGCACTTGATTCCGGTCTTGTCGTCGCCGTGATTGGTCTTGACGAAGCGTCGAAAGAAAAATCGCTTCAGGTAGCCTCGCTTTTGCGCGAGGCCGGCTATCGATGCGAACTCGATTACGCGAAAACCGCTCTGAAACCGCAATTCCGTCTCGCCGATCGCGCCGGCGCGGGGGCGATCGTCATTATCGGCGAGGAAGAAAGAAAAAACAACGTCTTAACCGTTAAAAACGCGAAAACTAAAAACCAGGAAACTATTCCGGAAGAAAATTTGCTTGCTTATTTAAAGGAGATAGAAAATGAGAACGGCATATAATAACGAATTTAGACTAAAGGACGTCGGGAAAACCGTCACCGTCGTCGGCTGGGTTGCGAAAAAAAGGAATCTCGGCGGTTTGATCTTCGTGGACTTGCGCGACCGCTCCGGGATCGTGCAAATCGTCTGTAAGCCCGAGAATCCCAATTACCCGGTTCTTGAGAGCGCGCGCAACGAATACGTGCTAAAGGTGACGGGAAAGGTTGTCGAGCGGGAAAGCAAAAACAAAAACCTCCCGACAGGCGATATCGAAATCGAGGCGGAAGCGATCACGATCTTGAACGAAGCGAAACAGCCGCCCTTGATTATCGCCGACGCGACCGACGCCCTCGAGGAAGTGCGGATGAAATACCGCTATCTCGACTTGCGCCGGCCGGTAATGCAGAAGAATTTGATGCTACGCCATCGGATCGCCCGCTCGATACGCAATTACTTTGACGAAAACGGCTTTATCGATATCGAAACCCCGGCGATCGGGAAATCGACGCCGGAAGGGGCGCGCGACTACCTAATTCCGTCCCGCATTCACCCCGGCAAGTTTTACGCCCTCCCGCAATCCCCGCAAATATACAAGCAATTACTGATGATCAGCGGCTTTGAGAAATATTATCAAATCGTGAAATGTTTCCGGGACGAGGACAGCCGCGCCGACCGGCAAATGGAGTTCACGCAAGTCGACGTCGAGATGAGTTTCGTTGACGAGGAAGATATTTACGAAATGGTCGAAAAGCTTTTCCATCGGCTCATGAAAGAAGTAATGGACCTGGAAGTGAAAATTCCCTTCCCGCGCCTCACTTACGCGGAAGCGCTCGACCGCTACGGCACGGATAAACCGGACACGCGCTTTGAAATGACTCTTAAGACCCTTAACAATCTATTTAAGGATAGCGAATTCGCGATATTTAAGACCGTCTTAAGCGCGGGCGGCGCGATCAAGGCCCTTAACGTTAAAGGCGGCGCGAAATTATCGCGAAAGGCGATCGATAATCTCGGCGAAGATATTCAAAAATATAAAGCCAAGGGTTTATTGTGGGTAAAATATGACAATAATAGTTTTACCGGGCCGCTTGCGAAACATCTTGACGGACTTGAAGACGAATTAATCGCGAGGATGAATATTGAAAACGGAGATTTGATTCTCGTCGTCGCCGACACGCTCAAAATCGCGTCGACCGCTCTCGGTTACCTGCGCAATCGGCTCGCGCGGGAATTCGACTTGATTCCCGAAGGAGTTTACGCTTTCGTTTGGGTCACCGACTGGCCCGCCTTCGAATATGACGAGGAAGAAAAACGTTACGTCGCCGCTCATCATCCCTTTACCTCGGTCAAGGATGATGACGTCGGGAAAATCCTCACCCATCCCGAGGAATGCGTCGCGAAATGCTACGATTTGGTCCTCAACGGTTACGAATTGGGAAGCGGTTCAATCCGAATCCACGACCAAAAGGTTCAGGCCGACGTTTTTAAGTTGATCGGCCTTTCCGAAGAGGAAATCAAGGATAAATTCGGCTTTTTTATCGAGGCCTTGCAATATGGCACGCCGCCCCACGGCGGGATCGCCTTCGGGCTTGACCGGCTGGCGATGATTCTCGCCGGGGCGCAGTCCCTGCGCGACGTGATCGCTTTCCCGAAAACGGCCAACGCTATCGACCCGATGAGCGAATCGCCCGGCTACGTAACGGAAGAACAACTCGAGGAATTAAAACTGGTCATAAAAAAATGAACCCGTTTGCCCGTCTCGAACTTTTAATCGGCGCCGATTCCTTGAACAGCTTAAAAAACGCGACGGTCGCCGTTATCGGCCTCGGCGGCGTCGGAGGCATGTGCCTGGAGACCCTCGCCCGCTCCGGCGTCGGAAATTTAATAATCCAGGATTACGATGTCGTCGAGCAAAGCAATATTAACCGGCAGGTGATCGCCGACGGGTCGAGCATCGGGAAGAAGAAGACGGTAATGTTCGCGGAGCGGATAGGAAAGATAAACCCGGACTGCGCGGTTACCGTTATCGACGAGCCGTTTAATAACGACTCTTCAGTCCTCGACAACCGGACCGACTACCTGGCCGACGCCATCGACGATATCGGGAACAAGTATTTGTTGATTAAAGAATGCCTCGAAAGACAGATCCCTTTCATCTCCTCGATGGGCATGGCGCGCAAACTTGACTGGCGTAAAATCGCGGTGACGGATATTCGCGCGACAACGCATGACCCAATCGCCCGCGTTATCCGCAAAAAACTCCGCGAAGACAATATTACCGCGACATTTCCCGTCGTTACCTCGACGGAAAAACCGCTGAAGACAGCCGGGCTCGGGTCCTATATGCCGGTCGTGGCCATCGCCGGAATCGTCATGGCCGATTATATCATAAAAAAAATAATATCCGGATAAACGGAGGAAATATGTTTGCGACAATGTTTTGGAAACAAGCGTTAATAATCGCGGGCGTGATAATCATTTTTCTCGCGACTTCTTTTATTAACGCCAAAATAAAGCCGAAAAAGGATGTCGAGTTGCCGGAAAAATGCCAGTTTTGTCCGTCGAAAACTTGCGTCCTGAAAATATCGGAAGTAAATAAAAAACAAGAAGAACTTGCCGAGTATCTCGAGCAATGCGAGGATAGCGATGAGCCCCAAGCGAACTGATTATATATCGTGGGATCGCTATTTTATGGGCGTGGCGCTTCTTTCCGCCGAGCGAAGCAAGGACCCCAACACTCAGGTCGGGGCTTGCATCGTCAACAGGAAAAACCGCATCGTCGGGATCGGTTATAACGGCTTTCCGCACGGCGTAAGCGACGACGAGTTTCCCTGGGAAGCGAGCGACGTATTTGTCGAGAGCAAGTACCCCTACGTAGTTCACGCCGAGCCGAACGCCATTTTAAACGCCAACGCGCCGGTCGAGGATTGCGTAATCTACGTTACCCTCTTTCCCTGTCACGAGTGCGTAAAGCTTATTATCCAAAGCGGCATAAGGGAAATCGTGTACTTATCCGACAAGTACAATAATACCGAATCCGACATCGCCGCCAAGCGGATGCTTGACGCGGCAGGCGTCAAGTACCGGAAAATACCGTCATTTCAAATCGAAATAAAGGATGAAATATGATCAAATACCTAAAATCTTTAGCCGATAAATTCATGAAAGCTTCGCCGGTTAAAAAGGCGCTCGCCGTTTTTTTGGCGCTTGTATATCTTTTGGCGTTATTTAGCGTGATCGTCAAAGTCAACGTCGTCGTTGTCACGCCGGGGACGTTAAACGGAACCGCCTATACCAAGGCGAGCGAGAAGCCGGTCGGCGCCGTTAAGATTGAGACGGATAACAAACCGGGCGCCATCTATACGATCGGCGTCTATTCTCATATCCGCGTGACTTATTTTCAGCATTTAATCTCCCGTCTCTCCCGCGATATCGACGTCGATGATTACAACCCCGGCGCCGATCTTTCCAAAAGGGAAGAAATCATCCGCGGCGAGATCCATCGCGAATTCGCAATGCAGCACGCGTTGATCGTCGCTTATGAAGAGGCTGCCAAGGTCGACGAGTCGATTCACATCGAGTACGATTTCAAGGGTTTGATCGTGAGCGCCGTCTTCCCGGGAAGCAAGTCGAATTTGGAGCCTCGCGACTTCATAACCCATATCAACGGCACGAAGATCGCGGGGATTAGCGATTTTTCGACGCGGCTCGCGGGGATAACGGGGAATACCGCTTTCACCCTGACGATTCTGCGCCAGGACAAGGGCGAATACGCGGAAAAGAACGTTTCCGCGCAAAAGACGCTTTACGACGGCGATTATAAGCTCGGCGTCGAGTTACAAGAATATTACGTAATCGACAAGGAAAAGACGACGCCGAAATTCACGATTGCGGAAAGAATGCCGTCGCTTGGGTCCTCGGGCGGAGCGATGACCGCGCTGGCGATTTATAATTCCCTGATCGAAGAGGACATTACCGACGGGAAAATAATCTGCGGCACGGGGACGATTAACGTTGACGGCAAAGTCGGCGCGATCGGCGGAATCGAGCAAAAAATCGTTACCGCCCAATTGAATAACGTCGAGGTCTTTTTTGTTGACGAATATGATTACGAGGCCGCGAAAGCCAAATACGACGAGATTAAAGCCGATTTTCAATTAATAAGCGTCGCTGAATTTGCCGATATTATCGCGGCTTTGCGAGGTGATACGGATGAATAACCAGTTAAATGAAAAAACCCCGAACTTTTGGACGCGGGGAAAAAGGGAAACAAAAAAGTTTTATCAAATCGAGCTTCGGGGCAGCGTTAATATCAAATCGTTTATTTTCGGTCTTTTACTTGCCGTTGCGGTAATCCTGCCGGGGGCGATTATGTTATTTCAATACTTGATGATTTACGGGTATCGGGGCATTTTCGAATTTTATTTGCTTCTTTCCTGGTTCGGGCTGTTGTTGTTTAACGGCCTGTCAAACTATTTTACCGTGAAAATCGCCCAGGCATACGAGCCGGATAACGCCCGGCTTCAGGCGATTTCCGCGAAACACGTCTTTTTGTATAATCTCTTAAGCATCGGATTCGCAATCTTATCGTTGTTCATTTTAATATTCGTGGGGTTGTTTGTATTCGCATGAAAATGAAAGGTAAAAATATGTTTATTGGGTTGATATTGATTACTCTTGGCATTGCGATTGACCAAATTACGAAATTTCTCGCCTTCCGCCACTTCGAGCTAAGGCGCGAATATAAATGCATCCCCGGCCTGTTCCGGTTCGAGCTGGTTAAGAACCCGGGCGGGGCTTGGGGAATCTTTTCCAATCAATTATGGCTTTTTATCATCATAACCGTAATTGCGTTGGTTTTTTTGGGTTATCTGGCGCGGTATTTTGATTTGAAGGAGAATCCTATTTTCAGCGCTTCGTATATATTAATTACGACAGGGACGCTCGGGAATTTCATCGACCGGGTGCTTTTTGACGGGATGGTACGCGATTTTGTCACCTTTGATTTTATCAGTTTTCCAAGCTTTAATTTCGCCGACATGGCCTTGACCATCGGCGTCATCTTGCTTGCGATCGACACCTTATTCGGGCAGACGGGAGCGTTATGGACCAAGTCCGAATAATCGTTGACAACGACGTCAATCAAAGGATCGACAAATACTTGTTGAACCATCTCGACAATGTAACCCGATCGCAAATTCAGTTGATGATCGCAGCCCGCGATATTAAAGTCAATAATGAAGAAGCGCGCGCCAGTTATAAGCCGCGGCGCGGCGACGTCATCGAAATCACCATCAGGGAACAGATTCCCCAGGACATCCTGCCGGAGCCGATCCCGCTTGATATAATTTACGAGGACGATGACATCATTATCGTCAACAAACCCCAGGGACTCGTCGTTCACCCGGCGACGGGAAATTACTCCGGGACGCTCGTCAACGCCCTGATGCATCATTGCCAACAACTTTCCAACGTTAACGGGATCATTCGCGCCGGCATCGTCCACCGCATCGACAAGGACACCTCCGGGCTGCTCGTCGCCTGCAAAACCGACGACGCCCACCGCCGCGTCAGCATGCAGTTTAAGAAAAAACTCGTGACCCGCGTTTACGAGACGCTGGTCCACGGCGTGATTGTCCATGACACCGGTCGGATCGACGCGCCAATCGGCCGTCACCTCGATAACCGCAAATTGATGGCCGTCACCGCCGGCGGGAAACCGGCCGTGACCCATTTTAAGGTTATCGAAAGGTTTGCCGGGCACACGCGCCTGGAACTTAGGTTGGAGACGGGAAGGACGCACCAGATTCGCGTCCACTTGCAATACATCGGCTACCCGGTCGTCGGCGACCCCTATTACGGCGCGAAAAAAGACGAGAACAAGAACGGCCAGTTCCTGCACGCCAAAATACTGGGGATATACCACCCAAGGACGGGCGAGTTTATGCAATGGGAAGCGCCGCCGCCGGATTATTTCCAAGAATATCTTGAATTATTGCGAAGTCGGGAACAATCCTGACTTTTTTGTCGTATAATATAACGGAGTGATAGCGATGCGCAGGTTTGTTTTTGCGGTTCTCGCCTCGTTTTTATTGTATTATTGCCTGTGCGCGGCCTTGAATTTCGCGGCGCCGGAAATAAAAAAAGCCGCCCCTAAGAACGGCTGTCCTTTTTAACTTTCTCCCAGTTTTTAAAATTCATCTTCGCGATCGTGTTGAAAAACGCTTCGTTTTTCTCTTTTAATATTTTCGCGATCGCCAAATCGACTTTATTGCCGGCGCCTTTCGGGAGATCAAACCCGACTTCCTCGGACAGTTTTTCCATTTCCTTGATAAACAGGTAACGGGCGACGATCGAGGCCGCCGCGACGGCGATGTGCTTGCTTTCTCCCTTTTCCACGAGCTCCACGTTCTTGATCATGATTTCCTGACCTTTCAAGTAATCGAAATACTTTTCCCGGGTGGTGAAGGCGTCGATAATAATCGCGTCGTATTCGCTTACCTTCGGCAAAATATTATATATGACGTTATTATGAAGAAGGGCTTTGATTTTATTCATATTGCAATTATTTCGCGTCGTAAGGTAATTATACTTAAGATTATTGAGAATCAGGGCGCTCGTTTTCACGACGCGCATGATTTCCGGGGCGATTTCCAAGACTTGAATGTCGTTGATTTTTTTCGAGTCCTTTACCCCGAGCCGCATCAAAGGCAGAATCTGCATTTTCGGGACATAGGCGGCGGCGACGACAATCGGACCGAAAAAGTCTCCGGTCCCGACTTCGTCGGTGCCGATGACGGAGAGGTTGATCGCGTCGGTCGTGTTGGCGGCTTTCTCGGTTTTCTTCTCGATCGAGAGCATCTCGCAAATATCGTTATAGATCTCCCGTCCGCCCGAGCCTTGGATAAGCATCGTGAGCGTCTTGAAAATCGTTAAAGTCGCCCCTTTGTATTTGGCCCGAAATAGTGTATAATTATTAGTGTGGGGAACAGAATAGAGATGATATCGACTGATTACTTCCCCCGCTTGTGAACTTGTAAGATTTATTGTGAAACCCATATTAACATCCTCATATCTATTATACCATAAAAAGCGGAAAATTGGAAGCGTAAATATGACGAAGCATTTATTGACATTGGAATTAGACCGGATAATCGCCGCCGTGAAGGAAAAGACGGTTTTAGAGCACGATTACAGCGTCGAGACGGTCGAGCTCTTAAACGACCGCGCCGCCGTCGAACGGGCTTTGGCCGAAGTCGACGAGGCGGTGATTTTACGGCAGCGGATGCATCGCTTTCCTCTCTATTTCGAAAGCGATATTTTGTTTATTCTTAATATGGTCCATAAGAACCGGACGCTGAGCGTCGAGGAATTGATCGAGATCGGTAAGTTTCTCGACACCATCAAGGCGAACCGCGCTTATCTTGATTCGCTCGAATCAGCCCAGATCCCGGTCACCTATTACCGGGAGTACGTCAGCGAACTTTTCTATCCCAAGGACCTAAATAATCGGATTAAGGAAATCTTGACTCCGTACGGCGAGATCAGCGACGACGCGTCCGACGCTCTGCGCTCCATTCGCCGGGCGATAAAGGACGCGGAGAAAAATATCCAACTTAAATTACAGGAATTCATCAACAAAAATTCCGCCAAGCTGACCCAGCCCCTAGTTTCCATGCGCAACGACCGTTACGTCGTTCCCGTGAAAATCGAGTTCAAGAACGCCGTTCCCGGGATTGTCCACGATCTTTCGTCGTCTGGGGAGACGGCTTTTATCGAGCCCTTGGCCGTCGCCAATCTTAACAACCGTTTAAACGAGCTTTTGGAAGACGAGAAACGGGAAATATACAATATTCTCATAACGACTTCCCGCGAGGTGGATGCTTATTACGCGGAACTTACCGCGTCGTTTAATATTCTGAAACAACTCGACCTCGTTTTCGCAAAAGCGGAATACGCGCTCGAAATCGGCGCCTGCCGCCCGCGCGTCAACGATCAAGGGATTTTTTCTTTGATTAACGCCCGTCATCCCTTGCTTGACATGGAAACCGTCGTTCCCAACACCGTGACTTTCGGGAAATACCGGGGAATTTTAATTACCGGACCCAATACCGGCGGGAAGACCGTCCTGCTTAAAACGGTCGGGCTTTTGGCGCTGATGGTCAAGGCCGGGCTCTTGGTGCCCTGCGCTCCGGAAAGCGATATAATGATTTTTGATAACGTGTTCGCCGATATCGGCGACGAGCAGAGCATTGACCAAAGCCTTTCCACTTTTTCCGGACATCTGAAAAACATCATCGACATAATCGATAACGTTACCGAGAACTCGCTCGTTTTGCTTGACGAGCTCGGATCGGGAACCGACCCCGCCGAGGGGACGGCGCTCGCGATCGCGATTTTCGATTTTTTGCTTGCGAAAAAATGCATGATAATCGCGACATCGCACTACTCGGAGTTAAAAATCCACGCTTATAATTCCGAAAATATTATCAACGCGAGCGTCGAGTTTGATCTTAAGACTTTAAAACCGACTTATAAACTTTTGATGGGGGTTCCCGGGCAAAGCAACGCCCTGAAAATCGCCCGCCTGCTCGGGCTGAACGAAGCGATCCTTAACGCCGCCGAGCGTAACGCTTATCGGCGCGACGCGAAAACGGAGACGGCGCTCGCGAAACTGATCGATCAGTCGCGCGAGCTCGACCGGCAACTGAAATCTGCCGACGAGAAGGAGCGAATACTGCGGGAAAAACTCGCGGAGATTGACGCCCTGCGCGCGGAAACCGATTATCAAAAATCGCGGATCCTGCGGGAAGCCGAAGAAGAAGCGAAAAATATCGTCGCCGCTACCCGAACTAAAATCAATCAACTGATCGACGATTTAGATCGGCTAAAAAAACAAGGCGTTAAGACGCACGAGATTGCGGAAATGAAACACCGCTATCGCAAGATCAGGGAAGCCGCCGAAACGGAGAGCGAGGTTACCGCCGATTATGTTTACAAGCCGAATATGAGCGTGTATCTTGAAAATTTCAGGGCATATGGTATAATAATAAAAGAAAACAAAAATAATAAATATGACGTCCAACTGGGCAACGCCACGGTGACGGTCGATAAGAAATATTTACGGCCGGCGGAAAACCCGAAGCCGAGCTTTCCTCGCCAAATCCCGAAAGTCGCGACCACCGTCAAAAAACACGTGGCGATGAGTCTTGATTTGCGGGGGCTTAGATACGAGGAAGCCCGCGATAAACTGGAAAAATACCTCGACGCCGCGTATCTTGCCGGTTTGCGAGAGGCGCATATTATTCACGGCTACGGAACCGGGGTAATCAGGGAAATGGTCAGAAATTACCTGAAAAATGCCCCCGAAGTCGAAAGCCACCGTTTTGGCGGCGAGCGCGAGGGCGGCCGGGGAGTAACGGTCATAACACTAAAACAAAAATAGGAGGAAAACGATGATTGTCGAAGCAACAGCGAAAGAAGTACAAAAAGAAACCGGGCTAGTTCTCGTTGATTTTTACGCCGATTGGTGCGGCCCGTGCAAGATTCTTAGCCCGATTATCGAGCAATTGTCCGGGGAAATCGACGGCGTCAAGTTCATGAAAGTCAACGTCGATAACGAGCGCGATTTTGCGATTGAAAACCGCGTTTCCAGCATCCCGACCTTGGTGCTTTATAATAACGGCGCGGAAGTCGCGCGGAGGGTCGGGTTTGCGCCAAAAGAGACGCTCCAGAAATGGATAAACGAATATCGTAACGATTAAGCATTAACAAAAAGCGTTAATGCTTTTATTTTTAAAAATGTCTTTAAATTTTGCTATTTTTTTGCTATAATCATATCGGAAAGAAGTGACATAATGGAAAAACTAGACATCATTAGTTTCAAACATGACGGCGAACTGCACCGCGTTTGGAAAAACGTATATAAAATATTCGGGTCCGAAGATCTCGTAATTATCGTCAACGATAAAGTAGAAGTTATCGACGGCGACGGCCATAAATGGAAGACCAAAGAGCCCGCGATATGTTACTTTTTTCGCCAGCATTGGTTTAACATTATCTGCATGATTCGCGACGACGGCATATATTATTACTGCAATCTAAGCTCGCCTTTTATCATCGACCAGGAAGGGTTAAAATATATCGATTACGATTTGGACGTGAAACTCTATCCCGACGGCGAGGTCTTGATACTGGACCGCGACGAGTATGATTATAATATCAAGGACATGCATTACCCAGAGGAGATTATTCAAATCATCAAAAGCAACTTGAGCATTCTCCTGGAATTTATCAAGGAGAAAAAAGAACCTTTCGATAATGAATCCGTTTATCGATGGTACCGATTTTTTCTCGAGAAAGCGAAAAACGGCGCGGAAAGAAAATACTGAAATATAAAGAATATAAAAGTCCGGTTGACTAACCTGACCAAACCAAAAAGGAAGGAAAAAGTTATGAAGAAAAATACTCTCAACACATTGGGATTATTGTCGTTCGCGGCTTTGATCTTGTTCGCCGTTAGCGCGCTGCTATCGCAAGTAGGCGCCAACATGGGGTTTTTCCGATGGGTAGGCGAAGGCCTGCTATTGTTCACCGTTCTTTGCCTGGCATATTTTTATGTCCGGAAGCTATCAAAGACTTGGTTAATCGTTTATGTCGTGATCGCCGTCCTGGCGGCGCTATCGTTCCTCTGGGAAGTCGGACTGTTTTGATAAAAAAGAGCACTTCGTCCGCGAAGTGCTTTCGATTTTACGGCCCAAAAATAAAAAAGCGCTTCAAGGCGCTTTCTGGGTTTTTATTCTTTTGCGAATAGTTTTTCCGCTTGCTGCCAATCGACGATGTTGAACCAGTTGTCGATGTAGTCGCCGCGGCGGTTTTGATATTTCAGGTAATAGGCGTGCTCCCAAACATCAAGCGGTAACAGCGGGCGTAAGCCTTGCTCGAGGGGAGTGTTTTGATTGGGGGTCGAAATAATGTCCACCCGGTTGTTTTTATCGCTCACGAGCCAGGCCCAGCCGGAACCGAAACGCGAGAGCGCCGCTTTTTTGAACTCGTTTTTAAACTCTTCGTAGGAACCGAAGCGCTCGTTGATTGCCTCGGCGAGTTTGCCGATCGGCTTGCCGAGCGGTTGCGGGGTCATCGCCAACCAGAACAAGTTGTGGTTGTACACGCCGCCGCCGTTATTCCGAACCGCGGTTTGGATTTCGGCGGGAAGTTTCTCCAAGTTTGAAAGAAGTTCTTCCAACGTCAGGTGATGAAATTCGGGATGATTAGCCAGAGCTTTGTTTAAATTGTCAACATAAGCTTGGTGATGTTTGTCATGATGATAATGCATCGTTTCCTTGTCGATATAAGGCTCAAGAGCGTCGTAATCATAAGGAAGCGGCATCAGGGTGAAAGGATAATTTTGCTTTTTCATATAATCTCCTCCTAAATTAATATATTCGATTATTATCGGAATGTTTTCTTATTTCCAATTATAGTATATCATATTTCCGCCGTTCATATAAGCAATATGCTTACAAAACGAGCGCAAACGCTTAAAAATGAAGCAATGGAGAGAGCGATGAAATTAAGAATCGGAAACACTTGGGATTATTTTCTCGCGGAGGTCTTCGAGGAAGATTTTTACCGAAAGCTCGAGGAATTCCTGGAAATAGAATATCAAAACCAACGGATATACCCGGCGAGGGAAAATCTTTTTACCGCCTACCGGCTCACGCGATTTCGCCACGTGAAAGCCGTGATAATCGGCCAGGATCCTTACCACCAGCCGGGACAGGCTCACGGTATCGCCTTTTCCGTTCCCGACGGGGTGCGCGTGCCGCCGTCGCTGCAGAATATTTTCCGCGAGTTGAGCCAGGACCTGGGCGTACGGCTGCCCGCGTCGGGTAATTTGACCAAATGGGCCGAAGAAGGCGTGCTGATGCTTAACGCCATTCTTACCGTCCGCGACAGCAGCCCCTTAAGCCATCGCGGGAAGGGATGGGAAGAGTTTACGTCCCGGGTCATCTCCCTTATCAATCATAAAGCGACCCCGGTCGTCTTTTTTCTGTGGGGTAGATCCGCGCAGGAATACGAAAAACTGATCACCTCGCCCCGGCATTTGATTTTAAGAGGCGCTCATCCGAGCCCGCTTTCCGCGTCGCGCGGATTTTTCGGCGGCCGCTATTTCTCTCGATGCAATAGTTTTTTGGTTGATAATAATATCGAGCCGATTGATTGGCGTTTGAGTTAAATATTCTAATACATTAGGGGTTTTTATTCCGCGGCGATTTTTATAACGGTGTTTGTCTTTAAGATTATCGTGATCACGTCGCTTCCGGCATCGTTATTAAGGAAACAATCGCCGCGAAGCGCGAAAACGCGGTAGCGAAATAAGACGCGAACGCCCGGCCGACGATAAAAACGAAAGAAGAAGAGAAAAACATTTGCGTTCGGCGGGATTATATAGTATAATACAGACGACAAGTTAAGGGGAGCTTCACGAGAGGCTGAGAGGTTTGCTGTCCGGCAACGACCCTTGAACCTGATCTAGGTAATGCTAGCGTAGGAAAAACTATCGCAAAAGGTTTTTTCTTTAGCATTCCTAAAGAAAAAATTTTTTATTTTCGGAGGGAAGCAAATGAAAAACAAAGAATTAAGATTTATCGCCGAAATCGGGATTTTTACCGCCCTTGGTCTCGTTTTGGATTATGCGGCAGGGTGGTACTCGAATTTCATTTTCCCGAGCGGTGGTTCGATATCGATCGCGATGGTGCCGATTTTTATCATCGCCTTCCGTTGGGGGCTTAAAGGCGGTCTTACCGTCGGTTTTTTGATCGGCGCGATACAAGTCATCTATAGCGAGGTGTTCGGCTGGGGATTAAGTTCCTTAGTTCTCGTGGCTGTTATTTTCTTCGATTATGTTTTCGCTTATACCGTCTGCGGTTTGGCCGGAGTTTTCGCGAAAAAAGCCAAAGGATTGGATAACATGCCCGGCAAACTCAATTTCGTCACGTACGGAATCTTGCTCGCGACATCGATTCGGTCTATCTTTCACATTACATCGGGTTGGCTTTTTTTCCGCGCTTGGATCCCCGAATTTTTCCTCGAGAACAGTGACTATGTTTGGTGGTACTGGTCGATCATTTATAACCTGGGATATATGGTCCCGTCGGCGATTTTATGCATATTGATTATGCACGCGATTTTCTCCCGTTTCCATAAACGTTTGCTTGACGTCGATTCCTTTATGTTTGGATAAATTACGAAAAAAATCCCCGCGCGGGGATTTTTCATTTGAAATAATACTCGTCTACGGCCGCCAAGTAATCGATCGGCGGCGCGAAACCCTGATCGACGATAATCCCAACTTCCCGAACCAAGGCGAGCGGGAGACTTTTGGCGCCGGTCTTATCGCGGTAATATTTATTGAAAACATTGATATCGATAATATAGATTTCGTTGACCTTTTTAAAATAGATAATAATAAAGGCGATTCCGCCGTGTTCGGCGACTTTCGTTAAATGTTCGACTTGATGGGGATAGATATATTTAAAGGCGAACCGCAGGTTATTCGTTTCTTTCGCCTCGTAGTCGATGTATTTTCCCCGGTAGACGCCGTTGTAGTCGGTCGTTGACGGCGTCCGGTAAAAAGCCTCGACGATTCGCGCCTTGTTCCGCGCCGGGTACTCGACTTTTGTTACTTGAATCGGCGTCGGTTTCTTATAAATTACGGCCCGGTTATGGAGGCGGTAGTATTCGTTCGAGACATTGAGCGAGTTTTCGAAAAACATTCCTTGCGTGCTCAAGCTTGACGGTTTTTGATAGTTAATTGTCGGGTCCGGGTACTTAACTTTCACGGCGCATCACCTTAATAATTATATCATATGACCCCCTTCCCGGCAAGAAAATGTAACAGTTTCGCCCGATATGACATACCCTAAACGCGGGGGCTAAAAATGGTTTTAATTATTAGCGATCGGGAAAATAATATCCGTAGCGACGGGAACCCTAATCTTGTTATTTTTGACGGCCCGTGCAAGGTCAAAACATACAAAGAGGGGCCCTATGTTATCCTGCTGCTCGGCGCGCGGGTAGAAGAGGACGGGCGCCTTTCGGGATATGATTACTTGTTTGAGGAGCTCTTGCTCACCCTTGAAGTCATCGCCGTCATCGCGACGGAAAAAAGTCAAAAACTTGCCGAGATATGCAGTCGATACCATGTGCCGTTAATCGAAGTCGGTTAAAAAACATTGATTTTTTTCGCGTTTTACGATAAAATATACTATATAGAGGAAGAAAATATATGGATAAACAAGCATTACTTGATAAACAAAAAAGAATTAGAAATTTCTCGATTATCGCCCATATCGATCACGGCAAAAGCACCCTGGCCGACCGGATCCTCGAGCTTACCGGCGCGATTGACAAACAGACGCTCAAGGAACAAGTTCTTGACAAGATGGATTTGGAAAAGGAACGGGGAATCACGATTAAACTTAACGCCATCGAAATCAATTACAAATCCGAATCGGGCGAGGAATATATATTGAATTTAATCGATACGCCCGGGCATGTCGATTTTACTTACGAGGTATCGCGCTCTTTGGCCGCTTGCGAGGGAGCGATTTTGGTAATTGACGCGACCCAAGGAATCCAGGCGCAGACGATGGCCCATCTATACCTCGCGCTTGACAATAATCTTGAAATCATTCCAGTCATCAATAAAATCGACCTTCCCAACGCTAACCCGGAAAAAGTGCTGAAGGAAATCGAGGAAGTGATCGGCATCGACTCAAGCGACGCGATTGCCGTCAGCGCCAAAACCGGCGCGGGCGTCAACGCGATCATCGAAAAAATCGTCCGTACAATCCCCGCGCCGGCAGGCGATTTTTCCGCTCCGTTGCAGGCGCTAATTTTCGATTCCTACTACGACCAATACCGCGGCGTCGTGCCGCTCGTCCGGATCGTTAACGGGACGGTTAAAAAAGGCGATGTTATCCACATGATGTCGACCGGCGCCGAATACGAGGTTTTGGAGGTCGGCGTTTACCGGCCTTTGGCCACAAAACGCGACCATTTGATCGCGGGAGAGGTCGGTTACCTCGTCGCGTCGATTAAGGATGTCAAGGACATCCGCGTCGGCGACACTATTACCCATGCCGGCAGAAAAGCGGACAAGCCGCTGCCGGGATACCGGAAACTCACGCCGATGGTTTATTGCGGGTTTTTCCCGATGGACACGACGCGGTATGAGGAACTGAAAGAAGCGCTGGAAAAGATATCGCTAAACGACGCCTCGCTCGTTTATGAGCCGGAAAATTCCCACGCCCTCGGTTTCGGTTTCCGAATCGGCTTTTTGGGTCTGCTTCATATGGATATCATCAGCGAGCGGATCCGTCGCGAGTTCGGGATTGACTTGATCGCCACCGCGCCGAGCGTTATCTATAAAGTCAAGCTTACTAACGGGGAAGTCATTGAGGTCGATAACCCGGCGAAAATGCCCGAAGCCATCATGATCCAAGAAATCGAGGAACCGTTCGTCAAGACGACCGTCATGCTTCCGAGCGAGTACGTCGGCCCCGTGATGCAGATTTGTCAGAACAAGCGAGCGATCTTTCACAACATGTCTTATATCGACCCGACGCGGGTATCCCTGGTATATGATATGCCGCTGGCGGAGATTATTATCGATTTCTTCGACCGCCTAAAATCATCGACCAAAG